>Ga0308157_10000374_pt1 | contig 157057 bp, 127 predicted proteins | sample PhyBR1_FD_201035 | JGI IMG/M metagenome (GOLD analysis project Ga0308157, IMG submission 201035) | Phyllosphere microbial communities from UC Gill Tract Community Farm, Albany, California, United States - DLSLB.R1 | ecosystem: Host-associated > Plants > Phyllosphere > Unclassified | place... | reverse complement strand
CGAACTTTAAATTATCCTATAATTAGTTACATTTAGGTTCATTGCAATAGCAATGGTATAGACTTACTAATATACAACAATATATGGCTTTATCTTCAGATATCAATATAAAAAATAAAAAAGCTTCGTTTGAGTATCATCTACTAGACAAATACGTCGCCGGAATCCGGCTTTTAGGGACAGAAATAAAATCAATACGCGAGGGAAAAGCAAATATTAATGATAGTTTCTGCACTTTCTTTAACGATGGACTTTACATTCGTAACATGCATATTGCGGAGTATTCCATGGGTTCATTTTACAACCATGAAGCAAAACGCGACCGCCAGCTTCTGCTGACAAAGAGAGAATTGAAAAAACTAAAAGAAAAGGGTGAAGAGCGCGGGTTTACGATCGTTCCTTTGCGTATATTTATCAGTACACGTGGTTTTGCAAAAGTTGAAATCGCTTTGGCACAGGGTAAAAAAGATTTCGATAAGCGCGAAAATATAAAGGAAAGGGATGTCAAACGCGAACTAGACCGCGTCATGAAATTTTAACTTTGCTATTGCGCCAGGACAAATGCTCCTGGCGTAACACCTACCCTATTTTTAAACAACCGAACAAAATAATTGACGTCATTGAACCCCGCGCCAAAGCAAGATTCCTTGACATTGCGGGTTAAGAGTAACAATTGTTTTGCTTTATGTATACGCTGTTGTATCACATATTCCATTGGGCTCAGCCCCAATTCACGATTAAACATCCGAGTCAAACTCGCTTTGCTCATGTGAGCGGCCTTCTCAAGTAAATCTACGGATATTTTCTCGGTGATATTTCTGCGAATAAACTCTTGTAGATGTATAAGCACTTTATTAGACGACTTCCCCACCTTCAATCCCATAAGCGATTGTGACTGCAACAATCGAATTGTAAGTTCCTTAAATGTCAAATCTGCCAAAGCATCTTTAAATGCATTCTCACTTATAATTATTTGAAATAATTTATTAACCAGCTCGGCCAGTTCGCTGGAATTGTAAAGATGAAAAAGCTCGGGATCAATATGCCAGCGGTCCAATTGTCCCTTTGGATAAAATTCATTTAAATAGTCCAACACAGCATCTATCTTGTCCTTGCGGATGGTTAAAGCTGTACACTGCGTAGGCTGTTCCCAAGTAGCTTCCGGAAAATCAATATGCATACCGACCATGGCCGGCAATACGATCATCTGTCCAGGTAGATAGTCGAATGCTTTTATTTGTTCCAGATGCATAACTTTCTTTCCCTGAATCATATTGATCATCACTAAATCATCAAAACGCAAAGGCACATATTCAGAGACACGATAGGTTTCGAATATATTCAATTCTAGGCTATCCAACGTAAAAGCACGCCGGTTTTCTACCAATGTACTGAGTTCCCGTCCTTGAGAAAATGGTAATCTATGAATCAGTGTCCTATCCCTCATATTACATCAACTAATTATCCATTGGATATCAATCAAACTTAGATAAATTGCATGTAAAAAGCAATTTATCGGCCTCTCCTCAGCCATTGCAAGTTTTATTGTTAAGGAAATATAACAAAAAAAATCAAGTATTGTTTAGGATATCCTGCTGTAATAATCCTATGCTTTACTGCAACAATGATGCTATGCTTTGCTTCGATAATGCTACGGTATTGAATAATTACAGGCTAACTTTGATAAGTAGGGAGTAAAAATAACTAATATAAATCATATGAGCACAATTAAAAGACCATCGTTCAAGGAGCGATATGACAATTACATAGGTGGTAAATTTGTAGCCCCAATCCAAGGAAAATATTTCGACAACATCTCGCCGGTGGATGGTAAAGTATACACCCAGGTAGCGCATTCAACGAAAGAAGATCTCGATCTGGCAGTTGATACGGCGTCCAAAGCCTTTGAAACCTGGGGAAAAACATCGGCAACCGAACGGAGTATTATGCTCAACAAAATCGCCGACCGCATCGAGGCTAATCTGGAATATATTGCCGCAGTAGAAACGATAGATAACGGAAAAGCAGTACGCGAAACATTAAATGCTGATATACCTCTCGCTATTGATCATTTTAGATACTTTGCAGGCGTAATCCGTGCGGAAGAGGGATCTATAACTGAACTGGACAGCAACACTGTTTCCTTGATTGTACACGAACCGATCGGCGTTATCGCCCAGATCATTCCCTGGAACTTCCCGATTCTAATGGCTGTCTGGAAGCTAGCGCCAGCTCTGGCTGCTGGTAATACAGTTGTTTTAAAACCTGCAGAAAGCACCCCGACATCCATCCTGATTCTGATGGAAATTATTGGTGACCTCATACCCGCTGGTGTGGTAAATATTGTCAACGGCTTTGGTTCCGAACTAGGCAGAGCCTTGATAACGAACCCTAAAGTCGCGAAGGCAGCCTTTACAGGATCCACCGCCACGGGTCGATTAGTCATGCAATACGCTACAGAAAATATCATACCCGTAACACTTGAATTGGGCGGAAAATCCCCGAACATATTCTTCAGTTCTGTCATGGATGCTGACGATGCATTTCTAGACAAAGCGATCGAAGGAGCTGTTTTATTCGCCCTTAATCAAGGTGAAATATGTACCTGCCCGTCGCGGTTATTAGTGCAGGAGGACATCTACGATAAGTTTATTGCCCGGGTTATCGATCGGGTCAATCAGATCAAAGTGGGTGACCCATTGGATCCAACAACAATGATGGGAGCCCAGGCTTCCAAAATTCAAAAGGACAAAATTATGTCTTATATCACACTGGGCAAACAAGAAGGAGCCGAAGTGTTAACTGGCGGAGACGAAAATAATGTAGGCGTAGGCTTTGAAGAAGGTTATTACATCAAACCAACGCTATTCAAAGGAAATAATAAAATGCGTATCTTTCAGGAAGAGATTTTTGGACCGGTCTTGGCGGTTACAACGTTCAAAGATGAACAGGAAGCTATTGCTATCGCCAACGATACGATGTATGGTCTCGGAGCCGGTGTATGGACCAGAGATGCACATCAGCTTTATCAGGTTCCACGTGCCATTCAGGCCGGCCGCGTATGGGTCAATCAATATCACTCTTACCCAGCAGGCGCCCCATTTGGAGGCTACAAACAATCAGGAATTGGCAGAGAAAATCACAAGATGATGCTTGCCCATTATCGTCAGGCAAAAAACATGTTAATTTCATACAGCAAGGAGAAACTAGGATTCTTTTAACGATGGTCAACAGAATAGATAGTACGGACAAAGCTAAGGATCTCATTCATGCCCTTGAAGCACAACACGGTGCATTGATGTTTTATCAGGCAGGGGGCTGCTGTGAAGGTACCCAGCCTCAATGTTTTGAAAAAGGGGGATATTTTCCCCGGATGAATGACGCCATGATTGGATTGGTTGAAGGATATGAGTTTTGGGTAGACCGAGATTTGTTTGAGTATTGGAAACATACCCATTTCACCCTTGATGTATTGGAGGGATTTGGACCAGGTGGTTTTTCTTTGGAAACACCATTAGGCAAAACCTTTAAAGTACGCTATCGGCTCTTTACCGAAGAAGAATTAAAAGAGCTTAGTCCGATCAAACGTAGTGAATAAATACAAAAACGGGTGGTTTACACCATCCGTTTTTCTAAACCTTTGCCATCGCGGACAAAAGTCGCCCCAGCTATACACTAGGCAGGCTATTCGATATCTAAACCTTCTAAAACAGGGATCGGCTGTTTATTTTCATCCAAAGCAACAAAGGTAAAAACACCTTCTATAGCGAGTTCACGTCCTTCTTTATACATATGCTCCAAGAATATTTCAACTTTCACTTTGAGACTGGTACGCCCGACATTCTGGACACGTGCAATAGCCTCAATAATACTTCCAGAAGGAATTGCTTTGTTAAAATCAATACGGTCAGTGGATACAGTCACTAAAGTTTTCCGGCAGAATCTCGTTGCCGCCATGAAAGACACTTCATCCATAATGGACATCGCCTTACCGCCGAATAAGGTATCGTGATGATTGGTCAAAAACGGGAATACGGTTGTACATACATGCGTTTCCGATAAATCAATACGTTCTTGTAAAGTCATTTATTGTTTATTTTTGTGAATTTAAGAGACCACAAATGTAAGGCTATCCAAATACTGTAAAGTCATTTTTATCCAATATTTTCTTCAATATCCACGCCTATCCCCTTCAGTAACAAGGAAGCATTGAAGATCTTACACTCTCCAGTCTTCAATTTGTAATCAAACAGCATCTGCCCTTCATTCACCTGAATATCAAAATGATAATTTTTGATCGCTCCGGAAAATTCCTGTTCCAAGCTGGACAGCTGCAAATCATGCGTAGCTACCATTCCTTTGCCATCCAAGCGGACTAATTGTTTGATAATTGCACGAGATCCCAAATACTTATCCACCGAATTTGTTCCACGTAACATTTCATCAATCAGAAAAAAACTATCTATATGGGAGGCAACTGTATCTAATATAAATTTCATCCGGTTGAGCTCCGCCTTAAATGTAGATGTACTTTCGTTCAAATTATCTTTGATACGCATGTAAGATATTAGCTTATAAACCGGTAGCCGAAATGAAATAGCAGCAACACTTGCTCCTGCATAGGCTAAAATTGCGTTAATTCCAATTGTTCGCAAGAACGTACTTTTTCCCGCCATATTGGATCCGGTCACCAATGCGACCCGATGATCCCTACTTGTATAATCATTAGCGACAACTTGTTCATTCGGAATAAGCGGATGATAAATGCCCTCTGCATCAATCTTGTCTTCATTGGGATTGTCCAAAATGACAGGATAGACGTAATTTGGATGATTTCTTTTCCAAATAGCAAGGCTATTCACAGTTTCAACCTTTGCCAAAGTATCAAAAGAATTTAAGATCTCATGTTGATACTTGTTCTTCCAATCAACGATAGCCAGTACCTGTCTAAAATCCCACAGCAAAAAGAGGTTTAGAAATAGTCCAACAAATACATTATTACGTGCATCCAGATTATTGATCAGTGCGGCGAGTTTTTTAAAAGCTTTTGAAATAGGTTCAGCATGATTCCCTTGCTTTAATTCATTCGCCATTTCCTGTAGAGAGGCCGATTTCCACGCATGGCTTTCAATAGCCTGTATGGCATCCGCATAGGATCCCAGTATCCCACCTATCTTGTCTATTCTTGAGGAGAATAAACTCACACTACCTGCTTTGGCAAAAGCCCAAAGCACATGGAACAGCCCCAATATGGTGGCGACAGCAGTAAATTGGGGAATAAAGAAGCTCCCAACAAGCGCCACTGCAAATAAAGCCGGACCGACCTTGACATACATGCGCATGAAACCATTTCCAAAGTTAAAATTCCGGTCTTGAAAATAATTGGACAAAAACGCTTTAATATCCAATTTATGATTTAGGTTTGCCAGCAGTTTTGCCTGAAAATCCCATATCCATTCAGATTCATTTTCCAATTCTTTCGATGCTTCCTGATTGCGCCGGATCTGTTCCTTGTCCAGAGGAACACTTAACCAAGATGCCAGCAGATCAATACCCTGTTTTGTCGTCGAGCGGTTCAATTGAGCAAATAAAGAATGGGAGCCAAATACGTCCATGTCCGAACTATAAGGATGGTTGCCATCTTCAAATTGCTCTCCATGGGCATACATATTCATTCTCCCTTCCGCTATGGCCTGTTCGTTGGAAAGTACCTTTAAATAGGCTTCAAAATAATTTTTCTGAAGTTCAAGTTGACTTTGCCGGCGCACTAAATAAGCAAAAAAGAATAGCAAGGCAAAGAAACAAAAGAAGACCAAGGGTAGACTTTCCAACTGAAAAGTATAAAACAACAGCGCTCCACCGCCAAGAATGACGAGTAGCCGACTTAAACTCAAGGCATTAACCTGCTTATTTAATTTTAAGAGCGTTGACGCAATTTCTTGATGCTTTTGCGCATATAATGTAGCGATTGAATTCATTCCTAAATATTTATTTTCCATCAAGCAGAAGGTTTTTCATGTTCTATTTTGAATAAGTTCCTTCAGCTACCAGGCCTGATCACCTACCAAAGGAACAAAACGAAATGTATCTAACTCAATTCGATCAAAATCATTTTCCCCCACACGAATTATTGTTACCATCTTCTGAGACTTCTCGTCCCCTACCGGAATTACAAAAATCCCCCCCACTTTCAACTGTTTAAGCATGATTTCCGGTACAAATGGAGCTCCTGCAGTGACGATAATTTTATCGTAAGGTGCATGTTCTGCAATCCCCTTGGAGCCATCTCCCAAAAAGAAATTAGCCTTATATCCCATATAAGGTAATACCTGAATTGTCCGTTGGTACAGGTTTTCTTGGCGTTCTATTGTATATACTTCAGCACCAAGTTCAAGTAAAATACATGTTTGGTAACCGGATCCAGTCCCTATTTCCAGTACCTTATCCCCCCTTTTCACGTGGAGCAATTCCGATTGATAAGCAACCGTATAGGGTTGGGAGATCGTCTGTCCGTCGCCGATTGGAAAAGCAATATCCCGGTAAGCCTGATTCCAAAAGGTTTCATCAAAGAAAAAATGACGTGGCACCTTCGCAATGGCTTCCAGTACTTTTTGGTCTTCAATGCCTCTTCCTTTTAGGTGCTCGACCAATTTCTTGCGTGCACCTCTTTCCCGATAATTATCAATAAACTTATACGCCATGATGTTTCAAATTTACTTTTAAAAAGGGATATTCGACCGAACTATTCACAAATCACTTAACTTCAAGCCAATACATGAAAGACATACCAATTACATAACTGAACATTTTCCCAATAAAATCATAACTACAAAATAATTAACAAGTTAAAACATAACGTTTCATAGTCTCAGCGCGGGACGCCAATTTACGATACCAGACAAAACTTACATGAATGCACAATTAATAAGGGTCGACGTCTACCTGAACACGAACCCCGCTATTTGCTTTATCAAGCTCAAAATCCAATAACACCGACCGGATCAATTCCTTTACCTTCGCAATACTGATATTTGTCCGTTCAATCTTGAGTGTAATGGTCTGAATAAAATTATTCCGTACGCGGGACACCAATGGTGGCTCAGGCCCCAATACCCTTGCCCCTAATTGCTGGCGCAATGCCGAAGCAAAACGAATGGCGGAATCGTGACATTTTTGAAAATCAGTATGCTTAATATCAATACGAATAAGGCGGTAAAAAGGAGGGTAAAGATAATTCTTGCGCTCTGTGATTTCCGTCATAAACATCCCCTCATAATCATTGTTAACAACCTGTTCCAGAACCCTGTGCTTTGTTGTATAACTTTGAATAATTACTCTTCCGCCAGCTTCCCGGCGACCAGCCCGTCCTGCGACTTGGGAAAACAGGGAAAAAGAGCGTTCATAAGCGCGAAAATCAGGAAAATTAATAATTGTGTCCGCATTGACAACACCAATCAAGCTGACTCGTCCAAAATCCAGCCCTTTGGCCACCATTTGTGTGCCAATCAGTACATCAAACTCATGTTCATCAAAAGCTGTAATAATCTTATCAAATCCATACTTCCCTTTTGTGGAATCCAGGTCTAACCGACCAATGCGAATCTCAGGCATAAGCAGTTCCAATTCCTCTTCCACCCGTTCTGTCCCGAAGCCTTTACTTTCGATGTGAGGCATACCACAGGCCGGGCACACCCGAATTGGGGGTTCAACATGCCCACAGTAATGGCAATGCATCATATTAGAGCTTTTGTGATACGTTAAGCTGACGTCGCAATTCACGCATTTAGCAACAAAACCACAGGTATTACATTGGATCATGGTGGTGTGTCCGCGCCTATTCTGAAACAGGATAACTTGTTCCTTGTTCTTAACGGCTTCTTCAATGGCTTTTAACAGCGTTCCCGAAAAATATGAAAACATATTTTCCTTTCGCCCTTCTTCTGGAATATTGACGAGTTCGACACTGGGCAATTGCGCATTACCATAGCGTTCCAACAGCTGTACAAACCCGTACTTTTTTGCTTTGGCGTTATAATAACTTTCCAACGATGGTGTTGCGGAGCCCAATAATACCTTTGTCTGATGCAAAAAGCCTAGATAAATTGCAGTATCGCGAGCATGGTACCGGGGCGCTGGATCAAATTGCTTGTATGAACTTTCGTGCTCTTCATCAACAATAATAATTCCCAGATCCTGAAAAGGAAGGAATACGGAGGACCGGGCGCCGATAACAACATGAAACTCATTTTTCATCACTTTATGCCATACTTCAGCACGTTCGTTATCATTGAACTTAGAGTGATAAACACCCAGCTTATCGCCGAAATGCAGCTTTAATCGAGCCGTAATCTGCGCTGTCAGTGCGATCTCCGGCAAAAGGTATAAAGCTGATTTTCCCTCCGCTATAGCCTGTTCTATAAGTCTTATATAAATCTGAGTTTTCCCTGAAGCAGTCACTCCATGTAAAAGTGTTACTTCCTTCTCTTCAAAAGATGCATTAATTTCATCAAAAACTCTCTGTTGGTTTTCGTTGAATTGAAAATTAGCGTCCAATTCTATATCTTCTCCCTGAAACCGCGATACGACTTTTTCTTTTATTTCAAATACACCTTTGTCAATCAATGCTGTAATGGCGCCATTGCCACAGCCTGAAGCTTCCGCCAACATAGGACGTGTAATCTCTTCAGTCTTCTTAACAAGCTGCATAAATGCCAACACCGCATCTTGCTGTTTTGGTGCACGATTAAGACTATCAAGTAGTTCACGCTTCGCATCTTCATGTTTAAAGTCCGGTGCAAAACGTAGAAATGCCTTTGTTTTAGGTTTATATCTTTCTGTTATTTCCTCTGAGATCAGGACAATCCCTTTGTCAAACAATTGTTTTAATATTGGAAAGACCGTTTTCTGTCCCAGTAACTTCACAATATCATTAACTTTAAGCTCTCCCGCTACTTCCAGCGCCTCAATTATCATATATTCTTTATCAGAGAGTGTCGAACGATCGAATTCTGTTGTCATGGAAGAGACCACCTTCGTTTCACTTGCTAATTTTAATGCCGCTGGAAGTGCGGCTTGCATGACTTCCCCCAAACTACACATATAATAGTCAGCTAGCCAGTCCCACAACTTAAATTGCGCTAAATTGACGATAGGTCTGTCATCAATGATATCCAAGATATATTTCGCCTCATACTTCAACGGGGCTTCTTTGCTTATCGATTTCACGACAGCCGAATAAATTTTGTTTCGTCCAAATTGCACAATGACCCGCACCCCCACCTGTACCCGATCATTCCAATCAACTGGAATCCGGTAAGTATATGTTCGTGCCAAGGCTAGCGGTAGAACCACATCAATAAACAAGGTATCTCTTTCACTAAAAATCGAAGATTGTGGATTGGACATAATTTCTTATTATGGGATAAAAATACAAAAAAAGAGACAGAAAGAACAGCGCAGCCATCCATCTAAAAAAAAGCCCTCCCGGACTTTCAGTCCCGGGAAGGCTCTTATTTATCAAGCTTGCGAGCTTTATTTATTTCGAATACTAGGACTACGACTTATTTTTCAGCGCGGCCACAAATAACGCGATCCAACCAATAATCAAGGACAAACCTCCCAAAGGAGTAATAGGCCCCAAAATAGCTGGATTTCCGAAACCGGTTAACTCCCGGATACTAAGCACATATAATGATCCCGAAAAAAAGCAAATACCAACGATAAAAGCGATAAAAGAAACTTTGATCGAATAGGTTTTTGCCCGCGAAAAAGTAGATAAAAATAACAACGCAAAAGTATGATAGAAATGATACTGATTTGCAGTTTTCCAAGTTTCGATATGATATGCACTTACCTTTCCTTCTAGACCGTGGGCACCAAAGGCTCCTAATATTACAGCTAATGCTCCCAACAACGAAGCGGCTAAAATGATTTTCTTATTCATTAGATTAAAGTGAATGCTGAAAACGTGTTTCTCGGATAAATGTATTAAAAACAGAGCAAAATAAGGAATATTTTGTTAAATTTATATTACAAAGCGCTATAATCGGGATGAATTTATAGCGCTTCCCGCATATTTTTATTAGGTTTGTTTTTACATAGGGCACCATCGTCAGCTTAATACAGATGATTACCCATTACCATCAAGATACGAATCGAGAGAAACGCGCTCATTTATACCATTTAAAGATGAGCACCCATAAATATTTATTCTGATGAAAAAAACAATAGTCATCACTATTTTACTATTCATAGCCGTCATTGCGGCAACGATTTATCTTTTCGGAGATTTTAACAAAAACAACAAACAGGATTCCAAGGCTTTACAATACTTACCTGAAAACACGCTCGCCATCGCATCTTTTGCCAATGACGAGACCGTAGACACGATATTTAACGGCTATGAACCATTCAAAGCCATTCTGGGACAAGGAAATTTTAGCAACCTCGAACGATTAAAAGCCGAATTGTTACAGAGCGAACAACTCGACCCTTTCGTTGCGGGACAGCAGATATTGTTGTCCTTTCACCAGGAAAAAAATCAGATAACAGCACTTTATAGTGTACAGGTCGGCCAAAGTCTGGACAATAACTCGCTGGCTACCCTTATCGGGCAGATGGGAAACAATTACAAAGTTCAGCCTTTTGATACATTGGGTCAACGATTCTATGGCCTCCATAAAGGAGTAAAAGACAGTACACTCTATTGTACCTATTCCCATGAGATTATTTTTGCCAGCTATTCAAAACAGGTCCTTGCACAAATCTTCGATAAGAATATAAAAAAAATCAACGCCAAACAGATTGAATTCTTTGTCAATCATAACAATAAAAATACACCGCTCAGTTTATATTTTTTCAATGAGCAAGTAGCACAAGTTGCACGGATATTGATGAAATCAAAATTTGGCACTTACCTCAATTTAATTGACTCCCTGAAAGGACAAACCTCCTGGAATATGAACTTCAAACAGGATGCCCTGATCTTTAAAGGGGAAACAGATCTTACCGGAAGCAAGAACAGTTATCTTCAGTTATTTGCCAATCAAACCGCCCAGGTGCAGGCGCTAGGAAACTATTTACCAAAAAACGCTGCATCATATATTGATTTTAGCATTTCAGATGCATCTAGTTTTCATTCAGGGTTAAAAGAGCTATTGATCAAACAAAACGAATATGATCGTGTGAACAAAAGCATTAAGAATTTTGAAGATGATACTAAGGTATCATTTGACAGTGTTATCACGCCTATTTTTAATGATGAATTTGCATTGGCTGAATTGGACAATCAAGATGTGCTTGGCTTGATCAGCCTATCGGATTCCAGTCGATTTGCAAATAATTTCAAGAAATTCAGTTCATCTGTCGGTGACTCAATCTACCAATTTAAATATGCTAACTTATTGTATGCCGCATTTGGAGAACCGTTCAAAGGCTTCACAAAACCTTATTTTACCATCGTTGACAATATCATGGTCGTCGCTAGCAGGACAGGAATTCTACGGGATTATCGTGAATCGTTCCGGGAAAAGCAATTCTTATCGGGAACTGCTATTTTCAAGAATCATGCAGCTTTGCAAAATAGCCGTAGCAATGTCACCTTTTATTTGGAGCCCAAAGCCGGTAAAAGCAATATTTTGGATAACCTAAAATCCGATTATGCGAAGAATTTTAAAGATGAGGAGCAATTTGGTTTTCAAAATTTTTATTCATGGTCTTACCAATTAAGCGGAAATCAGGGGACATTTGCTTCCAGCTTATATGGGCTTTATAAAAGTGATACACGCTTGGGCGGAAAGCCAGAGTGGACTGTTCAACTTGAAAATCGAATCATCAATAAACCGTGGGTTTTGGATCAGGATGGTAAAAACAAATTCATCATGATCCAGGAACAGGACCATACCGTACATGCTTTTTCGCCTGATGGAAAAGAGCTTTGGCAGAATCTATTCCAAGGCGAGATCTTGGGTGAACCAATTCAATTACAAGATCTTAGCATCATCATTGTCACCAAAAGCCGGTTGTACCGGATTATGCCTGACGGAAAAAATGTGAATGGATTTTCGGTCGAGTTACCTTATAGTGCAAGCTATGGCGCCACCGTCACCAACTTCAATAAAGAACAACGTATCTATATCCCAGCCACGGATCGCATCTTGGCTTACACTTTAGATGGCAAGAAAGTGGAGGGAATGGAGAATAATACTGTAGATAGCCGTATTCTTTTTGACCTCAAAACAACTACTTTGGGGCAGACCAATTATCTAATCGCGGGTACTAGTACCGCTTCTGTTTATTTTTTCAATGAAAACGGTAAGATCATTCGCAAACAAACCCTGGATACAGATGGCGAAAGTGTGAAGAACCCCATTGGATTAGTAGCCGCTTCGGATGAAAAAAATTCATTTGTTTATGTTGCCGATAATAAAGGCAGTGTTTTTAAAGTTCCATTTGAAGGTGAAGCAAAAAAAATAAAATTAGGAAGTTGGGGCAAAGACGCGTTCTTTAATTTCGAAGATATTAGTGGTGGCGCAGATAGAGATTTTGTCATTTTAGCCAACAATAAATTGAATGCCTATAGTGCTAGAGATTCCTCTTCTTATTTTGAATATAAATTCATTGAAGAAACCAGTAATAGACCATTATTCTTTAAACGTATCGGAAAGTCCGATGTATTGGGCATCGGTACTGACAATCGCTTGATTTATGTCTTTGGATCGGATGGTTTGGTACAAGAGGGATTCCCAATAGAAGGCTTTTCAAAGTTCTATTATGGACGGATTAACTATGGCGACAATGCGAATTATTTGATTTGTATGAAAAAGGATTTTAAGGTGTATGTATACAAATTTTAAGAAACTGAAAACCAATTTTTTAAATCCAAAACAAAACAAAATAAGATGCGAAAGATCTTTATAAAAAATTTGTCTAATCTAAATTTTTTATAGTAGGTTTGCAGACTTAATATGACTATGCTAAAATCGGAAGAATTAAAAGAATTATTGGCTGAACCAAAGCGTATTGTGATCACCACACATTACAAACCAGACGGAGATGCATTGGGTTCGTCGTTGGGATTATATTTTTGGTTGATCGCAAAGGGACATCAGGTCAATCTAATTGTACCATCAGATTTTCCCGCGTTTTTAGACTGGCTGCCTGGCTTAGAAAACGTACAAATTTATACGCAAAATATCATCCTACATAACCAGCAGATTGAAACAGCAGAGCTACTATTCTGCTTGGACTTCAATGGATTGGCCCGTATTCACGAGATGGGAGATCCAATACGTCAGGCAAAAGGAATCAAATGCATGATTGATCATCATCTGGATCCAGAAGGATTTGAAGATTATGCATTTTGGGATCCATCTGCGGCAGCAACTGCACAACTAATCTATCGTTTTCTAGTGAGTGAGATGCATGATGAAGATAGTATTAGTGCCGAGATGGCAACTTGTCTTTATACAGGTATTATGACCGATACAGGTTCCTTCCGTTTTCGCTCCACCACCTCCGAAATACACCGTATCATTGCGACCCTGATTGATTGTGGCGCACAAAACTGGGCGATCCATGAAGAAATATACAATAGCTCTTCGGAGAGCCGTCTAAAATTTCTGGGCTTTTGCCTACTCAATCGTCTTGAAGTTATTCATGAGTACAATACGGCTGTCATTCATGTCACCAAAGAAGACCTCAATCAATTTCAGATCATCACTGGGGATACAGAAGGTTTGGTCAATTACGCACTTTCCATTAAAGGAATTCGATTAGCTGCGTTAATTATTGACAGAAATGAACAAATTAAACTATCTTTGCGATCGATTGGAGAAGTACCCTGTAATGAAATCTGTAAATTGTATTTCAATGGGGGGGGGCATCTCAATGCTTCAGGCGGAAATTCGAAAGATAGTCTGAATGTTGTGATTGCAAAATTCAAATCGGTTTTACCAAATTATAAAGAAATATTAACAAAATAAGATATCGTAACATACATTAGAAAATGAAGAAAGCAATTCTATTTTTCGCGGCTGCCGGTCTTTTGATGACGTCATGCCAAAAATTCAAAAAGGCTGAAGGTGGTCTTGAGTATAAAATCGTAGATGATAATGCAAAAGAGAAAGCAGTATCAGGCGATTTACTAGCAATCGACATTGTACAATCAACAGATAGAGATTCTGTCATGAGCAGCACTTACGAAATGGGAATTCCTCAGATCGTTCAATTATATCCAGATAGTATCATCGCAAAAAATCCTGGTGATCCAACAGGCTTATTCAAATATGTTGGTGAAGGCGATAGCTTGGTATTCAAAATCAATTTGGATTCCATGGCCGCAAAAACACATCAACCAAAACCTGAATTTGCTGACAAATTCTTAGTGTTCTCGATCAAAGTCAAAAAACACTTCAAAAAAGGAAAATTAACAGATCAACAATTGGGTGAGCAAGTTCAAAAATACTTTGAAGGAGAATTGAACAAGCATAAAGCAGCTGAACCAGCTAAACTTGAAAAATATATCAAGGACAAAAACCTGAAAACAACAAAAACAGCTTCAGGTCTTCAATATGTAATCACTAAACCCGGAACAGGAGCAAATGCTAAAGTAGGTGATTCCCTTCATGTAAATTATGTCGGTTCATTGACTACAGGACTTGTATTTGACACCAACCTTCCAGATGTTGCTAAGAAAGAGAAAATCTTTATGCCACAGCGTCCTTACGAAGCATTGAAATTCCAATTGGGTGTTGACGGTGTTATCCCAGGATGGACTGAAGCATTCCAGTTGTTCAACAAAGGTACTAAAGCAACTTTAGTTATTCCTTCTTCTTTGGCTTATGGAGACCGTCCATCAGGTAAAATTCCTCCTTATGCACCATTGGTGTTTGAAGTTGAGGTATTGGATATCAAACCAGGTAAAGTTCCAGCTCCAGCGGCTACGGCTCCAGGCACTGCTGCTCCAACAGCAACAGCCCCTGCTGCAAAAGCTCCGGTAGCTAAAAAATAAATTGATAAAAATATCAACAAAAAGAGAGCTGTTTCGCACTATGAAACGGCTCTCTTTTTGTTATATACCTCTCCTGCTTCTCCATATATGTAGGCAACAATAACGAACCTCCTATTTAATTTTCATTTTCTTAATTAATAAGTTATCTTTGCAGATCGAATTATAATTTTGGCAATTTAGCAAGCCTCTTTATTCGATAATAATAAAAGAAGTTTTACCCTAACCCACTTTTGCCTCCACGCAGAAAACTATGTTGCTTACTGATACACATACACACATTTATTACCATGCAGGTTCCAATAAGTTGCAAGAACATTTACAACGCTGTTTAGACAATCATATCGAACGTCTTTTTTTACCAAACGTGAATAGTGCTTCCATCAAACCTGTATTTGATACCGTTGCAGCTTATCCAGCCCATTGTTTTCCTATGCTAGGTTTACATCCCTGTGATGTTAAGGAAAACTATGTGGATGAATTAAATACCATCCGAAAGAGCTTGGAGAACAACCAAGTCTATGCCATAGGTGAAATCGGATTGGATCTTTATTGGGATAAAAGTACGCTAAACATCCAAAAAGATGCTTTTCGAACACAGGTAAAATGGGCAAAGGAGCTTAATTTACCCATAGATATTCATTGCCGCGAAGCCTTTACAGAGTTGTTCGAATTATTGGAGGAGCTTAAGGATGATAAGCTATTTGGCATTCTCCATTGTTTCACAGGCACCTTGGAGCAAGCTCAACAGGCAATTGACTTAGGCTTTGCATTGGGAATTGGTGGCGTTGTCACCTTTAAAAAAGCAGGATTGGACAACGTTGTCAAAGAAATCGATTTAAAACATATTGTGTTGGAAACCGATGCGCCTTACCTCGCTCCTGTCCCCTATCGTGGCAAAGAAAATGAAAGTAGTTATTTGATCCATATTGCTCAAAAAGTAGCCGACCTACATGCCATGTCCATTGAGCAGGTGGCAGAAATTACAACAGCAAATTCAAAACGTATTTTTGGTATATAATCTATAGAATCCCATGCACAATATCTTTATCATCTACACCGGTGGAACCATAGGAATGGTCAAAGACGAAACGGGTACTTTTGTCCCCTTCGACTTCGAGCTGATCAAGCGTAATCTTCCTGATTTAAGCCGTCTGGATTATAAACTGACCGTACACTCTTTCGAACCAATCATCGACTCTTCCAACATGAAACCAGAGATCTGGATTGAAATGGCCCAGATCATCAAAGATAATTATGCGAACTACGATGGATTTGTCATTCTGCATGGTTCGGATACGATGGCATTTACGGCTTCGGTATTAAGTTTTATGCTGGAAGGGCTCCAAAAGCCAGTAATACTTTCTGGCTCACAATTGCCTATTGGAGAAATCCGTACTGATGCACGCGAAAATATGATGACAGCACTAGAAATTGCTTCTGCAAAGCAGGATGGTGTTTCCATTATTCAGGAAGTATGCATCCTCTTTGACAATAAGCTATTCCGGGGAAATCGTTCATTTAAGTATAATTCAGCTAAGTTTGAAGCATTTAGATCACCTAACTATCCCGTATTGGTTGAAGCCGGTATCCATCTTAAATACAATACAGATGCCTTATTGAATAATATTGACAAAGAATTTATCCTACATACCAAGCTAGATAACCGTGTTGCCGTATTAAAGCTCTTTCCAGGAATATCTGCACAGACTATTAAATCTGTTCTTGATTCCGATGTGCGATCCATTGTAATGGAGACATTTGGATCGGGAAACACGACCACAGATAGCTGGTTTCTGGACCTATTGAAAGGTGCAATAGATCAGGGTAAAAATATCCTCAATATTTCGCAATGTAAGGTCGGTTCGGTTGAATTGGGAAGATACGAAACTTCACAAGGTCTGAAAGCCATTGGCGTACTCAACGGATACGATCTTACTTTTGAAGCTGCTGTCACCAAACTCATGTATCTTCAGGGTGAACTCGAAGATCAAAACGAAGTTGCTTACTGGATAGAAAAAGATATTCGTGGCGAACTGACCGTTAACGATTAGAAAAAAGTACTAAAAGATAGGCATAAAGATTAAGGAAAAGGATCATGGACTGCGCAGAATAAGCTTAGGCTTACAAACCTGACATCTTTGATCCTTGTTCTTTATGCTAAAACTTCTTATCTATTTCCGTCAGGACTTCAGCTACAACAAAATTACTCCCACCTACAAAAATCAAATCTCCTTTCTTATAAGCTGCTTTTGCGGCTGCAAATGCTTTCTGTACCGAAGCAAATTCTTCACCATACAAATCAAAGGTCACTGCCTCCTGACGCAGTAGATCCGCAGGCATTGCTCTCGGCATATCTGGTGCAGAAAAGTAATAAACTGCATCCTTGGGCAGATAAGGTAACATATGTGAAAGATCCTTATCCCGCATCGCTCCAATGACAAAGTGCAGCTTGTCATAGCTCGTGGCATTCAGGTTTTTTATGACCTCATGAATGCCGTCTTCATTATGTCCAGTGTCGCAGATCACAAACGGGTCTTTGGATAACTGTTGCCACCGCCCCTGAATACCTGTGGTAGATTGAACCTTCTTCAAGGCTTCATGCACATGAAGCGGGCTGATCTCAAATCCTTGCTTACGCAATTCGTCCACCGTCAAAAGAACACCAGCAAGATTCTTTACTTGATAGGAACCCTTTAGATCAAGTTGATAATGATCTACGGTTCCATGGCCATCGATCGCTTCAATGTTGAGGAAATCTTGATCAACTCCCAATGCCTTTGTTTGGTAAACCTGAGACGCAAACTGAATGGGGGCAGCTTCAGCATGAGCCTTATCCAAAAATACAGCTGCCGTTTCGACAGCATACTCAGAAATTACAACAGGTATATTTTCTTTGATAATACCAGCTTTTTCGCTAGCTATCTCTCCCAGGGTATTTCCCAAGAGATTCATGTGGTCAAAACCGATATTGGTAATAACAGAAAGGACAGGCTGGATGATATTGGTGCTGTCCAATCGTCCACCAAGCCCAACTTCAATCACAGCAATATCAACTTTGCTTCTTTCAAAATAATCAAAAGCCATCGCTACTGTTATTTCGAAAAAAGAAGGTTGTACGTCCTCGATCAATTCCTTATACGTTTGAACAAAACCCGTCACAAATTGCTTTTCGCACATGGCGCCATTCACACGAATACGCTCTCTGAAATCCAGTAGATGTGGTGAAGTATAGAGGCCAGTTTTATAGCCTGCTTCCGCCAATATTGCCGCGAGCATATGAGAAGTAGATCCCTTACCATTTGTACCGGCGATATGTAATGTTTTAAACTTTTGCTGCGGGTTGTCCAGCGCATTGCAAAGTCTGATGGTATTGTCAAGGTCTTTTTTGAAGGCTGAGGCACCATCCCTTGTAAACATAGGCAATCGAGTATATAGATACTCGATTGCCTCCTTATAAGCATTCATCTGAATGATTTTTATCTTAATCTAAAATTGAATACAATCCGCCCTGTTTGGGAATCTGGCGCATTAGGCAACTGATTTAACCGTGCGCCTCGGACAGCACGTTCACATTTCTCCAACAATGTTGGATCCGTGATTGTAGTACCTTTTACTCCCGCACGCGCATAGGTAATCACGCCTTGTTTATTTACTCTGAATTCCACGGCAACCTTTCCGGCTTGTTGACCATTATCGTCAATGCTTGGGCGCTGGGTAAAACTACGGTTTTCAATAGACAACATCATGTTACCATTACCAGATCCACCCTCACCGTAATTGCTCGCCAAAGGATCGCCCAACTTAGAACCTTGGTTTCCCGGTGTTGTACCAGTACCATCGCCAGCACCCTTGCCGTTGTTTTTATTGCCTTTGAAAAGAGCTTTCGCATTTGCCTGTGGTGCCACTTCTTTTGTCTGCTTAGTTGTTTCGGGAGCCTTTGACACCACTTTCTTTTCCGTTTTTGTGACCGCTGGAGCCTCTTCCATATCTTGCGTTGCAACTGCTTTTTCGGCAACTTGCTGCGTTGGTGTAGGTGTTGGAGTCTCCACAGGATCTATCCGATCCGGCCGCTCATTATTCGCGTTGGGATCAATAGAGGGTTCTTCTACGCTCATGTAATCGTCGCCCATCCCCTCCGGAGAAGTTCCATAGTTTACAATCATACCGCCCATACCATACTCATCCGGTTCCTGCGCCTTAAACACTACAAAGAAACCAATCAAAAGCAGTGATGCCATGACCAATGTAGATATTCCCAAAGCCTTAGGGAAATTATTTTCTTCATGTTGAAGATGATATCGCATTGTATAAATCTCCTATATTAACATATGAGCAATAAACTTCAAAAAAGTTTAACTACTCCTACTTATCTTTTTTGGGCTCTGTCGCCAATACCACTTTCACTTTGAGACGATTAGCTACATCCATGACCGAAATTACATTCTGAATAGGGACTGTACTATCGACATAAAGCATAATAGTCAACTCTTCGCCACTGGCCATCTGCGATTGGATTGCTGCTTCCAAGCCTTCTATGGGAACTGGATTTTTATCGATGAAATAGCCCAACTCCTTTGTAATAGATACTGTAATTGTCTTTTTTGCGACAGATTGCTCACCTGCACTTGATTTTGGCAGCAATAGCTTAACCACTTGCGGATTCGAAACTGCCGAGGCCAGCAGGAAAAACAACATCAAGAAAAACATAATGTCGTTTAACGCTGAAGTATGTACTTCGGCAGATGGTTTATTTTTTCTACTTCGTAAGTTCATTATCTTCCTGGTTCATCCAATAAATCAATAAATTCTACTGCATCGGTTTCCATACGTAAAATCAATCGTTCAACCATCATATTTAAGATATGATAGCCTAAATAAGCCAAGATACCAACAGCAAGCCCTGAAGCTGAAGACACCATTTTCACATATAGACCACCGGATACGGATGCAATATCAATACCACCCGCCAATTCTACATCATGGAAAATCTTGATTACCCCAAAGATTGTACCAACGAAACCAAGCATTGGAGCGATACCCGCGATAATTCCCAGCACATTGATGTTTTTCTCCAATTTGGCAACTTCTAATTTACCCACATTTTCAATGGCACCTTCAATATCTTTGATCGGTCTGCCGACGCGTAATAATCCCTTTTGCAACATTCGTCCCAAAGCCGAGTTACTGGAGCGACAAACTGCCAATGCAGAGTCCAAATTTCCCGATAAAACATTTGCTTTCACCTGTGACATCAAACTATTATCGTATTTCGCTGCCCTGCGGATAGTCAGATAGCGTTCAAAGAAGATAACCAATCCGATAAAGAACAGTAAAAGGATTGGAATCATGATCCATCCTCCTTTGATCATCATATCGATCAAACTCATGTTTTCTGTACTAGCAGCAGCAGGTAATGGTTGTTGCGCAGCTTGATTAAACGTATCCACAGCAGCCCTTGCTGTATCTTGCACTAATGACATAATTATTAATAGTTTTATATAGTTTCTATAATGTTTCTACCCACGCACCTTGAATTTTCTTTTCCACAGATTTTTGAGCGAGATCCGCCTCCTCTTTTGTCATGTAGGTATTCAAGATGACTTTTTTTCTATTCCTTTTATACTTTCCTTCCACTGCACGTGCTGTTTTATAACCCAGTTGACGAAGGCGTTTTGCTTCCTCCTCTGCCTGAGCCATCGTCCGAGCCGAACCGATAACAACCTGATATTTTGGCTGTGCAACGGGTATGGATTCTTTGATGACCGGATCCGCTTGCAAAACGGGCGCTTTCTTAGCCGTTACTGTCTTCTTGCCAGCGGTTACTGCTGTGCCGTTTAACGAATCTGTAGTGGTTTTTGCTAGCGAATCGACCTTTTTTAAACTATCCGCCGCAAGTGCATTAGACGCTGTATCACTGATCGGTGGGTTGTTTTTCTGAACGATTGTGTCGCCCGCAGGTTTTAAGACAGGCTGCACCCCTCCAAACAGTGAATTTTTCAATCCTGGATTCGTATATAATACCCCTACAGCTATCATGACCAGTACAATGGCTGCTGTTATCCAATACCAGATTGCATTCGAATTACGCGCTTCCTCCGCATCGATATCAGGAACATAAGTAGAGTTTGCTGCTGCAATAGCACCTACTTCCTTTTGTGAAGGAAATTGTTGTTCATCAGGTACTGGGTTATCAACCGTATTATCTACAATAGGTACTGCCACAGCATCCGATAGTCCGACATCTGCGGAATTGACCTCCTCCTCCGTTTTGGGAGCCGTAGACTCCACGATCGATTCAGGAGCAGGTTCAACGGCAGGAAGCGGATCTTCATTGTCTAAAGCCACAGGTTCATGTTCTTCGTATTCAGCTTCTACTTCAGATTCAGCATCCTTTTCAGCAGCGGCAAAGGTTTCAACATCGACAAAAGGTTCTACCTCATTGTTCACTTCAACGGGTGATTCCGGAGCCAAGGATTCGGCGGGCTCAGCAAGCGCGTGTTCGTCCTCCCGTACTGGGATAACCGTTTCAATTTCGGGTCCAACAAGATTGGCAACAGGCTGAAAATTAAAACCCGATAGATCCAAAGGTTTAAATACCAAACTAGAGCCATAGCTAATCAACAGACCAAGGTCATCCAGCTTCACCTGCCCAAATTGTCCTAAGTCATTCCGTAATATTTCGACTGTATCGTCAAGAATTTGTTGTGCCTGCCCCAAACTCAGGTTTTCCTGTTGTTGGATATAATGCACCATATTGAATCCCTGCTCCGCAGAATAGTCTAACTCGACGTATGAAATGGGTGGCAAAAACACATTGTTCTGTTTATCAAATTGAGCCGGAGAATGAATTCTTTTGAACACACCTATCCCGGGCACGTATACTTCCGCATAGCGTCTTAATAAACTATTGATGTTTTTGCCTAGATTCATTGTTCTATGATTTAAAATGCAAATTTATAATCTTAATTCGTTAAAAAGAATAATTAAGACCACCAATTACATTGAATCCCAATCTTGGATAATACATGTAACGCTCATATTCCTTTCCAAAGATATTATTTGCTTTAACAAAAACACCAAATTGTTTTTTAATCCGGTATTCAGCACCAGCATTTAAATCTGCAAAAGAAGCAATGGTAACCTTATGACCACTATCTGTTATGCGATTACCATCGGTATTATAATCGTAAACATACGCATAGGTATTTCCTTGGCTAGAAAGCTCCGCATCAACAAAGAATTTATCTGAGATATTGAAACGCGCGTTGGCTTGCAACCTAAATTTCGGTAAACCCCAGGCCTCTTCCTCATCGCTCAGATTATAGTCATCAATAAATACTTTACCACCTAGATTAACCAATTGTGATAAGCGTACGTTGATCTCCCCTTCCAGTCCCATATGCTTAGCTTTGTTGATCTGACCATCATATACCACATCAAAAGCCCAAGGAGCATAACCTCCAAGGCTTCCATCTGGATTCAAAAGCGCTGCATCGCTATTTTTAAACAAAGGAAGTCCTTCGATCTGTTTGTAAAATACCTTTACTTTATAACCAAATGTCGCACCTGCATTACCTTTTAAACCACCATATACATTCAATTTTTCGATGGAATTGGCGATCCTCACATTTGGTGCCAGATAAGGGTTTTCTTTTGCAAAGTTTCGGAATGAAGCTTGTCTCACATTACCATTAACACCGGCAAATAATGAGATGTATTCCGGAGCCAAAGAAAAATCAGCTTCCACTGACGGGAAAACATTGAAACGAGACTCATCGCCAAATTCAGAAGTCAGGTTGGCACCCAACGTGACATTATAATTATCACCTTTAAATCGGATATACGGATTGATCAGAAACATATTGTTCTTTACGTTTGCCGTATCATTTTCGTTTTTGACATCGTTCATGGTTACGCTCAGGTTAGCGCCCACATTGAAAGCGCTCATGCGCTTGTTCAAATATCCAGACAAAGCGAAAGAGTTTTCTTTTGCTTTGTAGGCATCCTTAAACAAGTAACCATCTACTTTTGCAGAGTAGCTCAACGCTTGCTCATTCTTCGGGTCAACGTTGCTTGCCAGCTCACCGTTTAGATAGATATCAGTAAATGTTTGTTTGTCCGGTGCGGTATTCAATAAAGTAGTGCCGGGTTGATCAAAAGTTTGACCGTAGAAGTTTGTACCGTATCTATTGTAGCCGATTGTACCTTTTACAGTCACGGCATCCAACACGCGGCGTCCAAAAATACCGACGTCCTGCGTACTGAATTTCTGTCCTTCAATATTACCTTTTTGGCTCAAATGTTTTGCGAATAAACCAAAACGTGTATTTTCAAACTGTTCAGACGCTAAGTACGCTTCCCCTAAGATTGAGTTATAATTACCTATACCAAATTTAACATAGTTGCTGCTTTGTTCAAAAGGTTGCGCAAATGGTATTTCCTGCACATTCAATTGTTTAAGACCAGTATTGATATCCAATTTTTTATCAATAATATTCCCATAGCTCAATTTGGGCTGATATTCCCGTTTGTTAGTCATATCAGGACTACGACGGATCTTAACAGCATCTGCAAGAATTGGCTTGTAATCACGAACAACATCAAAAGAATCAATAGTGACCGGTTTTTCAGGATCATTCTTCTTGCCTGTTTCTTGTGCAAAAGAATTCAATCCCACGCCCATCAAAAGCGCTGCTAAGGTATATTTCTTCACATTTCTATTTTGCAACTTCTTCATTGTATCCTATTTCTTTTTGTTGTTCAATTTATTTAGACGCTCTTTTGCAGCAGGCAAAACATCATCTTTCGCATCGTAGTTGTCCACTATTGATTCCAGTGTCGCTTTCGCCTGGAATGTATCTCCTTTACCCGCATAGGCATCAGCCATCGTGATGAAGCTCTTTGCTACCCAATATTCGTAAGAAGAGAAATTGTCAGACAGGTCCATTGCCGTTTTGATACAGGCATCGTATTGTTTGTTTTCTAATTGAAGGACCGCAACATTGTATTTCGCTTCTGCACCGAATACAGTACGGCTCTTCAATGCAGCCAAGCTGAACTCTTTCATCGCTTCCGTTTTCTTGTTCTGCTTCACGTAGCACTTACCAGCGTATAAAAATGCATTCGCGATCTCTTCTTCAGAAGATTTCTCATAGTTTTTCACCGCGTTCGTATAGTTTAACGCTTCTTTATAATCGCCGATTTCATAATAAGAAACCATTAGATTATTGATTGCAAAACCGTAATTAGACTTATATTCAGAAGTGAGCTCCAGTTTTTTCAACAACTGGGTTGCTTCATTATATTTCTTTTGTTTCAAATACAGATTTGATACTGAAATCAATGTACGCTCCGTATAAGGTGACGTCCAGTCATTCAAGATAATGTTGTAATCGTGTAATGCGTCTTCTGTATTACCCAAAGCTGCATTACTTTCCGCACGTACAAAACGTGCATATTTCTCTTGATTTGGTTTGGGGAATTTGTCAAAATATGCATTTACAGCTTCTACAGCGCCCTGATAATTCCCACGGGAGAACAGGGTTGTTGCTGTTGAGAATGTACGTGAATCTTGTTCCGATTTTGAAAGATCACCTAAATTGGTTCCTGTAGCATAACGGATATATCCGGTTGCATCACCTTTATCCAGGTAAATATTCTCAATGGAACGCATAGCTTGTTTGGCTTCATCGGTAGAAGCATATTGATCAACGACACGTTGGAACGTTGCCAAAGCTGCATCATTGTTGTCCTGGTTATATTGAACCAACCCGATTGTTACTAAAGCACGTGGCACATAACTGCTTCGCGGATATTTCTCCACCATGGATTGAAGTCCAGAAATCGCTTGATCGCTTTCGCCCATCAAGAATCGTGTATATGGAATTTCAAACGCAATATCATCCGCATAATTCGAACTCGGGAACTGAGCGATTACAGCATTCAATGTCGATATCTTACCATTATTATCCCCTTGTAATCCTTGAATAATACCACGTTGGAATAACGCATAATCTTGACTCGGCGCTTTGGAAGAGATTAGCTTATTATATTCCGTCAGTGCTCTGCCATAGTTTTTAGAAGAAAAATACGAGTCACCCAAACGTGCGATTGCATCGTTACGGGTATTGATTTCTAAGCCTTTTGAACCACCTGTTGCCAAGAAACGTTCAAAGTAATTTGCTGCTGTATTATAGTTTCCATTACGAAAAGCTGCGTAAGCCAAGGCATAATTTGCATAGCCATACACATCTGTTTTGCTCGCACCAGGCAGACGTAAAAATTTATTAAAATTCGTAACAGCTTCGCCATATTTACGCACCTCATACATTGCCTCCGCTTTCCAATAAGTAGAAAGAGCGTAGATTTCTTCGTCGTAACGGTGCTGTTCGGAACGAATAAATAAAGAAATTGCATTTTCAAAAGCACGTTCGTTATAATACTCGAGGCCTCTGTAGTAAGTTACTTTCTGATAAGCTGCATTTGCTTCCTTTCCCCTTTTCGGAATAGACTCCAAAATATCGACCGCATCGCGGTAGTTTTTAGTGCTCAACAGTACTTCTGCCAATAAGGTCTTTGCTTCTTCCTGGCGTTTTGATTTTGGATAGGTTTTTAAATACTCCTGTGTAGAGGCCAAGGCCACCTGATGGAACTCCAATTCGTAAGAAAGCTTTGCATAGTTGAATAGCCCCTCTTCTTTCATAGCCGGGTCGAAATCCAGTTTCGAAGCTCTGAAGAATGCATTACGTGCAGATTGTTTATTTCCTTTTTTCAAGAAACTATCCCCCAAGGTAATCATGGCCGATTGATAATAAGCGTCAGGCTCCGTCATTTTCTCCAACTCCGTGATCGCCTTATCGTAATCCTTTAGCTTGTAGGCGATATAACCGATCTGATAGCTATCTTGATTATTTTGTGTCTTGCCTTGGTCTTGTGCCTGGAATTTGTCGTAATATTCTTTTGATGTGTTCAGATCGCCTTTAATAAAATAAGTTGCGGCGATAATACGAAACATTTCGGTTTCATTTTCCTGTTTGGTACGTGATAAGATAGGTAAGGCATAGTCCAACACATCATCGTAACGTTTATCCAGAAAATAAAGTGCTGTAATATAGTAAGGATAACTGTTTTCAAACTGCTTTGAGCCATTCAAACGCTCAAATTCATTTAAGGCTGTCTTGTACTCCGCATCTAAATAACATAAATAGGCATAGTAGTAGATTGACGCTTCTTGAAATTCAGTTTTTTGATCTTTCAATCCCTCAAATAATGGTTTTGCTGTTTTATAATCTTTCGTCATAAAAGAGGCATAACCCAATTTAAAACGGTATTCTACATTCTCTTTACCGGCGAGGTTTTTGCTATCAATCTTTGTAAACCATTCAATAGCTTTAACATAATCCTTTTTGGCATAATACGATTTACCAATCTGAAAGTATGCTGCCTTGGAATTGGCGCTAACAGGGAAATCTTTGATATATTTTAGGAAACGATTTTCAGCATTGGACTCGCCCAGTTCCAAGGCGCAAACAGCTTGATAATACCGTACATTTTCCTTTAATAAAGATAGCTCCTCCGTCTCATCCAATTGTAGGTTGGATTTGGTCCGCAATGCTTCAACGCGATCAAATTGTGCGGATGCAGAGCTGAATTTTCCGCGTTCATACAATTCCATCCCGGTTTTGTAAGCCTTATTGATTTGTTGCCATTCTGTCTGTTGCGCTAATGCTGGCGTCGCCATAACGGTTAGTGCAACTCCCACCTGGTAAATCTTCTTATACATAATATGTGAAACCTTAATATGTTATTTATCTGCAAATGTAATCGAATCTCCCTTCAAACCGAGATAAAATTTGCCTTGAAACTCAAATTTAACGGCTCTTTCGCTGCGATTAGCCACTTCAAGATAAGCCAAAATTTATTGAAAATCAATTCAAATCTCCCCGATTTTGGAAGATAGTTTTATTCATTTTACTAAATTATACTTTAATTGAGCTATTTTACACAAAAGTTATTAACATCTGTGAGTAACCCGCTATTATAACGGAAATTTTGCACAAAAAATATGCCCGACCAAAAATAAAGTCAGGCATAATATTGTTGATTAACGAATCTTTCAACTTTGTTTCCAGCGCCTAAACTGGTTCTCCAATTGAAATTTCGATTAGCTTCGTTGTCCAGCCAATAGATACAATACTGCCATACGAACAGCAACTCCATTTTCAACCTGATCCAGGATAATGGAGTGTTCGCTATCCGCTACATCCGAAGTGATTTCCACCCCACGGTTGATCGGCCCAGGGTGCATAATGGTAATCGGTTTTTCCAGGGAATCCAAGATTTGTTTATTTAACCCATATAACATGGAGTATTCTCTCAAAGAAGGAAAATAAGCAATATCCTGACGTTCCAATTGAATACGCAACATATTTGCTACATCGCACCAATTTAACGCTTTTCTCAGATCATGTTCTACTTTCACACCCAAAGAAGTAATATGCTTTGGAATTAATGTTGTAGGCCCACAGACCATCACCTCTGCGCCTTGTTTTTGAAGGCATAAAATATTGGATAAAGCAACGCGAGAATGTGTTATATCACCAATAATAGCCACTTTGCGTCCAGCTACATCACCAAAGCGCTCGCGGATAGAGAAAGAGTCCAACAGCGCTTGCGTAGGATGCTCATGTGCTCCGTCGCCAGCATTTACAATTTGCGCATCGACATGTTTACTTAAGAACACGCCTGCTCCCGCGTAGGGATGTCGCATCACAATCATATCCACCTTCATTGCAAGGATATTGTTGACGGTATCAATCAGAGTCTCCCCCTTACTCACTGAAGAAGAAGAAGCCGCAAAATTGACAATATCTGCAGATAGTCTTTTCTCGGCAAGTTCAAAAGAAAGCCGCGTACGTGTTGAATTTTCAAAAAACACATTGGCGATGGTGATATCCCTTAAAGAAGGCACCTTTTTGATCGGTCGATTTAATACCTCTTTGAAATTACTCGCTGTATCCAGAATCAATTGGATATCTTGTTCATTTAGATCTTTGATTCCCAACAAATGGCGAGTACTTAATTGTTCTACTGCAGCTGACATTTTATAGTATATTCAAGTATTTACTAATCATTTTTTAATTGAAGTGTTCGTCCCCAAAGGTCTATAGAACCTTCCTTTATTTCTTTACTGAACCGGATTTCTAATCATTACCCAAAGGTTTTTTCTCCGTGACCAAGATAATGCTATCCTGATCGTCAGATTCTTTCCAGTTCACAATGACTTTTTGTGAATCTATAGAATCAACCTGTATTCCAATATAATCGGGTTGAATCGGAATCTGTCTGGAGAATCGACGATCGACTAAAACAAGCAATTCAATGCTTCTTGCTCTTCCAAAAGCCTGTACAGCATCCATGGCAGCCCGAATGGTGCGTCCTGTCCACAAGACATCATCAATAAAAATAACGTCTTTACCTTCTACAATAAAATTGATATTTGTACTATTTGCTAACAACGGACCTGCATTACCTTTTGTACGGAAATCGTCCCGATAAAATGTAATATCCAGATCACCGACCAAGATCGGTTTTTCGATCATGCGTTCAAGTTCTTTGACGATACGTCTAGCTAAGAAAGTTCCTCTTGGTTGAATACCTATGACGGCAGCATTTGAAAAATCACCATGATTCTCAATCAATTGACGACATAGCCTTTGAATGGTGATTTGAAATTTTGGTCCGTCTAATAAAATCGACTGTTTCATTATGGGAATGTTTGGGCAAAGCTACACTTTTTTTAACAAAAACTATCGCTCGTTTCCCAATTAATTTCAATATTTCAATTCGTTCCCAGCATTAACTCTGAGACCTATAACTTTTAAAACAACAGCGTATTTATCTTAATCATTCTTCTTATTGCCCCGTGCAAAAAAATACACAGGCAGCCCTAGCAATACCAGTATAAAACCCGGCCAGGTATACTGTGGTTTATAGATAATCAACAATACGCAAAACACACTACCAATGAGGAGATAGATAATCGGTGTAAAAGGGAATAAAAACGTTTTGTAGGAACGGGCCAACTCAGGTTTACGGATACGCTGGATAATAACGCCTAGTACCGTAATCATATAAAAGATGACAATAACAAAAGAGATCATATCCAACAGATTGCCATACTGACCACTTAAACAGAGCAAGGAAGCCCAGATGCCCTGCAACCATAATGAGCGGGCCGGCACATCATATTTATTGTTGGGGATAGCCTGTTTTAAGAACAAGCCATCTTTGGCCATAGTCTGAAAAACCCGTGCTCCAGACAGCGCAAGACCATTGACACAGCCAAATGTTGATATCATCACCAAGATGGCCATCGCTATTGTACCGGTATGTCCCAACATCTTTTCAGCAGCAGCAATTGCGACCCGGTCATTTGTAGCAAAGGCGATCTCTTCCCTACTCAAAGCAGCAAGATAGATGTAGTTGCAACAGATGTATAAAAGCATAACGAGGCTGGTTCCGATGACGAGCGCCCGCACCACGTTACGCTGTGGATTCACAATCTCGCCTGACACAAAGGTCACGTTTTCCCAGGCAACACTACTAAAGACGGACCCTACCATAGCCGCTGCCAGCGCCCCCATTAAAGCGCCGCCGGAAATTCCCATCCAGCCCTCACCTTTCAGATTCTGAAAAGCATCCCAGCTGTAAGCCATATTTTCCGAAAAATGATTTTCTTTGATTAAAAACAGTCCACCAACGATCAATAGAACCAATGCAATAATTTTTGCAGAGGTGAAAAAAGACTGCACAGACTTACCGCTCTTGATCCCGCGCGTATTGATATAGGTTAGCAGGAGAATCACGCCCATCGCCAGTATCTGTATCCAGGTAATCTTAAACTCACCGCGTTGAAAAATTGGTGCCGCATCGTTCAATTGCGGGATCAAATAGGCGGTAAACTTACCGAAGGCAACCGCTACAGCTGCTATAGTACCTGTTTGGATAACTGTAAATAAGCTCCAACCATACAAAAAGCCAATCGGCTTTCCGAACACTTCTGTCAGATAAGTATATTGTCCACCAGCTTTGGGATACATCGAAGATAGCTCACCATAACAGATTGCTGCCGCTACAGTTGCTACAGCGGTCAATATCCATACTATCGCCAACCAGTATCCTGAGCCCAGTTGCCGCATCATATCACTCGATACAATAAAGATCCCGCTTCCGATCATCGAGCCCATGACCAGCATAATCGCATCCCACAATTTCAGTTGACGTTTCATCATAATATCAGGTTGGTTTTATGGCGTTAAGCTAAGAAAAAATAATCAAAAAAAGAGCTGCCCTCAGCTACATCCCATTCAAAAGATTATTTTTTTGAATAGGCACGGCCGAGGGCAGCTCCTTCTGATTGAAAGATGTTGTGAATATTATTCTACGCCATACTGTTGTTTATACGATTTCTCCAGTTCAGTCACCTGTTGCAGCAATTGTTTTTCTGAAGTGGAAGCCAATATGCTCTTATATGCGCCCAAAGCTCTTAAAGCCGTACCAATATTCGAATATTCAAGCTCAGCTTTTGTTTGTGCGATATCCTGATACCAACGCATATTTTGCGTCATAAATTTCAGGTTGCGGTTCACGATTTCATTCGCACGCTTGTTTTCGCCCGTTTCGTATAATACATTGATAATTGGAATATAACCCAGAATATCACGCATCAAATACACACGTTTTGGCATCTTCTCATAAGTCTCAACAGCCACTTTACGCGCTTCATCTTTATGACCTTCCATCATTAACTGCGTAGCTGTACCGCCCATCACCGTATTGGTAATCATGGTGATCATGCGATAGGATTCAGGATCTAAATACGAAGCATTTGCCATATTACCCCATTGGTATTTGGTGGTAATGTCTTTAAAGGCCGACTGTGTATCCACCAAGGTACCTTCGGATCCTGCAGGAGTAGCAATAGGCATTAAGCGTAAAGCAAAACCCTCCTGTACCAGATATTTATCCAGCCCAAGGTAGTTGTCATTTGGAACGGTCGCAGCAAAATAAATCGGACGCTTCCAGTTATTGTTCAACAAGACGTTTAGGATCGACAGCTCAGCCCTAGACACGTAGTTTCGATTATACGTCCAGTTCATGGTATCCACAATTGATTCCTGCCATGCTTTTGGAACGACATTATTTTTCAGCACAGCATCCTTGTTTACAGGAAGGCTAAAGTTTTTGGTCGGTAAAAAGTTCTCAAATTTACCACCACGCAATTCCAGCTTATTTTTTTGGTCATCAGACAATAAGATCTGCATCACCAAATCAAGATCTACGTGACCGGGCACTTTCATATCTTGATAATAAAGCACCTCACGGACACCTTTTTTGAACTTTTCGTCATCAATATTGATTGGTAATCCATCCGCTTGATTAACTTTTTGTTTCATTTGACGCATATACCAGTCAGAACTCAATAAACTCAAGTTTACCACCCGTACATCAGGACGATAGTTTTCAACCTCCTGCACATACCACAATGGATAAGTATCGTTATCACCATAGGTAAACAAGATCGCATTCGGTGCACAGGATGCCAGGTAGTTTTTGGCTAAATCACGCGCTGTTGTTTTCTCCGAACGATCATGATCATCCCAGTTCTGGAATCCTAGTAATACAGGAGCACCCAACAAGCAGGCTGCTGTAGCGATACCTGCGGCCATCTTGCCATCCACCTTTTTACTTAAATAATCCGCAATGGCAAATACCCCCAAACCGATCCATATTGCAAATGCGTAGAATGAGCCCGCATAAGCATAATCACGCTCACGTGGCTGCAATGGGCTTTGATTCAAATATAAGACAATTGCTAGACCTGTAAAAAAGAACAGTAACCCTACGATTCCAGCATCACGCTGTCTTTTGCCAAAGTGCCAAAATGCACCGATCAAACCAATGATCAAAGGCAAGAAATAATATTTATTATTTGAAGGATCAGTTTTCAATGAGTCTGGAATGGCATTTTGTCCACCCACATGCATCTGATCAACAGGTTTAGCGCCGGAGATCCAGTTCCCTTCCGTAAAAGACCCCTGTCCTTGCTGATCATTCTGGCGGCCGGCAAAGTTCCAAAGAAAATAACGGCCGTACATATGTCCGATCTGATAGCTAAAGAAGAATTTCACGTTATCACCGAATGTAGGCGATTGTCCTTCTGGGATCTTTAAGTAATCACGATAATAATCAATATGACCTTGATCTCTTGAACTATAAACACGCGGGAAAAACATCGTCTTATCGTATTTATAATCCATACCATTTTCTACTTTCGTGTATTTGTCCTTATCTTTTCTATAAGTATAAGTAGGCTCAGCATCTACGACCTGCGCGTCAAATGTCGGTCCGTTCAGAAGCGGCTCACTTGCATACTGCTCACGACCCAAATAACTTACAAAAGAAAAGGCATTATCCGGATCACTATTATTTAAGGTCGGGTTCGCTTTGGCGCGCACCATGATCATCGCAAAGGAGCTATAACCAAAGATGATAAATGCTGTGCTGATCAAAATCAGGTTCAGCATCGGTTTTGCTTTTTTGATGGAATACCAGATACCATAGACAAAAAGAGCAATCAACAAGATGAAAAACAGATTGAAGCCAGTACCAAAACCCATTCCCAAGCTATTCACAAAGAATAAATCAAAATAAGCGGCAGCTTTGACCGTGTATTGGATAATACCCCATAAAATCAGTGCCAGCACAACGACACCGATTAGAAAGGCTTTTGTCGCTCCTGAAGAAGTCACTGTTTTGGATCGTTTAAAGTAGATCACCAAGGCTATAGCAGGAATCACCAAAAGATTCAGTAAGTGCACCCCAATGGAAAGTCCCATCACATAGGCGATAAAGATCAACCAACGGTCAGCACCAGCCTCGTCAGCATGATTTTCCCATTTTAAGATCCCCCAAAATACAACAGCCGTACAAAGCGAAGACATGGCATATACTTCGGATTCAACCGCAGAAAACCAAAATGTATCTGTAAAAGCGTAAGCCAATGCTCCGACAATACCTGATCCAAATATCTTGATCAAGTCTGTTGAATTGTATGACTCACCGACGCTTTTTGCAACGACTTTCTTAGCCAGGGCTGTAATCGTCCAGAACAAAAATAAAATAGTCAGACCACTACATACCGCAGAACCCACATTCATCCAGAAAGCGATTCGTGTCACATCACCTCCAGCAAGATTCGAGAAAATGTTTTGAATCATTAAGAATAAAGGTGCCCCTGGCTGGTGCACAATTTGAAGTTTAAAGGCCGAGGCGATGAACTCGCCACAGTCCCACCAACTCGTCGATCGTTCGGCAGTCATGACATATGCTACTGTTGCAATGAGCGCACATATCCATCCTAAAAGATTGTTGATTTTAGTATAGTTCATAAAATGATAACTGTAAAAGTATTATAATACGGCTCGAAAATAAGGATAAGTTAATAAGAAATGAACTTTATTCTGATTTTTTAACACATATTAATTGAAAAAATTTCATTGCCTGATCCAATATTGGCTGTAAAGAAAGCAGTACAAAGGTAAGAATGAACCTATCTGGTGCCATACCCATAGTAAAATGAAGCAAGTGTGCGTTAAATTTTGGGGCAAAACAAAAATTATTTCTTTGAAAATCAAGCTCAATGCACTTTACGGTACATTTTTATTTGCAGAAATAAGAATAGTCCGTATATTTGCATCATCAAATGTGAACGACATCATCACGATAACGAACACAATTGACTTGTTTGTCCGATAGTATAAGGGTAGTACGACAGTTTTTGGTTCTGTTTGTCTTGGTTCGAATCCAGGTCGGACAACAAACAATAGAAAAGGCTTGCAATCGCAAGCCTTTTCTGCGTTATATGCAAGGCTTATTTATTTATAAAAGGGTTTAGATTTTTTTTAATTTGAATTTTGATTTTTAAAACAAATCTCTATCTTTGCGTCGTCAAAAAGAAAAAGACGGTAACGTTGGCTTTTTAGAGACATTGTCCGATAGTATAAGGGTAGTACGACAGTTTTTGGTTCTGTTTGTCTTGGTTCGAATCCAGGTCGGACAACTTTTAAAGTTAAGAGTATATGGATTGTGCAAACAATCCATTTTTTTTAATGTTTAACTTTAAAAAATATTAGGGAATAAAAATATTGAATAAACGACAATACAATAACCCAACATAAATATACAAAACCATGCCTTTGCAATTCAACACGGTTAAACTATTTGCAGGTTCTGGCACTACAGAACTGGCTGAAAAAATCGCACAATCTTACGGGAAACCTCTAGGAGACAAAACATTATCGCGTTTTAGCGACGGTGAGATTCAACCATTCTACAATGAATCTGTACGTGGAGCCGATGTATTTATCATCCAATCTACCAACCAACCTACCGACAATCTTTTTGAATTATTGTTGATGACAGATGCTGCAAAGAGAGCCTCAGCGCACTACATTACAGCGGTTGTCCCCTATTTCGGTTTCGCAAGACAAGATCGAAAAGACAAACCAAGAGTTGCCATTGGCGCAAAAATGATTGCCAATCTGTTGACAGCAGCTGGAATTCACCGCATCATGACAATGGATTTACACGCTGCACAAATTCAAGGTTTCTTCGATATTCCTGTTGATCACCTCGATGGCTCCATTATTTTTGTTCCCTACATCAAATCCCTAAAACTCCCTAACTTGACAATTGCATCACCTGATATGGGTGGGTCATACAGAGCGCGTACTTTTGCTAAATTCTTCAATGCAGAAGTTATCATCTGTGACAAACGCCGCAAACGTGCAAATGAAATTGAATCAATGTCTATCATTGGTGATGTAACGGATCAGGATGTTGTATTAATAGACGATATCTGTGATACAGCCGGCACACTTTCAAAAGCTGCGGCTTTGATCATGGAAAATGGCGCGAGATCCGTAAGAGCGGTGTGCACACACGCGGTATTATCGGGCAAAGCTTATGAAACAATTGAAAATTCAGTATTGTCAGAAATGATTGTGACAGATACCATTCAATTGGATCCAGAAAAAGCAAAACAATCGACAAAAATCAAAGTGTTATCTACAGCTGATTTGTTTGCAAAAGCAATCACAAGCGTAAATCAACATACTTCCATTTCTGATTTATTTGACGTCGAATAGTCTTTTTTAGTATAGCGTATTGAGATATTAGTATTTAGACTCTGGTATAGTAAGCCTTCGGCTGAAATACTGGAGTCTTTTTTAGTATAAAGTATTGAGATATGAGTACTTATACTCTGGTATGGTAAGCCGGAGACTAGACAGCTTCTCATATATACTTACACCGATTGTTCTTTCGTAAAACAGGCATTTCAGGACGGCCTCGGTTATAGTTCAACAACCCCTCCTCAAGTCAGTAACTTACAAAATAGCATAACGCATCTTAGCCCCTCAATATCAGTAGTTTTTTTTTGATAATACCAAAATTTAAATTATCTTTGCACCTCAAAATTTATAAAAATTAAAAGATGAAATCAATTGCTATTAGCGGTTCTGTAAGACAGAACGTAGGGAAAAGAGATGCAAAAGAATTGCGTTACCAAGGTTTAGTACCTGCAGTACTTTACGGAGGCAAAGAACAAACTGCTCTTTCTGTATCCGCAGCTGATTTGAAACCAGTTCTTTACACTGCTGACGTTATTATCGTAGAATTAAACGTTGACGGTCAAACAAAAAGAGCTATCGTTCAAGACGCACAATTCCACCCATTGACAGACCTAGTTACTCACGTTGACTTTTTAGAATTATTTGATGACAAAGAAGTGTCATTGAATATTCCTATCAAATTAACAGGAACATCTCCAGGTGTTAAAATGGGGGGTAAATTAGTTCAAAAATTACGCAATTTACGCGTAAAAGCATTACCTGCTAACTTGCCACAAGAAATTGAAGTACCAATGGAATCTTTAGAAGTTGGTAAATCATACCGTGTAGCTCAAGTTCAATTAGACAACGCAAAAGTATTAAACAATGCTGACGATACAATCGTATCCGTTATCATGTCCCGTGCATTGCGTCAAGCTGAACAAGAAGCAGCTAAAGCAGCTAAAGGTGGTAAAAAATAATCTGAAAAGGTTATTCATTAAATTAATTTGCTCTTTAATGGCTATGAAGCTATCATGAGCAGCTATTTATCCATTCATTGAGCTTATTTGAGCTCATGATGGTTCTATACTACAGAAAGCACCGAAATTCGGTGCTTTTTTGTTTATTAAATTTTTATTTTTACGTCATGAATTATCTTATCGTTGGATTGGGAAATATCGGTAGTGAATATGCCGATACGCGGCACAATATTGGTTTTATGGTTGCCGACGAGCTCGTTAAACAAGCTGGCGCTAGTTTCTCCCTGTTAAAATTAGCCTATTATAGCGAATTTAAACAAAGAGGGCATAACGTAACCGTCATCAAGCCGACTACGTATATGAACCTCAGTGGTAAAGCAGTCAATTATTATATGCAGCAATGTAAAGTGCCGATTCAGAATGTCTTAGTGATCGTGGACGACTTAGCGATCCCATTTGGTTCTTTACGTATGAAGCCTAAAGGCAGCAGTGCTGGCCACAATGGACTTAAATCCATCGAGCAGCTTTGTGGCGGACAGGTATACCCACGTCTACGCTTCGGTATTGGCGACAACTATCCCAAAGGCAGACAGGTTGACTATGTCCTTGGCCCTTTTGACAAAGATGAACAAACAGAACTTCCGGCATTGATAGACCATTCCGTTAAGATGATCCAAAGTTTTGTCAATATTGGAATCGAACTGACGATGACCAATCTGAATACAAAATAAAAGGGACTGCAGTCCCTTTTATTTTATTCCATCAAAATATTCTGGTTATTACCTTTTACCCTTCATCGCTTCAGCACGGTTTCGTTCATTAACAAGTTCGGTCTTGATTATTTTCTTTATCTTTCCATCCAGTGGTTCCCCATCTCCCTTCCCGGCATTCAATTCCCCCGCTTTTTTCTTTGTCGTTATGAGAATAACACCATTCGCCCCCGCTGTACCATAAAGAGTCGTTGCACTTTGATTTTTAAGAACTTCGATGGATGCAATATCTTCGGATTTCAGATCATTGCGGTCTTTAGACTGCACCTGACCATCAACAACAAACAATGGTTTTTCTTTTCCCGATAAACCACGGATCCGGATGCCATTGATATTCCCTGGTTCTCCCTCTACCCTCGCGTATGTTGTCGTTTGTGCTACAAATTTCGCAGTTTTCCCTGGGCTATCGTTTTGGGCCGCTTTTCCCTCAAAGGTTATTGTTTTAGGATCATTTCCCTTATCATCCTTTTTATACCCCACTACCGTAATAACCCGCTCATCTGGGTTATTTTCTGATTTGAGTTTGTGAGATGCTTTATCCGGGTTTTCTCTTGCCCATTTTTTTGTGATTACCTCAATGACACCATTTTCCCCCTCTTCACCATATTTTGTCCGAGCAGGGCCATCCTTAATAACGTGAATACTCTCAATATTGTTCGGATCCATATTTTTCATATCCTCCGAACTTATTCGCTTACCATCCACCACATACAGAATATTAGCAGGATACTTGACCACTGCGGTCTTTGCTTTACCAACGGAGTCCTGTCTGACAAAGAGGCCTGTCACCTTTCCCTGAAGTTTGCCATTACTACTTCCCGTTTTGGTAGTAATGAACACGACACCATTTTTAGCTTTTTCGCCATACTTTACCATTACTTCTTTATCCCTCAAAATTGTCACCGATTCAATTCGATCTTGATCAACAGCATCTAGTTCCTTTGTGCTGATAACTTCCCCATCCAGTACAAAGAGCGGATTGCCAATCGCATCAGAAGCACCCCTTATTTTCAAAGAACCAATCTGACCGCTCCATAAATTACTCCCGTTTGATCGGCGGCTTGTATCTATCTTAACCGTATCTGTACCGAAGGCTTCATTGAGTACTATTCCTGCTTCACCGACCATCTTAACCGATAGTGGATCTCCACCTTGCTGTGCACCTGCAGCTAATTTCAAAAGGGTAGTTTCATTTGCCTTTTCAACGAGACCTTCTATATTCCCTTCCGCTTTGCTTACGGTAAATGCAGCTCCCGTTAGTAAAAATACAGGCAAAAGGAACGCATATTTACTCAGTTCTATCTTGGATGACCTCTTCTTGTTCATCATCATAATTCGACGTTTTAATAGTTTAAAATTAAATTGATTACTCAGCCCTATTGAAGCGCCCTTTTTGGACACATTCAATAGGCTATATTGATACGTCTGTTTGTCAATTCCTTTATTGAGCACCCGTTGATCAGTCAGGAACTCTAAATTTTGGCGAATGGCCCTGCGCATGAGCCAGACGAAAGGATTGTACCAACAGCACACCAATATGATTTCAAACAATAAAATATCCAAGCTGTGAAGGCCTTTCACATGAATATCCTCATGCTTAAAAATATCTTTCAGTTCAGCATCCACATGCTGCTCCTTATTCACATAAATTTTATTCAAAAACGAAAATGGCACAATAGGGATAAACACATTCCGAAAAAAATACGTTTTCCATCGATCCGCTGTCGAATGCAGATGAATCCTCAACAAACTCAAGAGTTGAAATAGAAATTTCAGCAATAACACTCCTGCCCCTAAAATAAAAACCATCTCCAACAAACCGCCCACTGTTAGCCGCTCCTGTACATCCTGCTCCGCCATATAAAATGAAATCTGTTCACCGACTGCACCCATATCCAATCCTCGCTTTACAAACAGCGATTTTAAATCCAGAAACGGGTATATAAAAGCAAATAGACCACCTATTAAAAAATAGGCCCTATTCAGTAAATAGAACGTTAGTCCCCTCAACAGTCCGACATAACCCAAGTAGAGTATACTCAACAGCAGATTGACTTGTATGATATAGGTCAGCAGGTTTTCCATCGCATTAAGATTTGTTATTTTTAATCATCTCCATGATCTCCTTCAGCTCGCCCTCGGTAAGCTTCTCCTCCTTTACGAAAAATGAAACCATCTCTTTATAAGAATTTTTGAAATAATCACCTACAAAGGAATTCATAAACTTCGCCTTATAATCCTGCTCACTGACCATAGGTTCGTAACGTTTCGCATTGGCGTAACGGACAGCTTTCACAAAGTCCTTGCGCTCCAGATTCTTTACCGTTGATGCCAAGGTTGTATAAGGCATTTTTTCACCTTTGATATTATCCAGAATTTCCTTAATAAAACCTCCATTTAGGCTCCAGATAGATTGCATTGCCTGCTCTTCTTGCGCTGTTAATTTTTCCATGTATTAATCTTTCTTTACTAATCTTTCACTAATCTACGAATAATTCGTAAATACCAAGAATTATTTTACAATATATCATGAGATCAGCTTACACATCGTATAAAACCACTATTTTCTGTAACATAACAATATGCAGCATTTTTAGACGCTTTTAAAATCATCTGCTACGAATATGAGTTGACTGGCCGAAAATTTGTTATACCCTATTTTTTATTTTAACTTTCCAGCAAAATATAATTTTCTATCATTGCCCAGATCAAGATATAGGCGGGTTAAAAACATGCGATCTGCGGACGGTATGAACAAAATTAAATAGGAGTAATTCAAAACAAATACAACAACAATAAATGGCTAAAAGCATCAAAGCGATCAAATGTCCTCATTGCGGCAGTATAAAAGTCAGTACAATCCGACCTGATTACTATAAATGTGACAGTTGTGGGACTGAGTTTTTTTTAGATAGTGATGACATCAACATCAATCACAATTACAATTATCCGCGCAACAACCCAGAGCAGTATAAAGCTGTACGGATTGTACTATTTGCTGTTGTGGGCTTTATTGCACTCATGTTCATTATTGGTGTAGTGAGTTCTATATTCTCTAAAAAACCAGAACCGAATTATTCGACTTATCGTTCACCCAACACTGCAGACAAAAAAGAAGAAGCCGAACCGCTGGAGTGGAATTATGCAAGCAATATTTTATTTCTGGACAAAGATAATTCTCCACACGTCGTCGTCGTGGGCAATGTCGGAACTCCCAGGAAGCGATTTGACGAAGGAAAAGACAATAAAGTGTATATCGGATTATTTGACCCCAAAACTGGCAAAAAGGAATGGGTAAAGCAGCTGATGGAAACTCCCGTCGAGTTATCAAGTAGTGCTGTTGAATTACAGGTATTTGAAGACCAAAACCTTTACATCATTATCAAATCCAAGTATATCTATCAATTGGACAGAAATAGCCTAACCTACAAAAGTGTCCTTGAAAATTATGTTAAAGATGCACCGTCACTCAGCACCGGTATTGCTAAAGTGGAATTCAAATACGAAGATTATGGCTCTGCCTATCAAATTATCAACAATGAAGGACAAAACTTAGCTTATTATCCGCTAATTAACAAATCAATTCCTGACAAACAGCTCTATGATGAACGGAGAAAAAAACTCCCTAATCCAACGACAAAAACGGAATTCACTTTTTCAAGTAAATCCAGTTATTACCCTGAGGAGAAAATTCAGTTGATCCAATACACTTATTACTATCAATATGGTTACCCCAAAGATAGCCCGCGCTTTTCCTGGGATAAAGATTATGGCAGATCAGGTATTTTTACCGACCGCGATCCCTACAAAAAGGTGCTGATCAATCCATGGCAAATTAAGGGAGCTCGTCTGATTAGTTTTAAAGACTTTACTCCAGGTAGGCTCTATTTTCAGCCTATCGTGGTTGCTCAGCATGACAAAACGCTTCTGATTGCATACAAACCAACACCAGCGGAAGATGATCCGCTACAGATCCAGCTATTGGATATATCGACCGGTGCGATACAGAAAACAATCACCACAGACCTTAAATCCATTTACGGGAATGGCTGTCTACTCAAAGATGGTTTTATTGTCAAAGGATCAAGCGATTATTACTATTTTGATAATAGCGGAAAACAAATCAACAAGTTCGAGGGATATAACCCCAAATTCGATACATTAAATTAAACATTATGGGACTATTCAATCTTTTTAACAACCAATTATCCGAGGTCATTGAGTGGAAAAATCAAGACCCTCGTGTATTATGGTATAAATTTCCTTCCGAAAGGAATGAAATTAAGAATTCCAGCAAACTTATCCTCGCTCCTGGGCAGGGCTGTATCCTTGTCTATGAGGGGAAAGGTGAAAGCCTGCTCACAGAGCCAGGCACCTATAATTTAAAAACGGATAATCACCCTTTCTTTACAACCCTGGCAAGGTTGAGACAAAATTTTGAGTCTGAACACAAGCTGTATATTTACTTCTTTCGTACTGCAGCTATTGTCAATCAATCTTGGGGAACAGGAAATCCAATAAAATACATTGACCCACAATATAATCTCCCGGTTGAAATAGGCTTGAATGGTACTTTCTCTTACATCATTAAAGAACCAGTACATTTCTATAAAAACATCGTTGCCAATCAAAACACAGTCAGCACAGCGGCGATTCAGGATGTTATCAACAATCGGATTCCGCAACAGATTGTCGCGCAGATTGCCCAGAAGAAATTGGGTTATAATGAAATCGATAGCCAACTCCCTGTTTTGTCTATTGACATAAAAGCGGCTGTCGAACAGGATTTTAAAGATCTCGGTTTAGAAATTACAGATTTTAAGATCTTAGGAACCCAGTTTGATGCGAACACACAACGTAGAATTGGTGAAATTGCGGATTTGACGACACAAAATCAAGCTGCGCAACAAGCCGGCCTTAGCTATGTGGAGTTGGAAAAATTACGTGCCCTCCGGGATGCCGCAAAAAATGAAGGTGGACTGGCAGGAATTGGCGCACAACTCGGTGTCGGCATGGAACTGGGCAAGCAGTTTGATCTTCAGAAAGAAGAAATCAAAGACCATATCCAACAGGAAGGTGATTTTGTTGAAAAATTGCAAAAACTACAATTGCTACTACGCGAGAACATCATTACGCAAGATGAATTCGACACACTCAAAAAACAAATTCTCAATAAAATATAAGCCATTATGAAATACATCTTTGGTATATTATTCACGCTGGTTATCCTATTTGTCGCCACCTATTTTCTATTGGGACTCTGGGGTATCCATTTTTTAGATGCTGAAAATTTCAGCAAAATCTTATGGACAACAGGTATTCTTACCTTAACTTCCATTGTTTTGGTATGTTTCGTGATCTTACCTTTTTTTGGTTCGGGCAAAAACGGGAAATATGAAGACAAAGGAAAAGTTGCCCAACGAAAAATTGATTAATATTCTGGGCATAATAAGATAGTGTTAAATTTGAATAAATTATTTGCTTATTTAAGTAAATTGTTATTCAATATTATCCAAAATGACGCAATGATGTCATTTAAATTCCAAAAGAACTTTCAGTTTTAAATATCAAATAGTTAAATTTGTGAGATTAGCATACAAAATCAGATATAAGATAATATATAAACATGTCAGATAAAGCATCTATAAATTTAGACGGCACTTCTTATGACCTTCCGGTCATTGTCGGTACTGAAAATGAAAAAGCAGTTGATATTTCCAAATTAAGAGATCTAAGTGGATTTATTACGTTAGACCCAGGGTACAAAAACACGGGTGCAACAAAAAGTGCGATTACTTTCCTTGACGGTGAAAAAGGCATATTGAGATATAGAGGATATCCAATTGAGCAATTGGCAGAGAAATCGACTTTCCTAGAGGTTGCTTATTTACTAATCTATGGAGAGCTTCCTAAAAAAGAGGTATTGGAAAAATTCAGAGCTGACATTAAAAAGCAAATGATGATTCACGAAGACATGAAAAATTTCTTCGCTGGATTTCCATCCAAATCCCACCCAATGGGCCAACTTTCTTGTTTAGTAGGCGCCTTATCTGCATTTTACCCTGAATCTTTAAATCCAAACTTAACAGACGAAGAAGAAGATCAAACGATCATCAATCTTTTGGCTAAAATGCCAACAATCGTTTCTTGGATCCAAAAGAAATCATTAGGTCATCCGGTCGTTTATCCTAAAAATAACTTAGGCTATATTGACAACTTCTTGAATATGTTATTCGGCGAGGTGAACGACGAAAAAACATTCGATCCTGTTGTGATTGATGCCATGCACAAATTGCTTATTTTGCATGCTGATCACGAGCAAAACTGTTCGACATCAACAGTTCGTATCGTAGGCTCATCCAATGCCAACCTTTATGCATCTGTTGCCTCAGGTATCAATGCTTTGTGGGGTCCGTTGCATGGCGGTGCCAACCAAGCTGTAATTGAAATGCTTGAAGCGATCAAAAATGATGGCGGTGATGCAGAAAAATACCTAGCAAAAGCCAAAGATAAAAATGATCCGTTCCGTTTAATGGGATTCGGTCACCGTGTATACAAAAACTTTGACCCTCGTGCTAAGATTATCAAAAAAGCATGTGATGATATTTTAGAAAAATTGGGCGTTCAAGATCCCGTATTGGATATTGCCAAAAAACTAGAAGAGGCAGCATTGAATGATCAATACTTCATCGATAGAAAACTTTATCCAAATGTCGATTTCTACTCAGGTATTATTTATCGTGCATTAGGTTTCAAAGCAGATATGTTTACCGTTTTATTTGCGTTGGGCCGTCTTCCAGGATGGATCGCACAGTGGAAAGAAATGCGTGAAAACAAAGAGCCTATTGGCCGTCCAAGACAAGTGTATGTGGGGCATACCGAACGTGATTACGTTGAGTTCTCAAATCGTTAATTCGATTTACATCCATAAAAAAGCATCCTTCGGGATGCTTTTTTTATGGATATTATGTAGAGTTTCCTTTTAAGAGCACCATGTCTCTTAAATACATTATGAAGACAAAAATCCACACTCCGTATGACAAATCGCGGGCATATATAACCAAAAGTTCAATGCTAACTGCTCAAATCCAAACACGAATATCTAGCTAAAAGCTTCATTATGTCACAATAATCTACTTGTTAAGTATATTTTAATTTTTCCCTATCGAAATTCCTTGTTTTTCGTTAAGTTTGCGTATTCATTGGATGCTTATTAAAAATCATTATAAATAAGACTTGCTGGAGACAATACTACATATCTTGGTTCCGATTGCTATTTTCACCTTCATAGCAGCATTTACCTTATTTGCAGTATATGCTGAGCGTAAGATTGCGGGATTTGTCCAAGATCGTCTCGGACCAATGGAAACCGGAAAATACGGTACTTTACAGACCATAGCCGATATCCTTAAATTACTTCAAAAAGAGTTAATAACACCCACATTAGCCGATAAAATTCTTTTTAGAATTGCCCCAATTATTATTTTTGTGGCAGTTTTCACCGGATTTTCGGTCATTCCCTGGGCCAAAGATTTTATTCCGGCGAATACACATACCGGATTATTCTTTATTATGGCCATCATCTCTATTGACGCTTTAGGGATTTTGATGGCTGGTTGGGGATCGAACAACAAATATTCCCTACTGGGCTCCATGCGTGCAATAGCCCAAATGGTTTCCTATGAAATACCTGTTGGGCTCTCCCTAATTACAGTGGTCATGTTAACACAGACCCTAAACCTCAACGAAATCGCAATCGGTCAGGGTATTCTGACCAACGGAAGTATCAAATTTTTAGGTTTTTGGGAAGTGAATGAGATTGGCGGCATCTTCGCCTGGAATATTTTCCAAGCGCCCCATTTAATTGTCACTTATCTCATATTCTTTATCGCAACACTGGCAGAATGTAACCGGGCACCATTCGATATTCCTGAAGCGGAATCTGAATTGGTTGGTGGTTTCCATACGGAATATGGCGGCATCCAGTTTGCCTTTATCTTTTTGGCCGAATACGCTATGATGTTTTTGGTAGCGATGTTAGGCGTAGTCCTATTTCTAGGTGGCTGGAATACACCGCTCCCTAATATCGGTGCAATACGATTGGCCGACTGGACAACGGGGCTGGCCTGGGGAATCTTTTGGACCCTGGCCAAATCATTATTTATCGTAGGGGTACAAATGTGGATTCGGTGGACCTTACCCCGCTTGCGTGCAGATCAATTAATGAGCTTATGTTGGAAGGTGCTGACACCGTTAGCTTTTATTTGCATGGCTATTTCCGCCATTTGGAGAATTTTAATTATAGCATAAGATATGATATTTAAAACGGCTTCCCACGCATTTCGTACAGCAATCAAAGGTTTATCTTTGACTGTGAAGCACTTGTTTGGCGCTCGACGCTCGCGTCAGGAATTAAATATCAAAAACGATCATTATTTTGACCATCAGGAGGGCATTGTCACCGTACAATACCCCGCTGAAAAAATGCCTATCCCCGAAATTGCCCGATATCAATTGCAAGTGGATATTGACGATTGTATCGTATGCGATCTCTGTGCAAAGGCATGTCCGGTAGATTGCATTGAAATTGAAGCAATCAAATCTCCAGAAGCGATCGGAAAGACTTCGGACGGTAGCGTCAAACGGCTATATCCGGCCAAATTCAATATTGATATGGCCAAATGTATGTACTGTGGCCTATGTACTGTTGTCTGCCCTACCGAATGTATTGTCATGACCAATGAATATGACCGCAGCTCGCAAAAATTGACCGATCTGATCTACGGCTTTTCAGATATGACCGATGAACAGGTTGCCCAACGCAAAGCGGAATGGACGCAGTTTCAAGCTGAAAAGGAGGCAGCAAAGCAAAAATAAGCATATGGAAATTATTTTATTTTATGCCTTTGCTGTACTGGCAATTGGATCCGCGCTGCTCCTGGTCAATCTTAAAAATATAGCCCGTGTACTTTTTTTATTTTTTATCGTGCTCTTCGCCATGGCGGGTCTCTACCTCTTTGCCTTAGCAGATTTTGTAGCCATCACACAGATCATGGTCTATGTGGGCGGCGTATTAATTCTGATGTTATTTGCCTTTATGCTCTCCAACAAAGAACTATTGAAAGATCTTCAGGACAGTAGTGGTTCATTTCTAAGCATGCCCAAGTGGCAAGCAATTGTATTGACCTTGGGTTTTCTAACCCTCATGATACTTGGCATAAACGAATGGCAGCAGTCTATCCCAACATGGATTCTACAGGCCCGGCAAAATAATACCGAAATTATTCCAACAGATAATAATATTCAACAAATCGGATTACGGTTTATGACTTTTTATGTGTTGCCTTTTGAAGTCATATCGGTCTTTTTGATGATGGCACTTATTGGAGCCTCACATTTATCGCGAAAGGAGCGCAACAGATGATTACACTAACACATTTTTTGGTTGTCAGTGCCTGCATATTCTGTATTGGTCTTTATACTGTACTTTCCAAGAAAAATGCCATTATGATCTTAGTGGGTATTGAGCTTATGATCAATGCCTCGATCTTAAACTTTGTGGCTTTTGGTAAATACGATAAAGTCAGTTATGGTGGGCAGATTTTTGCCTTATTTGCCATTGTTCTTGCTGCTGCGGCTGTTGCTGTTGGATTAGCACTGGTTTTAAATGTATACAGACATTATAAAACCATCAATCCCGATGAAATCAATGAATTAAAAGATAAGTAAGAATTGAACCAACTTGCTCACATATCACCCATATATACAGCGCTGCTTACAGTAGCCGCACCATTTGTCGCTTTTTTATATCAAGCGTTGGTAGGTAAGCGCGATCAGTCCGGGATTATTTCCCTGCTTGGAATTGTATGTAGTTTTATCTTTGCTGCACTTACTTGGCTGGCCATTTGGAATCATCCAGTCGTATCTGCCCAACTCACTTGGTTCATCATCGGAGCGTCTACCTTTAAAGTTGGCATCCTATTGAATAACCTGAGTGTACTTATGCTTCTTTTGGTATCAACAGTTGCCCTTCCGGTACATATCTACTCAAGAGCCTATATGAAAGGCGACCCTGGTGTTCATCGCTATTGGATGTATCTTAGTCTCTTCTGTTTTGCCATGCTGGGATTGGTCATTATGGACAGCCTGTTGCTCATGTATATCTTTTGGGAACTGGTCGGTTTTGCCTCCTATCTCCTTATCGGCTTTTGGTTCACACGCGAAACAGCTGTACAGGCCAATAAAAAAGCATTTTTAGTAAACCGCATCGGAGACCTCGGTTTTCTGATTGGTTTAGCCATTATATTTACGCAGTTCAAGACCCTCAATCTGGTCGATCTTTTTGGAGAAGCGGGATTGATCTATCAATCTGCTATCACCAATGGACAGTGGGTCTCTCCGGTCAACAGCATGGATCAGATTTGGCTTACGATAGCAGGACTAGCGTTTTTCATTGCGGCGATGGCCAAATCAGCTCAATTCCCGTTACATGTATGGCTACCAGATGCCATGGAAGGACCAACATCGGTGTCATCGTTGATCCACGCCGCTACTATGGTCGCAGCAGGCGTATTTTTGCTGGCCACCGTATTTCCCTTATTCAATGAAAGCGCATTGTTATTTATCGCGATCATAGGTACAATCACCGCGGCATCCGCAGCGTATTTTGCGCTAGGTCAATACGATATTAAGCGTATCCTAGCCTTTTCAACCATCTCACAACTGGGTTTTATGATGGTTGGAATTGGTATCGGGACTTGGGACGCAGCACTCTTTCATTTAGTCACGCACGCATTCTTTAAATGTCTATTGTTTCTCTCTGCAGGGGCGATCATCCATGAGATGGCACATTTTAAAGTACACAGCCAGCTTGATTTTGACCCACAGGACCTTCGGAATATGGGTGGCCTCAGAAAGTATATGCCCAAAACATTTATGCTGATGAGCATTGCCTCACTAGCGCTCGCAGGCTTCCCGTTGACATCAGGTTATCTTTCCAAGGATAGTATTGTCATATCCGCTTATGAATGGGCTTTATCAAAAGGCGATTTTTACCTCCTTATTCCAATCCTTCTTGTTATAGTCAGTATACTGACCGCATTTTATATTGGTCGCTTAATCTTTAAGGCTTTTTTCGGTGATTTCCGGATAATGGATCAAGTCAGGGACAAATTGCATGATGCTCCCCTGCACGAGGCATCAAAAACCATGTTGATTCCAATGTTTCTATTGGGGCTCTGCTGCTTATTCCCGGTATTTTCGCTCAATCCAGTTTCCTATCACGATTCCTGGTTGATGGATGGCCTTCTATTGGATGAATACACGTTTGCACCGAGCCACAACGCGCATGTGATTATTCCATTGCTTTTATTGATCGGTTCGGTAGTGAGTTGGATAATTGGCTGGAAATGGTACGTACAACAAAAATATCCGCTTAACGCCAATAGCTTGTCGCTGCGGGCAGCGTTCAACCAGGCTTATATCAATGAACTCTATCAATGGATCTTTGTTGATGGCACACTGAAACTAGCGCAGTTCTGTTATTGGTTTGACCGCTATGTAGTCGATTCACTTGTCGCTTTTATTCAGTTTATCGTCCTATCCCTCTCCCGATTGAGCGTGTGGATAGACAAACATATTGTAGACGGTTTTGTCAATGCAGTTGCTTCTGTTGCCTACTGGACTGGCAACCAGGTTCGCCTGGTACAGAATGGCAAATTACAGACTGCCTTGTATTCCGTTTTTCTATTTGTTTTACTTGGTTTAATTTATCTTATATTTTTTTAGGAAATGCCTATTTTATCCTTATTGATATTTTTACCGCTTCTGGCGACGGCGTTTATCCTCGCCCTACCGACACGATACAAAGCGAGTTACAAATATATTGCCCTAGCATTTACGGCGGTACAATTTGTACTGGCCGGAATATGCTATGCCCATTTTGATGCCAGCCAACCTGGCGTCCAGGATTTAGGAGGGTATCAATTCGTCGAACAGCTTCCCTGGATTCGCCTTGACTTAGGTTCTATAGGGAAACTGGAGATCGATTATCTGGTCGGGATAGATGGAATTTCCATGCCATTATTACTGCTCAGTGCTTTTGTGATGCTGATGGCGATCGGAGCTTCCTGGAATATACAAAAGAGCCCCAAAGGATATTTCGCCTTGCTTATGGTACTCAATATGGCTGTAATGGGCATCTTCTGTGCATTGGATTTCTTTTTATTTTATCTGTTCTATGAGGTCATGCTCCTACCATTATACTTTTTAATCGGTATCTGGGGTGGGGCGCGACGTGAATATGCTGCCATAAAATTCTTTCTCTATACACTTTTTGGATCGGTGTTTATGCTGTTGATCATTGTAGGTTTATATTTTTCGGTTATCAATCCGCTAACCGGGGCGCATACCTTCAATATGATCTACATGATGAATCCGCAAAATTATTTAGGAGATTCAATCTTCGGGTGGGACGGCTATCAGGAAATATTGGGTATATCGGCCAGATTGGTTGGTTTTGTCGTACTCTTTTTCGCTTTTGCAATCAAAGTACCTATCGTACCGCTGCACACCTGGTTGCCAGATGCACACGTTGAGGCGCCGACCCCGGTATCTATTATTTTAGCGGGAATCCTGTTAAAAATAGGTGGTTACGGGATTATCCGTATATGTTATAGCATTTTTCCCGACATGGCCGCACTGTCCAATTGGTGGCTTGGACTGATCGGCGTCATCTCCATTATCTATGGCGCATTAAATGCCTTAGCACAAAAAGATTTAAAACGGATGATTGCCTATTCATCGGTATCCCACATGGGTTTTGTATTGCTCGGCATTGCCTCATTGACAGCCGAAGGAATTTCAGGCGCCATGTTCCAAATGATCTCCCATGGTTTTCTATCGGCGGCACTTTTTTTCCTTGTCGGTGTAGTTTATGACCGTGTGCACGATCGAAATATCTATAGCTTCAGAGGTCTGGCCCAGCTAATGCCGAAGTATACAGGCTATGTTGCTGTTGCATTCTTCGCTTCATTGGGTCTTCCCGGGTTCTCAGCGTTTATTGGCGAAGCATTTGTTATCATCGGTTCGTTCAATGCAGCCAGTGTAGGTACCGGCCTTCCCCGCTGGATGGCCTTAGCCGGCTCAATTGGTATCCTCTTGAGTGCAGCCTATCTTTTATGGACACTTCAACGGATGTTTTTTGGTCAGATCAGATTAAAAGGCGGCGAATCTTGGGCGAAAGAATTGACCGATGTCAACAGCCGTGAACAGCTGATTCTTTTCCCTACTTTGGCGCTCGCACTTTTACTAGGTGTTATGCCATCCTTGATATTCAACAACCTCAATGCAAGTGTATTGAATCTTGTCAGCTTTATCCAACAATTTATCTAATTCAGCATGCTCGCATTCAGTCCATATATCAGTTCACTTATAGATCAAATTATTGGTAGCATTCCCTATTTCAAACCGGAACTAACGCTGATCATTACGTTTATAGGCGCTATTATCGCTAGCCTTTTCTGTGACAGATATTGGGACAAAACATCGTTTACGATTACAATAGCTGGATTGTTGTTAAGCGGCTGTTACCTATTGGGGCAAGGGTTAAGCCATGTAGAAATGGTGGGATTCTTCGACATGATCCACATTGATACATTTGCCACATCGGCACGGCTGATTATCCTGCTTTCAACCCTGCTCATTACAATTTTTATTCAGCAGCGTCATCAGCATGATCGACCTCTGGGAGATTTGTATGCCGTACTATTGGCCGCAACCTTAGGGTTGAACCTATTGACCATGTCGAGCAACTGGCTGATGATCTTCATTTCCGTCGAAACGGTATCCATCAGTTCTTATATTATGGTCGGTTATTTTTCATCCAATAAAGTACAGTCCGAAGCGGCGATGAAATATGTACTGTTCGGTTCTATCTGTGCAGCCGTCATGCTCTATGGTCTTTCCTTATTATACGGTTTCACGGGAAACCTGAATTTTGATGCGCAGAGCCATATCGCGGGTCTAGTGGAAGCGCCGAAACTCATGATCAGTATTGCCCTCCTATTTTTACTGACTGGCATTGGTTTTAAATTGAGTTTTTTTCCATTTCACGTTTGGAGTCCCGATGTTTATCAGGGAGCACCGACAGTGATCACCACTTACCTGGCGACTGTACCGAAAATTGCCGTTGTGGTACTCCTTTCTAAATTGCTTGCAGCCTGGCTTGCTGTATCTTTTTATTTCAGCGATTTCTTGGCTTACGCGATTATCATCATTGCTATCACAACCATGCTGATCGGTAATCTGGCGGCATTACGGCAACAGGATGCCAAGCGGATGATGGCCTATTCTTCCATTGGCCACACTGGAATACTCTTGATGGCGGTATTGGTCTATCAAAACAATGAGTCAAACGTTTTGCTGTTCTATTTAGCAATCTATGCATTGATGAATATCGCTGTTTTTATTTTTATTGACAGCCTGGAATCCAATCTGGGAAACACGTCTATCGAATCCTATAAAGGACTGGGCAAGCAGTCACCTGTATTGTTCACCGCATTTTCCATAGTCTTAATCGCTTTGATCGGTTTGCCTCCGACGGCTGGATTCGTCGGAAAGCTCCTCATATTTTCAAAGGTATTCGAACAATATCAAAACTTCCAATCTTTTGGGTTACTGGCTTTGTTAATCGTGGGCGCCCTCACCTCAGTGATCTCCCTATTTTATTACTTTAAAATCCCACTGAACGCTTTCTTGAAAGACAGTGTTGGTCAATATACAGGCAAATCCAATCCTTTGCTTCTCGGTATTGGCTTGCTGTGTACCCTTTTGGTCGTCTTGCTTGGACTATTCCCGGACGTATTGCTTTCTGTTTTTTAGAAAAGCCATTAAAATCAGCTCTTCGGTAGCCGGATTTGCCCTAATTTCACCGTGTTTAGGCAGTACCCGAAGTTAAGGGTAGCTCCATCCTATATTTTAATTTCCTCAGATAAAAGCCTTTCTATGACCGAGGAGAGAAGGATAAATTGCGTGGCAATCATGAGCGCTAAAAAGAAGCGACAAGAACGAATAATTGTTTTTATATGGAGCGCAATTAAATTGCATATAAAAAGCAATTTATCTAAGTTTGTACCATGATTAGTGCAATAGCAAATCCAATTTTTCAACGTGCTATCCAGGATTACCACGTATACGATCAGATTGATCATCCAATCCAGAATCCGTATGACAAACAATCCCTAGAACACCTCCTGTACTTAAAGTGCTGGATTGACACTGTACAATGGCATATGGAAGATGTTGTACGTAATCCCTCGATAGATCCCAAGGACGCCTTGTATTGGAAACGACGCATTGATGAGTCGAATCAATACCGCACGGATACGGTAGAATATATCGACAGTTACTTTTTGCAAAAATATCAAGGTATCCAAGCATTGCCTTCAGCAAAAATCAATACCGAAAGCCCAGCTTGGGCTATTGATAGATTGTCCATCCTGGCTTTAAAAATTTATCATATGGAGCAGGAAACGCTTCGTTCAGATGCCACAGAAGCACATATCACTGCTTGTCAGGGCAAATTGAACATCTTGCTCGAGCAACGTACAGATCTTTCACAAAGTATCGACGAATTATTGACTGCTATAGAATCGGGTGAAAAATACATGAAGGTCTATAAACAGATGAAAATGTATAACGATCCCGAACTGAACCCTGTACTTTATACATCCGGAAAATAAGAACATGCCACTGCCGCAGCGAATCATAGTAACCCGGTTTTCGGCCATGGGCGATGTCGCCATGGTAGCTTCTGTATTAAAAGAATTTTGTCAGCGGTATCCGGCTGTAGAGATTATCATGGTAAGCCGTCAGTTTTTTGCCCCATTTTTTGAAGGCATAAAGAATGTCAAGTTCCACCCCTTTGAACCGAAGACAGTTCATAAAGGCTTTTGGGGCTTAGTAAGGCTAAAAAAAGAACTGGCACAGTATGGTGCTGATGCTGTAGCAGATCTGCACTTCAATTTACGCTCGCGCGTGCTTGATGTCTTATTTTCACTTACAGGCATGAATGTCAAACAACTGGACAAAGGCCGTGCTGAAAAAAAAGCCCTGACACGTAAGGAACATAAGATTAAGCGACAGCTGAGACTGACTGTTGAGCGCTATGCGGATGTATTCCGTACACTAGGGTTTAGCATTGAGCTGAGTCATCAGTTGACGCCTAATCTGCAGGATGTCCCAAAAGGAGCATTTAGCCTATTTGGTAATTTTGAACGCAGGAAAATCGGCATCTCCCCTTTTGCGCAACACCGTTATAAGATCTTTTCACAGCATAAGATGGCACAGGTTATAGACCATCTTACCCATAATGGCTATGATGTATTGCTCTTTGGAGGCGGCGAAGAAGAATTTCAAATCGCGCAGAACTGGACTGAACGTTTTCCAAACACCTACAATACCATCGGGAAATTTACGTTGAGAGAAGAACTGGATATCATATCCAACCTAGATCTCATGATCAGCATGGATTCGTCCGGACTGCACATGGCCTCATTGATGGGTATAAGATGCTTATCACTCTGGGGAGCAACACACCCCTACGCGGGATTTACGGGCTATGGGCAGCAAGCAGCGGACTGTATCCAAGTAGAGCATCCCAACCGTCCTAGTTCAGTATATGGCAACATACCCTGCGATTGTGACGGTATAGAAGCAATTGATTTAATTACACCGGAAATGGTGATCGAAAAGATAACAGCGATAAGATGAGGATAGGATTCGATGCAAAGCGTTTTTTTAACAACACATCAGGCTTGGGCAATTACAGCCGGGATCTGATACGTATTTTGTCGAAGTTTGTCCCGCAAAATGACTATTTGCTCTATACCGCAAAAACATCTATTGAACGCTATTTTAATCTCGTCAATCCTGAGCAAATTAGGACACCACAGGGATATATCAGCCAAAATTTTCCAAACCTCTGGCGAACAAAAAAAATAGTAGCGGATTTAAAAAAAGATCATATTGCTATTTTTCACGGTCTTTCCGGAGAAATTCCGGTCGATTTGGCATCAGCTGGAATTAAATCGATAGTAAGTATGCACGATTTAATTTTCATGCGTTACCCTTCGCTATACCATCCGATTGACCGATGGATCTATAAAAAGAAATTTGCCCATGCCTGCCATCAGGCAGATAAAATTATAGCGATCAGTAAACAGACTAAAAATGATATTATTGAATTTTTCGATATCCCACCTGAAAAAATAGCTATCATCTATCAAGGCTGTCACGAGGCGTTTAAAATAGAAAAGACGGCCATTGAAAAGGAGGCCTTGAAAAAGCGCTTAGGCTTACCCGATGAGTTCCTGTTGAATGTAGGAACGATAGAAGAGCGGAAAAATGCACTTTCCATTGTCAAGGCAATAGAAAATATTGACATACCTTTAGTCATAGTGGGAAAAAGCACCAAATACCAACTTCAGCTTAAAGAGTTTATCAGCAAGCATCAAATGGAGCATAGGGTCTATTTTCTTAGCGGCTTGGATATGCAAGAGCTTTCTATTCTATATTCCTCAGCGCTCGCATTCATCTACCCTTCTATTTATGAAGGATTTGGGATTCCCATCATTGAGGCCCTGTATTCAGGTACGCCTGTCATTACTACGGATTCAGGAGTTTTTCCAGAAGCAGGAGGTCCATTTTCGCAATATGTATCACCACATGACATTGAAAATATCGGACATACAGTCAAAACGGTTATTGAGGATTCTATGCTCCGCCAAGACATGCGTATCAAAGGTCTGGATTATGTCCAAAAGTTTAATGATGAGCATTTGGCCAGTCAGTGGGCCGAGCAATACCTTACACTTTAATTTTCAGCCTTTACGACAGGAATGACTTTTTGCAGTTTCTTCCAGTGTTTAGAGCGATCCCCATAGATAAGGATCTTTCCCAATTTATACTTAAACTTCATTATGCCTTTGTAATCATCGGTATAAATACGGTACGAAACCTCCGGATTACGCGCAATAACATTATTGATGGCCAGCGAATAAACAGTCGGACCAGTCATCGAATGTACATCATGCGGAAATCTATTGTTTTCAATATTTTCAACAATAAGTTTGATGGTTTCTTTCAGAAAGGGGTGCCCCTTATCAAAAATAAGCGCCCATTGCGCAAAATATTGTTGCCACTTTTTCTCTCGCGCCACTACAGCGACATCATCTGTTCGAATTACCTGATCTAATTTACCCGTAATGTCACTATCAAGATCCAAATATATACCGCCTCTAATGTATAGGATCGCGTACCTAAAAAAGTCAGCCTTTGCAGCACCTATTTGAAGCCGTGAATAAGCACGATAAGTGCGTTCGTCAAAAGACTCCTTCACAAACGCATCCACTTGAGCATCATCAAAAAACTCTCTACGGTAACCTTTATTTTTTCTTAAAAATCGCCAGATATAAAATTTGGTCAATAAAGGAATTTTATTTGTTTTGAAAGTCTGGTATATAACTTTTGGAATAGCCACTTACTATATTGAATTTAAATACGTAAATAACGCTAATATAGCGTCATAAAAAATAATTTGCTATTACTTTTCGTGCAAAAATAATCATATATAATTAATAAGGTTTAAGTTTTTGTGTTTGATAATCGAAAATACATTTCTTTGACAATCCTAAGTAAAAAAGCATTTCCGTTTTTTTGTTTTATTACAAAAAATATGTAATATATTTGTCACAATGAAAAAGCTTTTTGAGCTTAGGGACTAAATTGCAAAACAATAATTGTCATTTTTTCCAGCCTAATGTAACGAAATGAGAAACTAATACGTTATGATTGATATAGTATGGTCCAACTTTTTAATTAAATCGTATACGTGAGTCAAAAAATAAGCGCTTTAATTATTACATACAACGAAGAGGATAATATTAGCGAAGTTCTTAAAAGTTTAGAATTTGCCGATGAAATCATTTTAGTGGATTCGTTCAGTACCGATCGTACCTTGGAACTTGCACGATTGCATCCTAAAGTAAAGATCTATCAAAATAAATTCGAAGATTTTACCAAACAGCGGAATTTGGCATTGACATACGCCAGTAACGACTGGGTACTATTTTTGGATGCGGATGAACGCCTGACTGAGGCATGCCAGACTGAAATAGTGGAGACCATCAATGATCCACAAGCGAAAGATGCATATTATATGTATCGCTTATTTTTCTTTTGTGGTGAGCGGATTAATTTTTCTGGCACACAAAACGACAAGAATTTCCGTCTCTTCAAAAAGAGTAAGGCTACATACGACACCAAAAAGAAGGTCCACGAGACATTGATAGTCAACGGAACGATTGGTAGTTTAAAAAATAAGATATGGCATTATTCTTTTGCTGATTATGCATCTTACAAAGAGAAAATGGGTCATTATGGAGCGCTTAAAGGCAAGGAGCTCTATGCGAAGAACAAACGTTATTCGCTATTGAGCCACTTAGCAAAAGTGTCTTTTAAATTTTTTAAGGCATACTTTTTGAAACTAGGAATACTTGATGGACGACGAGGCTATCAACTTTGTTACTTGCAGAGTTTGAGTGTACATGAAACTTTTATGTCCTTGAAAAGAGAAGAAAAGAGATGAAGATTTGCATTATAAGCTTTGATTATTGGAATTATGACCACCACATTGTAAGTAAATTACAAGAAAAAGGGGTCGATGCCTCTCATATTAACATGGGTGCATATCGTTACAAAAACTTTGGTGAACGATTCCGCAATGCCCTGAGCAAAATCTTCTTAAACAAAAACATCAAGCACATCAAACGCCAACAATATGTGCTTGATTCGCTGGCCAAGCTCGGCCCTCAGGACAAGATCCTTGTACTCAATCCCCATAATTTGGACTATGAGACCATTAAGCAGATCAAATCTTATACTCCATATCTGATTTCCTATCTATACGATAATCTCGAACGATTTCCAGTTAAAGATCGTTTGGATCTGTTTGACAAGATCTATTCATTTGAAGACAAAGACGTTAATAAATACGGCTTCGAGAAGATTACAAACTATAACTACATATCTGATCAGCCAGTTCAGTCCGACACTGTTGAACATGATCTCTTTTACATCACCTCATATGATAAATACCGGATTAAATTACTAAGGAAATTGGTCGCTCACCTCTCAGATTTCCATATAAAAAGCCGAATCATCGTTGTTGGCAAACAGGTTTGGAAAGAAAAACTCAGAAATTTTTTCCTTAGGCCAACGGGTTCAACGCTGATAGAATTCCGAAAGAAACCTATTAGTAATGAAGCCGTATTAAATGAGTATAAAAAGTCCAAGGTAATTATCGATTTGATGCGTGAAGGACAGGAGGGGCTAAGTTTCCGAATTTTCGAGGCCATGGCGCTAGAAAAGAAGATTATAACCGATAACCCCAGCATTATCGATTATGACTTATATGCGACACAGAACATCTTATATATCGATAAAAATTTAAGTAATTTAGATCTGTCTTTCTTCAACAGTCCTTACAAAAAGATCTCGGACGATATTTACGAGCGCTATACGCTGGACACATGGCTAAAAAAAATTTTTAATCTTAAAAGTCTTCTCTATTAATGAAGAAAAAAATTTTATTTATCGCTCCCGGTTATTACGGATTTAATGAAGTTGTAAGCGAAGGGCTAAAAAAATACAGTAATCACAAAGTCATTGATATCAATTCAACACTTCCTTATCAATACAAAAATCTTGGTGAACGGATTTATAACTTCTTTCTCAAAATTTTTCTGCGTAAAAATCTGAAAGAAATAAAAAAGGGACAATATATACGACAAACTATTGCACAGCATGGACAGTTTGATTTGTTAATCATTAATCGTCCCGATGTTTTGACAGCAGAAGATTTATTGATTGCACAACAGGCTTGTAACCGATCAGTTTGCTTATTCTGGGATAGTATTGATAAAATTCCCACGCAGAAAAATTTCATCAATTCTTTTGGCACTATTTTTAGCTTTGATCCCGCCGATTGTCTAAAATTCGGTTTCAAACCGATTACAAACTTTTATTTTGCCGAGCAAAGTAAAAAAGCTTCGGCATACGACGTAGCATTACTGATGACGTACGATAACAGAATAAACGATGCACTCAAATTGTTTGAATACTTTGAAAAACAGGGAATAAAAGCTAAAGCTAGAATATTTACTTATCCATCTCATCCAATTAAGGAAAAACTTCCAAACAATATTGAAGTGATTCATAAGATTATTCCATTTAATAAAGCTTATGAATACTATCTTGATAGCAAAGCAATATTAGATCTTGCCCACCCTAACCAACGTGGGCTTTCATTTAGACCGTTTGAAGCTATTGGCTTGGGGAAAAAGTTAATAACGACAGCCAATATCTATAATGCTGATTTTTATAGTGAAGAAAATATTCATATTATTGAGGACATCAATACGATAGACATACCGCAGTCTTTTTTTAATAGTGCGTATAAAGTAATTGACAGCAACATCAAACAAAAGTATTTTATAAAAAACTGGATTCAAACCATCATATCATAATGCCGAATAAGCCAACCATATATTTTATTTGCCCTACCAATAGATCCGCAAGCGGCGGTGTAAAACAAATGTATCGTCAAGTACAAATCCTTAATGAGGCGGGATATAATGCCGTAATCCTACATCGAAAATTAGGAAAGGTAGAGCGTTGGTTTAACGCCAAAGTCTCTATAAAATATAATCCTTGGTTATTTAAAAGGCTAAAATACGATTATAGACAAAAAAAGATTACATTCAGTAAAAAAATATTCTTAAAAATCCTTAAATTAATCAGCCATCGTATAGAAAAAGACGCTATTCTTGTATTTCCTGAAATCTATGGTCCTAGAATTCATAAGATTATGCCTATTAACAAACGTATTATTTTTAATCAGAACTGTTATTATACGTTTGACCATTTCGCATTAGATGGAGATTACAAAGATACACCTTATAACTCTACTGATACCGTAGCTACCATCGTTGCTTCAGACGATGCAAAAAACTATTTTAGTTATGCCTTTCCTCATATAACAACTTTGAAAATGAGATTAGGGATAAATCATGATGTCTTTTCATTGGGAACAAACAAAAGAAAACAGATATGTTTCATGCCAAGAAAGCTTGGCGGGGATGTTTCGCAGGTTGTCAATATTCTACGTTTGACCGGACTTCCAAAAGATTGGTCATTAGTTTCAATTGATAACAAAACAGAATCGGAAGTTGCAACAATCATGAAAGAAAGCATGATTTTTCTGAGTTTCAACTTTAGAGAAGGCTTTGGCTTACCTCCCGTTGAAGCGATGGCATGCGGCTGTTATGTAGTAGGCTATATTGGACAAGGCGGAAAAGAATATTTTGATCCATCATTCACAACAGCGGTGGCCGAAGGCGATATTATTGACTATGTTGAGGCCGTAAAAACAATTATTGAAAAATTTGAGCAAAACCAAAATGAGATGTTGAAAAGGGGGCAACTCGCTGCAGAATTTGTTTCCTCCCATTACACACTGCAAATGGAAAAAGAAGATACTCTAAACATCTGGCATGAAATTATGCAATCTCCGAAAATATTTGCTCGATAATCAGGATTTGAAAATGCTATTGCAACAAAACGAAAAAAAAATAGTTATACTTGGCGCTCCCAAAAATTTTGGTCTAAATTCCGTTATCAGTGACCAGTTGGGAGTATTGGGATTTGAAGTTGTAGACATCAATATCGAAGAAAAGCCTTTTTATTACAAAAGTCCAGTATTACGGCTCAAAAACCTTTACCGGAAACTTATTTTAAAAGACTATCAGTATAAAGATGTATTGCGAAAAAGATTTCTGGATGAACAATACGAGGGGAAATTTGCGCATATACAGCAAGCAGACTATGCCCTTTTTATCCGGCCGGACTTGTTTCCAAAATCGATCATTGCGAAGGTAAAAAATATTACTAGACTTACCGTCGGTTATCAATGGGATGGATTAAATCGCTATCCTGATATTTTCTCAAGAATAGCAATTTTTGACCGATTCTTTGTATTTGATCCTGTTGACCTTGCCTTACCCGGCACCTTACCTTTAACCAACTTTTATCTAGATCAACAAATAACCAAACAAGAAGACAATAACTTGACCGGTAAATCTACCGATATTTTGTTCATTGGAACATACATCAAAGAAAGGATTCCTGATATTTATCAGTTTTTCAATTTATTCAAAAATAAAGAAGAGGTAGAAATCAATGCTATCATCAATACGCATAGCCAGGAATTGGTAGAAGAGATACAAGAACGGTGTCCTATCATTACAACCACTTATGATGGTATTACGTATTTAGAAAATATAGATTTAGTTAGACAGTCCAAAGCCTTGGCTGATTTTTCTAATTATTTACATGATGGATTATCTTTTCGTGCCTTAGAAGCAATAGGGTTCAACAAGAAGTTGATCACCACCCAAAAATCTATTCAAAAATATGATTTCTACCAACCTGACAATATACTGATCATTGATCCAACAACTGACTACAATCAAGTTATTACATTCCTTAATACACCCATGCGAGAAATAGATCCTCTAATAAAAAGGAAATATAGTTTCTCTAACTGGATCAAGTATGTTTTTGACCAAGAAGAGCATATTCCAATCAATTTGCCAGCTCAATCATAAATAATAAAGATATCAATCAATAAATCTTCATATTTTTAAGTTTTTATGCCAGCAGATGTAATTAAACTGCTTTTACACTCGTTAGTTATTATAATTAAACTATTTCAGATAAAACCTTATTATTTGCTTTATCTGAATTTCAAAACAAAATGATTGGGTGATTTTACATATTGGGAGACGATATAATGATTGTTGCTTGTTACCCAGATTATAATATCACTAATTATTTCTGAAAATCTAAAGAGATGGGAAAAGCAAAAAAAATTTTAGTTGCAACCAATCATCTAGCCGAAATTGGAGGTTCTGAACTTTATACTTATGATTTAATCAAAGCACTTAATGTACGGCCCGATGTTGAAGTAGAGTATTTTACTTTTAATAAGGGATTAATTTCAGACAAGATAGAAGAAGAGTTGCATACACCATTTATGAATAAAAAGAGGTATGATCTGATCTTTGCTAATCATAATAGTTCTGTTAAAGAACTCTTTTCTAAAGCTCCCATCATTCAAATATGTCATGGCACTGTTCCGGAATTAGAACAACCGTCGCCACTTGCAGATTATCACGTTGCCATTTCTGATGAAATATCCGATCATCTTCTAAGCATGGGGTATGCAAATGATGTTATTTTAAATGGGATAGATGTACAGGCAAAAAAACCCGTACGTCCATTAAATAATACACTCCAAAGCGTATTGTCTTTATGCCAAAGCGATAAAGCTAATGCGAAATTAAAAGCTATTTGTCGAGCGAAAGGTCTACATTTTCAAGCCTATAACAAACAGGAAAATCCGACTGTCAGTATCGAACAAAAGATTAATCTTTTCGACTTGGTTGTGGGGATTGGTCGATCCATTTACGATGCAATGGCCTGTGGACGCCCCAGTTTAATCTATGATCATCGCGGGTACAACGGAAATAAAGCCGACGGTTACTTACGTCCGGAAAATTTTTCAAAATATGTACAAATGAATTGTTCAGGTCGTTATCTGAATCGTCAATACCAGGAAAAAGAGTTGATTCGGGAGCTTGAAAAATATAATCCCGAGGATGGAAGGAAATTAAGAAATATTGCTTTAACACAATTGAACGCCTATAAAATGGTTAACCAGCTGTTAAATATCGAAGAACAGTTAAACTGGCGAAATCGCTTTAATAAATGGAAACGCTTTACTGAAAATACTAGACTGGTAAAACACGCATACTTCTATAAAAAACTATATACATTTACAAAAAGCGAATATTTCAACAGATAGTTAACCATCAAATAATGATCGGAATAATCAATTTATTTATACCGAATATTTTTCTCAAAATATTCAAACTTAATATTATATCTTATTACCCCAAAGTCTTCTAAACTATTTAGTTTATACCAAATTGGGAACTCATAGCTTTTATTTTTCTTGTCGCTTTTTTCTTTAAACAATTGCCATGCATTTTCTACAGCTTTAGCCCCTTCAGCCTTTCCAATATAACTTTGCTTATCACCTCCACGGAAATAAATAACTATGGAACTTGACTCTAGGAGATCTTTATCTATGTTATTCAGCTGTTCACCAGCTTTTAACTTCTTCAATACATCTTTGATCCTGTCAACCGTATAATCACTTTCGAATAAAAACAGGCTATGTTGACCATATGCAGCAGAACTTACATAAGCGGGTACATTCCCTTCTTTAGACAAAGACTTTACGTATTTTTTATCAAAGAAAGCGGCAAACTCATCAAATTGAGCTCCAAGAACTAAGTCTAACAAAACTATATCTTCATAATATCCATACTTTCGTTGCACCATTTTATTCCCATCTTTATTCTTGGCAATGAGTGAAAGAATTTCATCCGAATCAGAGCTATTTTGTAAGAAAGTCCTAATCACATTGTAGTCGGAGAAAGTGCCATAACTAAAATTGATATTTGCATCAAATATGTCATTTTTAAACAAATTGGCATAAGTTGAGACATTTTGGTAGTTTGGAGTAAAATTTCCAAATTTGATCGTATTCAAATTTGAATTATGAACAACTTTCATCTTAAAATTACTAATATCTACCTTTATTCTCTCTAGCGCTCCCCCTTCTTTCGCGCTGTCGATCAACCACAATCCTCCTAAAAACAGATTCTCATCAGTGGTATTTGACATCATAAAATAATCCGAAGAAAATGCTGCGTTATTTTTACGATACTCAACAGGATCAGATTGATTATCAATCGCTTCATCTTTCGAACAAGACGAGAAAAGTAAAACTGGAATTAAAATAAAAGATAAAATCGGCCTCATTATTAATATTAATATAATTTACAATCTACAAAATTAAATTAATTTTTATCTTTCACAATTTATTTTGATTTATTTTTCTTTAAGTAACCGAAAATTGCCCCCGTATTTTCATCGAAATAACTTATTTATTACCATTCTTAATTAACATTCAAGGCAATGGATAAACTCTCTATAACAAACAAACTTATTCGCCACATGTTATTATACAATCAATACGCTCTCAGGGACTTCACCGATATTTAAAGAACTAATCTTCTTATTTTTATAATGAAAGCCCGCTTATAGGCGTTAAATAGTGTAGAATCAAAAATTTTAATTATGGACAACAGTAAAAAACTTTATATCATCCGCCACGCCAAAGCCGAAACCATTCCTGGAATAAATGACTTTGATCGCGCATTGACCTCCGAGGGAATACAACATGCGAAACAAGTTGCACAAAAGCTCGCAGGCAAACTAACACTCAATGAAAATAGCATAGTAATCAGTTCTCCCGCTAATAGAGCTTTACAAACAGCCCGAGTCTTTTTGGAAGTTATGGGCGCTCCGTCATTTGATATTCAGATGGAAGAGTCTATTTATGAGTGTACCTACAAACACTTGCTTTCAGTCATCAACACGATCCCAGATCATATCGATCATGTATTACTTTTTGGACACAACCCGACATTGACTGACTTGGTAGAATACCTGACCAGAAAATCTGCCTACCTCCGCACCTCTTCATTTGCAGAGATTAAGCTTGATACAGGATTTACCTTTCAAATGCTCAGTGGAAATTGTGCAGATCTTGTCCAGATTGTGGATTAAATTTCGTTCAAACTAGTGAATACAAGGAGTGTCATTATGCTGATACTCCTATGTTTACATAGCGACAACTATTTCTAATGCAGAGAAAGCTAACCAGAAGTAACAAATATGTTTGTTGTTTCGTAGAAGTGACCCGAACTTTATCCTTGGCGATTGTCACATGATAAGTGAAAGATCGACGACCCGGCATAAAAGGTAAGCACCCCGATGACTGATTAATAGTCAACTTCCTGTCCTTCCCCCCCCATAACATTATAAATTTATTAATAGTTTCATAATATTACATGAATTATATTAACATTTCTTACCTTTACTGAAAATTTAAAAATTCATGCTAAAAAAACATCTTATTATAAGCTGTATTTTATTTATTTTCATTTCTTGTTCCAAGGATAACTATCCTGATACACCTGAAGTAATAACACCTGAAGAAAAAGAAGAAGAGTCTCTTACCACTAGGTTAACCAAAAATATTGATGTATGGACCGACAATTGGGTGATAAATGTATTTGAGCAAGGCCTAATCCGTGTATACGATAAAGAGGAACATAAAGACCATTTTACAGCTTTTTTATGGGATAAGGAGGTTGTCGATTCAATAGTATGGCATATCGATGACATTTTACATTACAGTTCAGGAGTAAATCCTTTTCGTTCTATGACTGGAGTCACATTCAACAAACCGGGGGATTATAAATTCGACTTATTACTTTACAAAGAGGGTAAAGTGATCAAACAAGCGGGACTAACCATCAGAGCCATTGCAGGGAAAGACTTTTTTAATGTCAATTGGGGAAATCCACCTGCCAGTAGCTTTGTCGGACAGTCCTTTTCCTACAAAAAAGGCTATCGCATAGATCAAACCTATGTAAAAGGGCAATATCCATATAGTTATGTGAGTCTTTATTATGGAGATCAATTTCCAAAACAAACTCCGGAAAAAGAAAAAGAATATTTAATGGAAGTAGCACAAGCAACGTTTGGCACACCTAAATTTGTTTCTGCACAAAATAAACAAGCTGAACTTGATGACAAGTATACTATGCTTTTCAAAAACAAGTTGAATTATACCCCAGTAGCGATTTGGGAAAACGGAGCTTCTTCAATCGCCTTAGTAGGCTCTCCGAAAGATGCCATTGAAACTTATTTCATCATTGCAGAACCTAAATATTAAAAAATACATTAAAGCCTCCATTCTGGAGGCTTTTTTCCTACCTTCGTCTTATGGCGAATCAACTGCAGTTTGAAAACTCCCCTTACCTGAAGCAGCATGCGCACAATCCCGTGGATTGGAGGCCTTGGGGTGCGGAGGCCTTAAACAAGGCGAAGGATGAAAATAAGCTTATCATTGTGAGCATCGGCTATTCAGCCTGCCATTGGTGTCACGTCATGGAACGGGAGAGCTTTGAGAACACAGCCATTGCCCAGACCATGAACAAGTTTTTCGTACCCATCAAAATTGACCGCGAAGAACGTCCTGATGTTGATCAAGTTTATATGCTCGCAGTCCAACTGATGACCAATGCCGGTGGATGGCCCCTGAACTGCATCTGTCTGCCCGATGGTCGTCCGATTTATGGCGGCACCTATTTCAAACCGCAGGATTGGCAAAACATTTTGTTACAGATCGCACAGATGTGGGAAGAGAAGCCAGAAGTCGCGTTGGATTATGCCAATAAATTGACAAATGGTATCCAGCGAGCAGAGAAATTCCCTGTCCTACCCGTTCCTGAACAATACACCAGCAAAGATCTTGAAGAAATCATTACGCCATGGACTAAGACCTTCGATAAAGTGGAAGGTGGATACAAAAGAGCGCCTAAATTTCCACTACCCAACAATTGGTCTTTCTTTTTAAAATATGCTGTTCTATCAGGAGATCAGCAGGTATTGGATCATGTCCATTTTACCTTAAAAAAAATTGGTTCCGGAGGAATCTACGATCAGATTGGCGGTGGCTTTGCCCGATATTCCGTAGATCATTACTGGCATATCCCACATTTCGAGAAAATGCTTTATGATAATGGTCAGCTACTTTCACTTTATGCGGAAGCGTATCAACAAAATAAAGATCCATTCTATAAAAGAATTATTGAAGAAACGGTTGCTTGGGCAGCGCGTGAAATGCTTGCCCCTAATCATGGGTTCTATAGCGCATTGGACGCCGATAGCGAAGGAATCGAAGGAAAGTACTATTCCTTTTCGAAAGCTGAATTTGATAAAGTTCTTGGCAAAGACGCTGAGCTATTCGGTCAATATTTTAATATTACAGAGGCAGGCAACTGGGAAGAAGAACATACCAATGTACCCATTTGCGCCATTAATGCAGACCAGCTTGCGACAAAGGTCAATATGTCAGCTGACGAATGGGCAGAGTTTTTAAAAATTTCCAAGCGGAAACTATTTGATTATCGGGAACAACGTGTCCGTCCCGGACTCGACCATAAGCAGTTGACTACTTGGAATGCCCTCTTATTAAAAGGACTAATAGACGCTTATCGCAGTCTAGGAAATAATCATTTTTTGGATCTTGCCCTGAACAATGCACAGTTTATTTGCACGGAACTGATTCAGGATAATAACGCTATATTGCATCAGCCACGGGATGATAACCGTGCGATATCGGGTTTTCTGGATGATTATGCTTTCACCATAGAAGCCTTTATAGCTTTATACGAAGCCACATTTGATCAAAAATGGTTGACTATCGCGCGACAATTGGCGGATAAGACCATTGCGTTATTTTATGATGCCGACCAAAAAACATTTTACTATACCTCTACAGAAGCAGAAGAACTGATCGCACGAAAAAGTGAAGTCATGGACAATGTAATTCCCTCCTCTTCCTCGACTATTGTACGTCAGTTGAAGCGCTTGGGTTTACTTTTTGACGATGAAAATTATACTGCCATCGCTGATCAATTACTGGCCAACATATTTCCCCAAATCAAGACTTACGGATCTGCCTATTCAAATTGGGCAATATTATTGCTAGAAGAAACATATGGGATCAATGAAATTGCTCTTACCGGTGAGGAAGCAGCAGCTTTTCGCAAGGAACTGGATCAACATTATATCCCAAACAAAATTGTACTCGGCGGCACGGAAGAAAGTCTTCCTCTCCTAGAGAATAGAATCGAAAAGAAAACAAAAGCATATCTTTGTAAAAATAAGACGTGCAGTCTTCCACAAGATTCCATAACAGCGTTAATAAATTATATTTAATAAACGGTAGCCTTGGGGCTCCAAAAATCAAAATCAGATGGCTATAAAAGCAAACGACGTCGTAGCATTGACGTACAGACTTCACACAGTAGAAAACGGTGAAAAAGTTTTCGTTGAAGAAACAACTGCAGAACAACCTTTAGACTTCTTATATGGTGTAGGTATGATGTTGCCTAAATTTGAAGAAAACATCGCTGACTTAAATGTAGGTGACAAAGCTTCTTTCGAATTGGTACCAGAAGATGCTTACGGTGAAAAAGACGATAGAGCATTCGCACAATTGCCAGTAGACATGTTCAAAGAAACAGGTTTACCTCCAGTAGGCGAAGTATTACCTTTGCAAGACAACCAAGGTAACCAATTCCGCGCGGTAGTTGCTGAAGTAACTCCAGAAGTTGTTGTTGCAGACTTAAACCACCCAATGGCTGGTAAAACATTGAATTTCGATATCGAAATCTTAAATGTACGCCCTGCTACTGAAGAAGAATTGTCACATGGACATTCTCACGGTGCTGATGGTACACAAGGTCACTAATAAGAGACCAAGATATACACGAAAAAGGACGCTAATTGGCGTCCTTTTTTGTTATCCTATATTCAAAATCCGTAACTTGCTTCTAAAAGCATCCATTATGCCTACATTTGCCGAGAAAGTAATTACATTTAACAAACAACTTCACTATCACGGAAATCTTCCTGCTGATTTCAACGTGATTAACCCTTACCTTGACAATCCCGAGACACTGGTTGTGATGGGACAATTCTACAACAAATACTATCACGACAACCTCCAACGCAAATTTATCATCGGGATCAATCCAAGTAGACATGGGGCGGGCGTCACCGGCGTACCTTTTACGGATACCAAACGATTATACAGTGCCTGTGGTATAAAAATGCAATCCGCCCATACCCATGAAATCTCCTCAGTATTTATGTACGATATGATTGAAGCCTACGGCGGACCTGATATCTTCTATCAACAGTTTTATATCAATTCCCCTTTTCCACTGGCCATTGTCCAGCATAAAAAGCCTAACAACTGGATTAATGCAAACTATTACGACGATAAGCAGCTTTTTGAAATGGTAAAGCCGTTTATGGTTGAATCCCTAAAACAACATATTTCTATGGGACTGGAAACTGACGAAGTCTTTGTTCTGGGAAAGAAAAATGCGACCTTCCTCGCAAAAATCAACAAAGAAGAGAAACTATTTGGAGAGATAATTATTCTGGATCACCCACGCTATATCCAACAATATAAATCCAAGGACAAACAACTTTACATCGACAATTATCTCCGTTTATTGAGTGGCTTATAAATGTTAGTAACTGTGTTAATAAGCTATAATTCAGTACTAAAATTGTTAATAAGCAATACCCTCGAACGATAGAACGGGTTCATATTACTTCGATCTGGAGTCCGTGTTATATACGGTATTCGAGGATCCTTCGACTCCCATTCGGCCTTCATTCGACACTCATTCGCCCCTTCTTCGACACTGCGCCCTAGTAATAGCGGCTTGAGAAAGAAGTCTTACCCTCATGTTTCCGACTTTAACTCGGACTCACCACGGACACATGTCGCTCTCACCACAGACTCATCTCGACTAGGGGACGGAGCTGTATCGAAGTAGATACGAAGCTGCATCGAACCACTATCGAAGCAGCGGTTTTATCCCCATACCAAATTCGAAAAAGATCCTTGCCTGCGTCACTTATAAAAACATCCAATGCAATTTTCATAATAGGCTTTTACTAGCTATTATGAATTTAATAATTGCTGGTAAAAGCCTATTTCAAATCTCTTAAAAATAAACAATTATTTGTTTTTCAGTATTTTAATTCCCTAAATTCAACCTATGGCTATTTTAGAAAACGGTAATCTGAAAGGCTTGGTTGGGAACCTTGTCTTTCGAAAATCAAATGAAAAAACTATTGTGCAGACTGGCCCAGGGCGTAAGACAAAACAAACGAAGGCCACAAAAGCAGCTGCTATAGATTTTGGTCACGCGAGTACCGCAGGATCCCGCATACGACATATAATGGGTGAACTGCACCTCAAATTACACGATAGCAATATGCACAATCGCCTGATCAACCAATTAAAAAGAGTCACCCGGCCAAACAGAGCGCCCGTGGGCGAAAAGACAATTCGTGGCGGAAAGATCGATCGGCTGGTAAACTTTCAATTCAACGACAAATGCCATATGCACGACTACATGCATTTCGACCCAGAAATAAAATTGTTGGATACAAAACAAATTGCCATACAATTCCCAAAATTTGACATGCAAAACGATATTCATCGTCCAAAATACTGTAATCTCATGAAAATAAATTTGATGATTGTGGTATTCAATTTCGAAAAACAGATCTATGTCCGTAGGCACAAACACCAGATTTCTTTATGCTTACAGGCAGATTCTAAAACTGTTGAATTGGAAGAATTACGGTTTGATGTGAACGATCAAGATGCTGAGACCGTACTTATTGGAATGAATATCGAATACTATGAAAGATTTCGCGAAGATTATTCCCTACTAAATAATAAAGATCTGCATCCCGCGGCAATTGTCGGTGCGTTTATTATTTAATTATAGAACCGAAATATTGATCGCTCAGGTGAAAATCATTCGTATGGTCTAATCATCCATAAACATAGCTTTAAAGCGATGTGAAACGTTGCTACTAATGGCTTAAATAAAAATTATTAGTAGCAAAAAATAGTTGGTTGCGTGGCCAACTATTTTATAAGTATCTAGCAATCTAGCCTGGAATAGCTAAGATCTGTGAGATTTTCATACGATAAGCGCTAGCGGGATTTTCAATCCTATAGTTTTATACTGTTTACAAATTAACAAATTGTTCGCTTTTAAGCCAATTCATCTTTTTATAGGTCTCCTCTAGACTGAAGAAAAAGATGGTGGTCCTCATATAGACAGCTTCGTTTGTGATCTTTATCTTTATATCATGAGGTTTTAACAACTTTCATTGTTTGGTCGCACGCAACATTTCCCTTTTCCCCGGTGCCCCCGGAGTCTTCTCAATGGAAAATCCCAAAGATTTCATACTGCGTTTGAGGTTGCCTGTAATGGCATAGGTAACAAAGACACCTCCTGGCTTTACGAATTGCGCAATGTGCCCCAGTGCCAGGTCACTCCACATCTCAGGTTGATGGACAGCTGCAAAGGCGTCAAAATATACGACATCGAATCTTTTTTCGGAATCAAAATCCATCAATAAAGTATGCGCAATGCGAAGCTGTAACCGCTCGTGAATTCGAACCAACCGCTGCAATGCACCTTCATAATTATTCACATAGGCTGACCAAACTGCTGCATCCACAGTCTCATCATATCCTGTTGCAGCAATGGTATTCAGCGGTAACGGAAAACCTTCGATGCCCACATAATCTACCTGAAATGATTTGTCCTGGATGTAGTCTGCTGTTTGCAGAAAATTAAGTCCTGTCCCAAATCCTACTTCTAAGATAGCGACATCCAGAGCTCCTGTCTGTTGCACATAGTGATCCAAACCGGTTTTGATAAATACATGCCTACTTTCTTGAACAGCACCGTGCTTCGAGTGGTAGCATTCGCCTATCTCTGCATTATACAATGTCTTCGAGCCATCTCCTGTTATTACAAAATCCATGTTTGTCATACTCATTATTGATAAATTCACTATTCTTTCCAACACTCCCATTCAAATATATCTTGGGGGCAGATTCACATAAAGCTATTGCACCCGCAGGACACAAAATTTGCGTAAATTTCCCCACTGGTCCAACAGGAGTAGTCTTCCTTAAAGTATATCCCTTCAAAGATAAAAAGCTGGCCGGAATAATTCCAGTAAATCTTTATACGGGCCTTTATAAGCAATTGAAATAAACCATCAAGATGTATTCAAACCTGGTGGATTGAACGAAATGGAACACACGCATATCTTAAAATACTATTTAATCAGTAAGCGTACTCATTTATACCGATGAGACCAGCATGTACAAATAATTTAAACGATGAAATAATAGGATAAAAAGATTATTTTAGCATCGTAAACACGAAACAATCACAGAACCTAATGGAATATTCAGCAAAAACTTTTATACGGAACTATGGCAGCATCCTATTATTGCTTCTTGGCATCAGTATCGGGAGTTTAATTGGGATCTTTTTTCCACATTTTGTGAATAACCTGAAGCCCATTGGGGATATCTTTCTAAATCTGCTCTTTGTCAGCGTCATACCGCTGGTCTTTTTTGCAATAGCCTCATCCGTAGCCAATATTGAAGGAGATAGCGTATTGGGCCGTATCATCGGCATGATGTCACTTGTATTTGTAATCGGTATTGTTGTTGCCGGTGTGACGAGTGTGGTCTTTCTCTACCTGTTTCCCGTGAGTTCTGATCTTCCTATCGAACAAACAAAGGATATTATCGACACGACTCTACAGGACTCCTGGGGTGAAAAAATGGTTCGTTTCCTGACCGTTAGTGAATTTTCCAGTTTATTGTCCCGACAGAATATGCTGGCTTTTGTTATATTCTCATTTTTGGTGGGTATCGCCACACGCAGATCTGGTACTTCAGCTGATATGTTCCGAAAATTTATCAACTCAGGAAATGCCGTAATGGGAAATTTATTGGTCATGGTAATGCATCTGGCTCCGATCGGCTTGGGTGCTTATTTTGCTTATCAAGTCGGTACACTTGGCCCACAGCTCTTTGGATTCTATGCCAAACCCATCGGCCTTTATTACCTTTTCGGTCTCATCTATTTCTTTACAATATTTAGTCTATTTGCTTTCCTAGCATTTGGTATCAAAGGTGTCAAACGCTACTGGAAGAATAATATTTTACCTTCACTGACTGCACTCAGCAGCTGCAGCAGCCTCGCAACCATGCCGGCCAATTTACTGGCAGCAAAAGAAATCGGTGTCCCCGATACCGTCGCAAGTGTCGTTATCCCTTTGGGAACAACCTTGCATAAACATGGTTCAGCCATCGCTTGTATCTTTAAAATTTATATTGCGCTGTTGTTAAGTGGCCAAGAATTTTTCGAACCGGGCAATCTGATGATGGCCGTTGGGATCACTTTATTGGTCAGCATTGTCGCTGGCGGTATTCCAAACGGTGGGTATATCGGCGAAATGCTCATTATATCGGTCTACCAAATGCCGACAGAAGTCATTCCTTCCATTATGATTATTGCGACATTGGTAGATCCCCTGGCAACGATGCTCAACGCTACCGGCGATACGGTTGCCGCCATGTTGACCACCAGGCTTATCGGGCAGAAGTTATCGGATCCAATGGCTGAAAGCATGGTTAACAATGGTTAAAAGCGGTAAGCAAAAAATAGTTGTCCGTATTGATGCCGATGAAAGATAGACTTGAGTTCCTTGGAATTGAAAATATAATTGATACCATAATTAACCTTGTGGTTGGACCAGCTGAACCCCACTCGGTGACTCAGCATCCAGGGTTCAATACGGTATAATTCTCCGATTGGATCGTCTTTTCCCAATCCGCCTGTTATCGTTGAATTATAAAATACCCGTGCCAAACTAGGTTGATAAACAAAATACCATTCTTGCTCGTCCTTACCTCTGGCCTGCGTCAAATGTCCATGTGTAAACGTCGATGCATGGTAGGGTTTGAGTCGCCCCGCACGAATTGGGATTCCAGCTTCCACGTTGGTATTGTTCATCCCCAGGGCACCCCGTCCCATGACACCGAGGTCAAAAGATTGAGACTGATTCCGATAAATTCCCTTTAAATATTTCACCTGCAAATCCACACCAAAGGCATTGCTCAGCTCCGTCTCCCAGCCCGTGGCTTCATACATTCCAAAAAGGTGATGGATAAACTTCTGTGCTTCCTCGCCATACGACCTGGAGCCGATCTGCCCCAGCTCTATCTTAAGCTCAACCACCTGATCGCTTTTCAAAAAACGAGTCCCAGCTGCACTTAGGTAAAGATACCCCGCAAAAGGCCGGTCGTATTTCTTATTTTGCCGACGATAATCTATTATGCTAATCCCATTGTAGATGCGCTGGCCAAGTTCAAAGTCCAGTACTGTATTTGAAACTTCCGATCCGCTACGCGGTGGCAGTGCTATACGATAATTGACATTGATACCATTGGTATAATATCGGTCCTGGCCAATCAATAGATAGACATCGTTATCATTCTGAAGAGAAAGTTCCTGGTTGCGCAAACCCACCTGCCCAAAAACCAAAAAAAATGGAAATATAATTCCATACAAGAGCAGTAAAGACCGCAAAGCAACACTCATATTAACAGGCAATTGTAAAATTCATGCGATATAAACTACGACAAAATATTAAATCTCAACTTAAATTATTCAAAAGCATCCAAATATACCTTATTTTTTCAGCCATAGCGACCTATTTAGAACAAATATAAATAATGTCGAAAAGTTGCATTATTCCTTTCTTCGCAAATCTATTTGTAATTTTGCATTCGATTAAGTGTCAGCTTTTGTCAAAATGATCGCAAGTATGTGCTCATTGACGTGAATATGTTTGGGGAAACATGAAAATTACAGAAGGCCGGTACAAATGCATAAACAAATAATCCCAACGAAACTGTCATAGTTTTAGCCTGTTCGGATCATAATCTGAACAATTGCCCATGATAGTCTCTTTGCTGAACTAATTTAATGAGTAAACGGGTTCATTTATACCAAAGCAAATGAACGCATAATAAATAATAAAGTAATGAAAAAAAGTTCCATCATTCTAATCGCTATTATTGCTGTGGCTATTGCCATGATACTTGTCATCTACACGGATTCAAGTACCTACTCGACATTTACCGAGGCAAAAGAAAAGAAAACAGAACTATATGTGGTCGGCCAACTAAACAAAGATAAGGCGCTTCACTATGATCCGAAGACTGATGCCAACAAATTCAGCTTTTTCATGTACGATAATGACGGTACAGAGTGCGAGGTTGTCTTCAGAGGTGCAAAACCGCAGGACATTGAGCGTTCGGAACAAATTGTGTTGACTGGCAAAATGGACGGAAATGTGTTTAGAGCAAGCAAAATATTGATGAAGTGTCCATCGAAATATAACGATAAATCGGTCGTCACGGAAATCAATGCCACAGCTTTCAATAATTAATTTGTAAAATCAATTTTTCAATGGACGTTAATTACGTTGGTGAGCACCTGCTACCTGGGCAGATCGGACAATTTTTTATTGTTCTTTCCTTTGGTGCCGCGCTTTTATCTTGTATCGGCTATTTTTTTGCGACTAAAAACCCTGAAGAGACTTCATGGAAAAAGATCGCGCGCATTGGATTCTGGATTAATGCAGTCTCCGTTGTAGCAATCGGTGCAACCTTATTTTATATCATCTATAATCATCTTTTTGAGTACAATTATGCATGGGCACACTCGTCCAAGACATTGCCCACTTATTATATTATTTCCAGTTTTTGGGAAGGACAAGAAGGCAGTTTTTGGCTATGGATGTTCTGGCAAACAGTATTGGGTGCAATATTGTTGTTTAAAGCAAAGAGCTGGGAAAGCTCCGTGATGACTTTCGTGATGCTTTGTCAAGCTTTTTTGGCATCCATGATCGTTGGTGTGGAACTTTTCGGATTACGTATCGGTAGCTCGCCATTTATCCTGTTGCGTGACGCAATGGATATTCCGATTTTAAAACAAGCCAACTACCTATCGTTGATCACGGACGGTAATGGCTTAAATCCACTTCTCCAAAATTATTGGATGGTGATCCACCCACCGACCTTATTCCTTGGTTTTGCTTCGATGATTGTTCCTTTTGCTTATGCAACAGGTGCCCTATGGACCAAGCGTTACAAAGAATGGATCAATGCAGCTTTGCCATGGGCCTTATTTGCGGTAATGATTTTGGGAGCTGGTATTATCATGGGCTCATTCTGGGCTTACGAAGCGCTTAACTTTGGCGGATTCTGGGCTTGGGATCCTGTAGAAAATGCATCCATCATTCCTTGGTTTACCTTGATCGCGGCGGTACACGTCATGATTGCCTATAAAAACTCAGGGCATTCTTATTTTACAGCAACATTTCTGGCGATGATCAGCTTTGTGCTGGTGATCTATGCATCTTACCTGACGCGTAGTGGTGTCCTTGGCGAAACCTCCGTTCACTCGTTTACTGATTTGGGAATGAGCGGACAGTTGATCTTGTTCAACGTTGCATTTTTAGCGATTATGGTTGTCTTTCTTGTTGTTAAAAAGAAAGAGATGCCTATTACTGAAAAAGATGAAGATATCTATTCGAGAGAATTCTGGTTATTTATCGGTGCCTTGGTACTAACTGTTGCCTGTGCACAGATCATTGCCTCTACTTCTATTCCAGTATTCAACAAGATTTTTGGCACCAAGGTAGCGCCACCGTTGGAGCCGATTCAACATTATAATAAATGGCAATCCGGCTTCGCGGTTATCGTCATGATTATGACCGGATTTACACAGTTCTTAAAATACAAACGTACCGATAGCCGCAAGTTTTTAGCATCCACTGTAGCATCGCTGGCTGTAGCCATTATCCTGACAGCAATTATTTCCTATTTTACCAAAACTTATACCAACCTGATCTATATCCTGATTACTTTTGCCAGCATCTTCTGTATCTTGGCGAATATCCGGGTACTGGGCGATGCGGTCAAAGGTAAATGGAAATTGGCGGGATCCTCGGTAGCGCATATCGGTTTTGGCCTCCTGTTGATCGGAGCAATGATCGCCGCAGCTACAAATGAAGTTATCTCTGTCAACAATACGGGGTACATCGCGGTATCGGGCTTTGACAAAGTGGAAAAACCTGGTGAAAACCTATTTTTAACCGAAGGCGAGCCGGTACAGATGGGTGAATATAAAATCACGTATATCGGCGATAGTATTGTTGCACCAAATACGTATTACAAAATCAAATACGAACGTGTCGATGAGGAATCGGGTAAAGTGAAAGAAGAATTTATTCTACAACCTTTCGCGCAAAACAATGCCAAAATGGGTGGTTTGATCGGTACTCCGGCAACTAAACATTATATTACACATGACGTATATACCTTAATTACTGCTGCGGCTGCCGAAAGTCAGGCACAGCACGCAAAAGTATCTGCCGAAGAGAAAACGGGGTTTGAAGATTATGAAGAACCTGCGACCTATCAGGTCAATATTGGCGATACCTTACGTTACCGCAATGGTTACTATGTAATTGAAGGTCTTAACAAGGAAGCACAGCTCGAAAAAATCCCGAAAGGCCCCAACGATGTAATGGTTGGACTGAAAATAAAGGTCTTTGCAGCAGATAATAAACAATATGAAGTGCAACCTGTTTATTTGATCAAGGATGGTGGAGTCTATGATTTCAACAAAGATGTGACTGATCAAGGCCTCAAATTTAGGTTTACAGGAATCAAACCAGATAAGGATAAGCTAGAAATCATGGTCTACCAAAAACCGCTACCGGAGAAAAAATGGGTGGTCTTTAAGGCAATCAAATTCCCATACATCAACTTCTTTTGGTGTGGAACAATTGTCATGACCATTGGTTTTATCATGTCTATTGTCAGACGGAATAAAGAGGAAAAACGAAAATTAGCGAAATAATGAATATTGTCATCTTAGGAAGCGGAAATGCCGCAACGCATTTTGGACAAGCGTTTCAACAACTAGGACATCAGATCGTTCAAATCTATAGTAAAACAAAGGCCAATGCGAATGCATTGGCCTTTGCGCTTCAATGTCCTGCTACGGATCAACTCAGCCAGCTGCAGATCGATGCTGATCTGTATCTAATTGCCGTGTCCGATCAGGCTATTCCTACAGTTGTAGAAACGATGCCTAAGCCTATTAAAGGCATTGTTGTGCACTGCTCAGGCGCAACCGATATCGATGTACTGAAGCAGTTTAACAACTATGGTGTGATCTATCCTCCACAATCGCTCTCTAAAAATAAATCGGTTGACTTTTCGGGTATTCCATTTTGTGTCGAAGGCAATAATGAAGATAATGCCGAGATCTTGCTTCATCTGACACGAACCTTTTCTCCCCGGAGCATCCTGTGCAATTCGCAACAGCGATTGGCGATTCATCTGTCTTCGGTCATGGTCAACAATTTCTCAAATATCCTTTATCAGCTCGCTTACGAACTCTTGGAGGAGAATAATCTTTCCTTCGATCTGATCCGGCCAATCATTCTAGAAACGGCAGAAAAAGTACAAAAGCAGGTTCCAATTACAGTTCAGACAGGTCCGGCGATTCGGGAAGACCTGACGACACAGCAAAAACATTTGAAATTTATTAGTAATAAACCAGATTTACAGCAAATCTATCAACTTTTGTCGCATGAGATTACTAAAAGAAAATAGTTTGTTAGAAACAGTTATAAACTTATCAAAACTTATTCCAGCATAGTAAATATATCTATTTACTTAGGGAACTTTAGTACATTTGCTCTGTCCGAAAGCGCATTTTGGAATGCTAATTGAACAGTAAAATATTCAATTGGACTAAACATTAAAATAGCGAATTAAAACTAAACAATCGTATTTTCTATGGAAGTTAGAAAACTCATTATTTCAACAATGATCGTGATTAATTTAATCATAGTATCATTTGGCTTTATATTTACATCAAGCTGGTTTTGGTTATTAATCATTCCATTCCCATTATTATTGATTGCCCTATACCATAGTTTCCAAACTAAACATGCGATTTTACGAAACTATCCCTTGGTTGGATACTTCCGTTATATCTTTGAATCCATCCGTCCTGAATTGAGGCAATACTTTTGGGAATCTGATATGGACGGCCGCCCCTTCAATAGGAGACAGCGTTCCATCGTTTATCAACGGGCAAAAAATCAACGGGAGACCGTTGCATTTGGTATGCAAACCGATCCACAGGCAGTTGGTAATGAATGGGCTGCGCATTCCGTATTTCCCTGTCATATTGAGAATCATGACTTACGTACAAAAGTTGGTAATGAAGCCTGTAAAAAACCGTATAGCTTAAGTGTATTTAATATCTCAGCAATGAGTTATGGTGCCTTGAGTAAAACGGCTATCACTGCACTAAACAAAGGTGCCGCCCTACAAAATTTTGCGCACAACACGGGCGAGGGTGGGATCAGTGATTACCATAACAATGGTGGCGATTTGATCTGGCAGGTAGGTACCGGTTATTTTGGCTGCCGTAATGCAGAAGGTAAATTCGATGCAGAGCTTTTTCGCGAGAAATCCAATCGTGAAAATGTGAAAATGATCGAACTGAAACTCTCCCAGGGAGCGAAACCCGGTCATGGTGGTATCTTACCAGCAGCCAAAAATACGCCTGAAGTTGCGGCAATACGTCACGTCATCCCAGGAACAGACGTCATGTCGCCACCTGCGCACAGTGCATTCTCTTCACCAACGGAAATGATGCATTTCATACAGCAAATGCGTGACCTTTCAGGAGGAAAGCCAATCGGATTTAAAATATGTATCGGTGATAAAAATGAGTTTATGGACATCTGTCATGCCATGCAAAATACACAGATCTTCCCAGATTTTATCTCGGTCGATGGATCTGAAGGTGGAACAGGTGCTGCGCCATTAGAATTTACAGACAATTTAGGGATGCCTCTTTATGATGCTTTGGCATTTGTCACCAAAACCCTGATCTCATTTGGCTTGAAAAAACACATCAAGGTGATTGTCTCCAGCCGTATCGTAACTGGTTTCGATATACTGAAAGTGATTGCATTGGGTGCCGATGCGTGCTATAGTGCACGGGGAATGATGTTTGCATTGGGTTGTATTCAGGCCTTAAAATGTAATGAAGACGTTTGCCCTGTTGGTGTTGCAACGCAACAACCACATTTATACAAAGGATTAGATGTAAATGACAAGTACGTACGTGTGGCCCAATTCCACCGCAATACATTACGCGCCACTGTGGAGATCATGGAAGCCTGCGGATTCAAAACCTTATCCGATGTATCGGCAGATAAATTCTACCGCAAAGTTGATGCAATACGGACGTTAAGTTTTCAAGAAATCTATTTTGGTACGGAAGGAAAACTCGTCAATAGTCACACCGATTTCGAAAGCAAGCTTTTCGAAGATTAATCTTCCAAATAGCTGCTCTATACAAGAAGCCCTCAGTCGTTGCTAACGCTGAGGGCTTTCTGTTTTTTCTTTTCCCCTATTAGCCTTTCGGCTCAGATAATTTCTTAATAAGAATACGTGTGATCCCCCAATGACATCGTGTTGCTATTTTAAATTGAAAAGCACGCGATGCAAGGTGGTATGCGACAGCGCAATTTGATCATCGGTCAAACCCCCTAACGCCTGTTCGATCGTATTATTGGCTTGCTTCATGCCTTCCTCTTTCATCTTTCGCCCAATTTTGGTCAAATAGATCAAATTCGACCGTCTATCGTTTTTGTCGTTGACCCGGATAACCAGGTTGAGTCTTTCTAGATTATTGATCAGGCGCGTTACACTCGGTTTGTCCCGGAATGTACGAATCGCCAGTTCCTGTTGGGTCAGTCCCTCTTCTACCCACAGGTTATACATGATACTCCATTGCTCCGAAGTAATGCTTAAACCCGCTTCCTTGAGATTGCGCTGCAACCTCCGCATAACCGCAATCGAATATTTCCCTGTCAGAAAATTATAAAAATACTCTTGCGATACTAAATCTTGGTCTAACATATAAATAATGGTTATGGTTGTTTACGCAACTTGTGTCGCTAATAAATAGTATGTTCAAATCAAAATAAAAAAAACTAAACTTATTTTGGCTAATACTTAGCCTAAAGTACGCTTTTCAACAATTGTATCAAACAAATTTTATCAACATACAATAAATAGATGTTAATAAATCATCATAAACGATTTATAGTAGACTGAATTTAGGAATAAAAAGGACATAAACAAAATAAATTGCTTGTCTTTATACCTAATAAAAAGCAGGATGATCAGGCTGCAAAAAAGAATTATCCGATGCTAAAAGAATCTGAATCTTTTAAAAACGGAAATTTTTCACGTGCCTCCAGCAAATCATTGGGATTTAACGTAAAGGTATATAAATCTTCGTCCTCTGGCTTATAGTAAACAACATCACCTAAAGGTGATATGCACATTGATCCACCCGAGTAATAGATATCATTACCATCATGCCCCACACGGTTTACGCCAACCACGTAAGCTTGATTTTCAATCGCACGCGCGGGGATCAGTGCCCGCCAATGTGCCGAACGTTTGTCTGGCCAGCTTGCTGTATAAACTAGGATATCATAGGCAGCATTCTGGTTCTTGGACCAAACTGGGAACCGCAGGTCATAACAGATCATAGGACATATTTTCCAGCCCTTGATATCCACTAAAATACGTTCGTTGCCTGGTTCGAAATACTCGCTTTCTTTTGACATACCAAAAAGGTGGCGCTTATCGTATTTCACATATTTGCCATCAGGAAACATCCATACAAAACGATTATAGTATTTCCCACCTTCTTCGATGATCAATGAACCAGCAACAACACAATTCAGTGAACTTGCCATTTCAAATAACCATTTTGTGGTAGGGCCATTTGCTGGCTCGGCACATTTTTCAACGTTGTTTGTGAATCCTGTATTAAACATCTCCGGCAAGATAATCAGATCGGTCTTCTCGCGCAATGCTGAAAGCCGCAAAGCCAGATTATTCAGATTTTTTTCAATATTTTCCCAGAATAAATATGCTTGAAATACCGTGATTTTTAAAGGATCCATGAACGTTATCTAAAATTTATTTAATTATTTAGTACAAAATAGCCATTTATTGGCAAAATACGAATTTTAATAGAATTTTCTCTCTATTGCTGTCTCACCAAAAGGTGATTTGCTAACAGTATTAACGCTGCCTTACGTTCGTTTGGTACATCCAGCGCTTCCATTTTTTTAAATGCACGTTGTGTATAGCTATCCTTTAATTCATCGGCCGATTTCCTGACCTGATACTTATCATATAATCTAAGCATGTCGTCAACTTTTGTTGGGACCACATCAACAGTCGAATTTAATAAATGCTGCATGAGGGGAAGATCCTCCTCCTCAATAACCTCCATCAGTTTAACGAGTAGAAAGGTTTTCTTATTGATTATAATATCACCACCAACGATCTTACCAAAAGTATCCGGATCTCCATAGGCATCCAGTATGTCATCCTGCAATTGAAAAGCCAAGCCGACATTTTCCCCAAAATCATAGATCAATTTTTGCTGTTGTTCGTTCGCTCCCGAAAGAATAGCGCCCAATTGCAGTGCACCACCCAAAAGTACGGATGTCTTCAAGCGGATCATCTCCAGGTATTCCGACATACGCAAGGATGCACGGCTTTCATAATCCATATCCAATTGTTGACCTTCGCAGACCTCCATGGCTACTTTGCTCAAAATCCGCAAGGTTGCCGGCAGATAGACGGGATTACATTTGGAAATTTCCTCATAGGCCTTGACCAACAAACCATCGCCAGAAAGAATAGCGATATTGGCATCCCATTTTTCATGGACGGTGGTCTTGCCCCTCCGTAAAGGTGCTTTATCCATCAGATCGTCATGTATCAGGGAAAAGTTATGAAAAAATTCTACTGCTTTTGCAGCTGGAATAATTTCTTCCATTTCCTGCATGCCAAATAACTCGGCCGCCATCAATGTTAGCACTGGTCTAACCCTCTTGCCGCCCAAAGTCAATATATACCGTATGGGATCATATAAATGTGTGGGAGTTTCGGGAAATTGACTTGTCTCTATCGCCTCTATCACGAGCTGTTGTAAGTGTTGCATATATCTTTACGATCGAATCATGCGAATATAGCAATAATCATATAGAAATGGCAATTTTGTACCGTTAAAGCATATCAACGCAAAATTGTACATTTGTGTAAGTCTTTTATTATGCGCATACTGATTATCCATACATTTTACCAAAATCCCGGAGGGGAGGATACTGTATTTCAACAGGAATATTCCCTCTTGTCCCAAGATCATCAGGTCCGCACGCTGACCTTTCAGAATAAAAAAGGCTGGCGGGGAGCCTTACAGACACTAAGTTCAATCTGGAATATTTTCGCCGCAAATAGCTTAAAAAAAAACATTCGTGAATTCAAACCGGATGTCATTCATCTACACAATACACATTATGCTGCTGGTCCGATCCTGATACGTACCATCGCCAAACAGGGTATTCCCCAAGTAATGACACTGCACAATTTTAGGCTACTCTGTCCATCGGCAACGCTATACCATCACAATCATTTATTTCTGGATTCGCTAAAAGAAGAATTCCCCTGGACGGCCGTTAAAGAAAAAGCATTTAATGATTCGCTCCTTAAAACATTTCTCCTCGCATTTAACTACTGGTTTCACCGCAAAATAGGCACCTGGCAAAAAGTCAACCGTTACATTAATTTAAGCAGTTTTGCAAAGTCTATATTTGTCAGTTCAACATTGAGGATACCAGCCGAAAAGTTTGCAGTAAAACCTAATTTTGTTTTTCCTACAACTTTAGCGCCGGAAGTTTTATGTCCTTATTTTATCTATGTAGGCAGGCTATCGGACGAAAAGGGAATATTACAGCTGATTGAGTCCGTAAAAGGAACGGGTTTGGAACTCCGCATTATCGGTGGTGGACCACTGGAAGAGGAGGTCGTGAAAAGCATAAGCGGGCATTCCAACATCAGCTACCTCGGCTTTAAACCCCGGAGCGAGATTTTACCATTGGTTGCTTCGGCACAGGCACTCATCGTTCCCTCCATTTGTTTCGAAGGAATGCCCATTACAATTCTTGAGGCTTACTCCGTCGGAACGGCAGTACTTTGCTCCAACTTAGGGCCTTTGCCTGAAATGATTATCCCCAATAAAACCGGGCAGACATTTGATCCGCACAACAAAAACGAGATCGTTGCCTGCCTAACCCAATGGAATGCCATGACAAGGGAAGAAAAAGATGAGATAAGAAAGACCTGTGTAGCCTATTATTTTAGTAATTTTACTCCTGAATTAAATGAAGGCAAATTATTAGCGATCTATAATGACGCTATTGAAGATAAAAAATTGAACAAATGAGCATTATTGTAATGGATAAGCTGGGTTTGGCACCTCAAATCCAAGCGACATTGGAAACGATCTATGATCCTGAACTAAAGCCAGCAAATATCGTGGATCTGGGACTTGTCTATGAAATTATTACCAAGGAAGATGGCATTGCAAAAATCGTCATGACACTCACTGCCCCCGGCTGTCCGGTTGCAGGCGAAATCATGAATGAAGTGCAGGAGAAGGTCGCTGCTATTGAAGGGGTCAAAGAAGCTTTGGTCGAACTGACTTTTGATCCGCCCTGGACCAAAGATATGATGTCCGAAGAAGCAAAACTCGAATTGGGTTTCTTGTAACTCAGGAGGCAATTTTATTAGGATGTATTTTCGCTACGAAATCTATTGGAGAAGCTGCATTAATAGCTTTATCGGCCATTAATTATTTTCCAGATCACTTAGTTTCTTGAGCGGCTTGGCGGTATTGGCATCGCTTCCAAAGAGCAGCTTCCATAGATTACGCGATTCTTTCGTCAAAAGTGGCGACACAATGGAAAGGATCAATACATACACCACGACGAAAGATTGAATCACAGGGAGTAAAGCGCCTGCTTTGCCGATATTGGCCATGATAATCGAAAACTCTCCGCGGGCAGACAGGGTGAAGCCGATGTCAAAGGAAGTTTTAGGCTTCATTCCCGAGAATTTGGCTGCAAAATAACCTGAAGCAAGATTACCCATGACGGTCACCACAGCTGCTATGGAAGCCCATAATACGGCTCCCCCCAGCGACATGATATCAATCGATAGTCCGAAGCTAAAGAAGAACATCGCCCCAAAGAAATCTTTATAAGGCAGCACCATTGCCTCAATTTTCTTAATGTATTGCGAATCTGCGAGTACCAATCCCGCCATCAATGCACCAATAGCCTCAGCAACATGGATGGTCTCCGAAAATCCGGCAACGATAAAAAGCAGCGCAAAAATGACCAATATAAATAGTTCAGAAGTTTTTTCTTTTAATAAACGATCTATTGCCGGCACCAATTTGCGGCCCAGCACCAAAAAGGCCAAGATAAAGCCCAATGCCAACAAGGACGTCCCTGCTACCGTCCAAAACGAACTACTACCCGTTAATATCAATCCTGAAAGAAAGGAAATGTGCATGGCGATAAACAGGTCGTCAAACATGATCATTCCCATAATCACTTCGGTCTCTGGATTTGCCGTCCGTTTCAGGTCCGTAAGCACCTTAGCTACAATAGCTGTTGAAGAGCTCGTCATGATACCACAAAGCACCATCATCTCCTTGAAGGGCATATCCATCAGCCAACCAATCAACAGTCCAGACGTAAAATTGAGCAGTACGTAGATGGTCCCTCCTGTTACGATGGCTTTACCTGATTTAATCAGTCGATTGACTGAAAATTCCAGTCCCAGATAGAATAAGAGAAACAACACCCCTAGCCTACCCATAAAATCTATAAAGGGTTTGCTTTCGGTAAATGTCAGGTCCACCATCCCAATCTGAGGTGCATGCTGTCCCAAAACCATGCCTATAATAATGAAAAAAGGAATAACGGAAAACTTAAGCTTGTTGGCAATCAGTCCAACAATGGCTACAAGTCCGACAGCGATTCCAATTTCCAATATTAAGGTATGTGATAGCATAGATTACAGTAAAATTTCCTTTAAAAGTTTGATGTTGTTTTTCTTTCCGGCAATGACCAGGGTCGTGCCCGGAGTAATCAGGTAAGATGGTCCGGGGTTGATCACCGTTTCATCATCCCTAATCCCAGCAATAATGGAAGCTCCTGTACGTTGCCGTACCTCCAATTCACCGATCGTTTTTCCTGCCCCTTCCCATTTGCCCTCAAGCTTGTACCATTCGATACGCAAGTCGTCCAAAGCTACTTCAATTGTTTCCAATGCCTTCGGTTTATAGGACAAGCCGCCTATAATACCGGCTATCTGACGGGACTCATCATCATTAAGTGTCATTACACAGCGTGATTCATGCTCCTCATCATCATAACGATACAGTTCCCGCCGACCATCATCGTGGATCACAACAACCATATTGTCTCCCGCATCGGTTTCGATTTGAAATTTCTTTCCAATTCCAATCAGATCGGACTCTCTTACAATAGACATAATCTTCTATTTAAATAAATACCCATAATAACAGCAAAGTGCCGTTTTACCAAAAACAAATTTAACCAAAAATTCAATCTTAAACGAATCCTCACCGCGCGACGGCAGGGGACATGAACAAGCAGATTATCCCAAAATACTAAAAAAAGATCAGAAAAACGAGTTTTAGGCAGCTTAATTCATTTAAAAACATCAGTCAGCGTCCCCCATTTCTGGGTGAAAGCGTTATTACAAAGTTGAATTTCTATAACGTTTTCGTAGTTCGTGCAATCGTTTGTTCAGCTCAGCAAAGAAATGACTCCACCTAATTTCTTTATACTTGTCGCCATTAAAACTAGCGAATCTAAATTACACACTATGGTCAAAAAGAGTCATTTCATTCTACTGACGCCCTTAACAATTCTTTCAGTAGCAGCACCTTGTTATGTTGCAGCGCTCCCTAATAATGCGAAGACAGCCATTGTCCAAGTCATCCAACAACAATCCGTTTCTGGAAAGGTGGTGGATGAAACCGGAAAGCCTGTCAGCGGGGTTACCGTACAGCAAAAAGGAACAACAGTAGCAACCACCACTGGTCAAGATGGAGTATTTACGCTGACAGTCACATCAAAAAATGCCACATTAGTCTTTAATTCAATCGGATTTATTGCACGGGAGTTACCAGTATCCCAAACAACTCAAGTTACACTGACAAAATCCGAGGACATGTTGGACGAGGTTGTCGTTGTTGGTTACGGTAAACAGAAAAAAAGTGACCTGACAGGAAGTGTCGCTACAGTGGAAGCCAAATCCCTGGAGCGAATCAATTCGCCAAACATCGTGGACAAACTACAGGGCAAGATTTCTGGTCTAGCAATCAATTCTGGAAATGCTAAACCAGGAGAAACCGCAGCGATCAATATACGTGGCGAAAACTCCATATCTGCTTCCAATAATCCTTTGATCATCTTAGATGGAATCCCTTTCAGCGGCTCATTGGGTGATATTTCCTCCAATACCATTGCGAGTATTTCTGTATTAAAAGACGCCTCTTCCACGGCCATTTATGGATCACGTGCGGCAAACGGGGTCATTTTGATCACCTCCAAAAAAGGTGCCGCTGGAAAAGCGCGCATCAATTACAATGGTTATTTTGGGCTACAGAGCGTAGAACGTCGTCTGAAATTGATGAATGGCCCACAATACATTCAATTTATGCGCGACTATCAAGCCGCTAAAGGTAAAACTGGTGATGCGCTTAATCCCGAAAACTACCTTTTTGCGAATGTACTGGAACAGTATAAAAAAGGCGAAGAAGTCAATTGGCAAAATGAAGCCTTTAACAATGCGGCTCCCATTCACGAACATCAGCTCAGTTTTTCGGGCGGAACTGACAAATCTGATTACTACGCATCAGTAAGCTATCTCAATCAAGATGGCGTGGTCAAAAACACACCGTACGAACGCTACAATGTCAACTTAAATCTCAATCAAAGCCTAAATTCATGGTTAAAATTGGGAATGACCATGCAAGCATCACAAGGCAATCGTGATGGTGTACAGCCCAACCTGGAAAGCGTGGTAAAACTATCCCCCTATAGCAAAAATCGGGATGAAAACGGTGTAGCGGAGACGTATCCGATGTATGCCCAAACATTATGGGGCCACCCTTTCGCCGATGAAAATGGTCAATGGGACAATACACGACGGACTGTTTATGCAAACTCCTGGTTAGATGTCAAGCTTCCAATTGAAGGGTTAAGCTTCAAGTCAACATTCGGCACGAACTACAGAAATATCAATGAAAACTCCTATTATGGATCAAATACTTTGACAGGACGCGGTGTAAATGGACGGGGAGAGATTTATAATGAACATTTTTGGGATTGGACCTGGGAGAATTTACTGACTTATGACCGGACTTTTGGCAATCATAAAATTAATGTAGTCGGACTCTATTCTTCACAAAAGACCAACCTCAAAACGTCTAAAATGACCGGCGATGATTTCGTTTCCGATGCCGGGTACAACAATATGGCTTCAGCTTCCAAAAATCTGAAATTGGAATCCAAGCTTGAGAATACAGCGATGATCTCTTATATGGGACGGATCAACTACTCCTTCAAAGATCGTTATCTATTGACATTAACCGGTCGTTCGGACGGTTATAGCGCTTTTTCTGTTGATAACAGGTACGCCTTCTTTCCTTCAGTTGCCGGAGCATGGGTAATTTCCAAAGAAGGGAACGTCCAGGATTACTTTGATCAGTTAAAACTACGTGTTTCTTATGGTAAAAACGGGAACCAAGCCGTATCTCCATATCAAACCTATGATCGATTGACCAATGTGGATTATATCTATGGCCTAGACCCCGTAAAAGGGCTAGTGATGAATTTCAATGGACGAGGAAGCAACCTGACCTGGGAAACGACATCCTCCTTAAACGCAGGTTTGGATTTTGGCATTCTTAAAAATCGTCTCTCGGGAACGTTTGATTACTATACTTCGAAAACAACAGATCTTTTGCTGAGCGAGCAAGTCCCTGTCATGAATGGTTATAACACAATTTTGAACAATATTGGTGAAACCTCCAATAAAGGGTATGAGGTAACTCTAAACGCATTGAACATTAAAAATGACAATTTTCAATGGAACAGCACGGTCAATTTTGCATACAACAACAATAAAATTACCAAATTACGTTCCGATGGAAAGGACGATTTGACCAACGCTTGGCTTATTGGCAAACCCATCCGTATATTTTATGATTACAAAGTGATCGGGGTATGGCAAGAGGGTGAGGATATCGCCAACTCTTATCAACCAAAAGCAAAACCAGGCGATGCTAAATTAGCTGATTTAAATAGCGATGGTAAAATCGATGCCAGCGACCGTACCGTCATGGGGAATAAAATTTCACCTTATACCCTCGGTATTGGGAATGATTTTACCTACAAAAATTTCTCCCTTTCTATTTTTATGAACGGTGCTTTTGGCGGCACAAAAGTGGACGACTTTAAAAATATCGAGCGTTTCCTACCCAATAATGGCGCAAATTATCTAGCTGATATGCCTTACTGGACACCGGAGAACCCAAACACAGATATACCGTCACCGGGTTACACACCCGTCAATAACCATACGTATTACATCAATTCAGCGTATTGGCGGATTCGCGACCTCAGCTTGGGCTATACCTTTGAAGGCGATTTTCTAGAACGATTGAATCTTTCATCCGTCAGGGCATTTATCAATGCACGCAATATCTATACGTTCTCCAAAATAAAGGGGTACAATGTAGAAGCATTAAGTGTCAGTTCGACGACAGGAAACCCCACATCAACAAATATTGCCTACCCTTATCCGGTAGCAAGAACATTCTCATTAGGGCTAAATGTTCAATTCTAAAACAGTTAAATATCATGAAAAAAAGAAATACAACTTTATATACACTTTTAGCTGGTCTTAGCCTATTCTTTACTGGCTGTAGCAAAAATTTTCTAAATGAAGATACCAGCGGCTTTCAATCGCCTGACAATACCTACATTAATACCAAAGGTTTTGAAACGGGCCTGAACGGTCTATACGCGTACGCTCGGATGGAATTTCTGACCTGGAACGGCAGTATATTTTCACAGGGAGCAACACCGCAGGAAGCTTTACAAGTTGGTACAGACATTGTTGCGATCAAAACCACAGGAACTGATGCAACTTTAGCGCCTTTTAGCAACTATAGCCTCAACCCAGCTTCGTCTTATGTACGTAATTACTGGAAGTATGCTTATGGTTTTATTGGAAATACGAATATTATACTGGAAGCATTAACTAAAAATACGATCCAATGGACCGATAAAGAGAATGATCCAAAGCGTGTGGAAGCTACAGCCCGTTTCTTCCGCGCCTATAGCTACCGTTACTTGATCAACCTCTACGGGGATGTACCGTGGGTGGACAAGGTATCGCCAACCCCACGTCGTGACTTTACCCGTACACCTAAAGCTGAGGTACTGGCGCATATGATTGAGGACCTTAAATACGCTGGTGACAACTTGCCTGCGGACCCAGGCCCAATTCAGGAAGGCAAATTGACCAAATGGGCGGCCCTTCATTACCTTGCAGAAGCCTATCTTGAAGCAGGTCAGCCAGATTTGGCTGCAGAAGCAGCTCAAAAAGTCACTCAAAGTGGTTACTTTAAGTTAAACGATCAACGATTTGGGGCCGAGAAAGACAAACCTGGCGACTATTTCCACGACATGTTTATCGAGAACAATCAGAATCGTTCGTCAGGCAATCAAGAGACTATCTGGGCCATTCAATTGGAATACAATACGCAGGGAGGTGGTGACAATTATACGGATTGGAGCAAACGCGCCTGGGTTCCTTTTTATTCCCAACAAAAAGGCTTTGTCCTTGCCGACTCACTCGGAGGAAGGGGCCTCGGTCACGTGCGTCCGTACCAGTGGTGGCTGGATAGCTATGAAAAAGAAGACGTCAGAAATTCCCCTTACAATATCAAACGGGATTGGTATTATAATGATCCTTCTGTTCCGGAACTCTATGGTAAGAAGGTTGTATTGACCGATGCAATCATCGCTTCTGGGAATGTATTTCCTACAATCACCAAGTTTTTTTATGGAAAAACAGCGGCAAACCCTGCATTTGAAGGCAATATGAAAGATCGTGTCAAAATACGGTTGGCCGAGACCTATCTTTTATTGGCGGAAGCATATATGCGCGCCAATAAACCTGAGCTGGCGAAGGATGCCATCAATGCGGTACGTGCCCGGGCCAAAGCCTCTCCGGTCAATGCTTCGGCAATCAACGTAGATTTTATATTGGATGAACGTGCGAGAGAGCTTATGGGCGAAGAAATGCGCAGGATGACATTAGCACGCTTTGGTGCCGATGTTTTCCTACGCCGTGTGCAGGCGCTTAATCCCCAGTCAAAGGATGTTGTCAAGAAGGAATTTATTCTTTGGCCTATTCCACAGGAAGTCATCGACAGCAATACTGAGGCTGCTTTCCCGCAGAATGCTGGATATTAAACCTGACGTCAAAAAAGCCCCGTGGAATTCAAATTCCACGAGGCTTTTTTGATATATCATTTCTTTTTTCTATCTCGCCTCAACCAGTTTGTAACTTCCATCCGGACGCAGCTGACTGCGCCCCACCGTTATGGTTTTGGAATGATAGAACAGGAAGACCCATCCCTGGGGTGCGCCCTCTGCCCAATAAGCCTGTCGAAGTTCTTTTGAACGGCGGCCATCAAAATCGTATTTAGCCACGTAATTATGAAAAATTTCTTCTGGTTCAGGTAATACATCACCTCCGAAAAAATAATGCTCTCCCCCTGTTTGGATGTGAAATACCTGATGATTTGCGGTATGCCCACCACTATGAGCATAGCTAATTTCATTATTTATCCGCCCCTCACCCTCTACCAGCACGAGATTTCCACTCCGTTGGACAACATCAAAAATCTCTGTACGGTACGAACTGGAGATACCTGAATAAGCATCCTCCCATTCCCCCCTTTGCACAATGTATTCCGCCTCCGGAAAAGCAATGCGAGGCGAGCCACTTTCCATACTCACCATTCCACCAGCATGATCCTTATGTAAATGCGACATCAGTACATATTTCACATCATCTGGTTCATAACCCAATTTTCGGATATTATTGTACAATTTCAACACACCGTGTTCATCTGTATGCCCTAGGCCGGTATCACAGATCACAATACCCGATTCTGTTTTAATCAAAAAAGGATGAACATGGATAAACATCGATCCCGGACGGTCTTTTGGGTCATCCAAAGCTGGATCAAAGGGAACGAATTTTCTGCTCTTATCGACGGAAAAAGAACCTTCATATAAAGAATAAGCCTGTACCATATTTAAAACATTGGGAATATGCACGTTAAGCAACCGAGGGTCAATACCAGGTTTAGGAATTAGGTAAGTCCAGCCTTAAAACGTATATTTACACTTAAAATATTGTGCAAAGATATGCAAAAAAGGTGGGTACTAAAATCTAAAACTGATGTCAAAATAACCAACAAACTGCGCGAGGAACTAAATATCAACGCTGTGTTAACAGAGTTGCTCGTCAGCAGGGGAATTGGGAGTTTTGACGAAGCAAAGCAGTTTTTTAGACCACAATTGTCTGATTTGCACGATCCATTTTTGATGCAAGATATGGAAAAAGCCATATCCCGAATCATCCAAGCCATTGGCAATAAAGAAAAAATCCTGATCTACGGTGATTACGATGTCGATGGTACCACAGCGGTGGCCGTAGTCTACAGTTTCTTTAGAGAATTTCACAGTCAACTTGAGTTTTACATTCCGGACCGATATGCTGAGGGTTATGGGATATCGACGCAAGGTATAGATTATGCCGCTGCCAACGGCTTTACCTTAATTATTGCATTGGATTGCGGCATAAAGGCCATTGATAAAATTGATTATGCCAACAGCAAGGGGATAGACTTTATCATCGGTGACCACCACCTGCCGGGCGAAGAACTTCCGAAGGCATTCGCTGTACTAGATCCGAAACGTGCAGATTGCGCATATCCCTACAAAGAGCTTTCAGGTTGTGGTATCGGTTTCAAGATCATTCAAGCATTTATCCTGACCAATGGTATGGATATCAATGCCTGTTACCAATTTTTGGATCTCGTTGCGGTAAGTATCGCATCCGATATCGTCCCGATCACCGGTGAGAATAGAATCTTGACCCATTTTGGATTGATCAAACTCAACACCAACCCCTGTGTCGGACTTAAGGCGTTGATTGACCTTTCCAACAATAGAACAAAAACTTTTACTGTCAATGATATTGTATTTCAGATCGGCCCGCGCATTAATGCTGCCGGTAGGATAGATCATGCAAAGGACGCAGTTAAGTTGTTGATTTCAAAATCCTTACAGGAAGCCAAAGATTTTAGTTCGAGTATTGATGATCAAAATAACGTCCGTAAGGATTTCGACCTAAAAATAACCGAGGAAGCCCTGGCGCTCATTGAGGAAAATGTCGTACTCAAAAGCCGTAAATCAACTGTATTATACAAAGCGGACTGGCATAAAGGCGTCATCGGTATTGTTGCTTCGCGATTGACGGAGAAATATTACCGTCCAACAATTATATTGACCGAGACCAATGGCCATATTGCCGGTTCATGCCGATCAGTAATCGGATTCGATTTATATGAGGCCCTAAGCGAATGTGCTGACCTACTCGAGCAATTTGGTGGTCACAAATACGCTGCTGGTTTAACGATGTCTCTTGACAACGTCAGCCTGTTTCAAGATCGCTTTGAAGAAGTTGTCGCCCGACGGATCAGCCCCGAAATGCTGACGCAAGAAATCTTGATCGATGCCAAACTTCAGCTGAAGGATATAGATGCAAAGTTTTTCCGCATCCTCCAACAGTTTGAACCATTTGGCCCACAAAATGAGGCTCCGATTTTTCTGAGTAAGAAAGTAACTGCGGTGGGTCCGGCTTTCCCTGTAGGTACAAACCATTTAAAAATGACCGTGCTGCAGGAAGACTCCGCATCCTTTGACTGTATCGGTTTCGGACTAGCCGACCATATCAGTCTTATCAATTCGGGCCAGAGTTTCGATATCTGTTATAGTATAGAGGAGAATGTATGGCGCAACAAGAGAAACTTACAACTTAATATCAAGGGTATTCGGTATTAGCATTTTTCAATAGTCGATGATGGGTACATAGATTTAATTCTTGTGGACAGCCTACAGCATTTTTTCGTTAAATGATACTAGGCTAGGACTGCAAAACTAATCACATTCCTCAGATCTAAATACTACTATCTAAATACTTAATACTAAGAAGATATTAAATATATTTACAATAGATTTGCATGAAAACAATCCTATAAGGATTTCGGGATCAGATTAAGCTGATCTGAAGTTCGCCGGAGTAAGGATAGAAAATACATGCAACAAAAAGCTAAATCAAGAAGATGATTTTAAAGGCAGAACATCTCATAAAAAAATATAAGCAACGTACAGTTGTCAATAATGTTTCCTTTCATGTTGAACAAGGAGAGATCGTCGGATTATTAGGCCCCAATGGCGCTGGTAAGACCACTTCTTTTTATATGATTGTTGGCTTGATCAAGCCTAACGATGGGAAGGTATTCTTAGATGATCAAGAGATAACACAAGACGCCATGTATCAGCGTGCGCAACGTGGGATAGGCTATTTGGCACAGGAAGCTTCTGTGTTCCGGAAGTTGTCCGTGGAGAATAATATTCTTGCTGTCCTAGAGATCCACTATCCGAACAAAGAAGAGCGTATGGCCAAGCTGGAGGAACTGTTGAGCGAGTTTAGCCTTCATCGTGTGCGTAAAAACAGGGGTGATCTATTGTCAGGGGGTGAACGCCGGCGTACTGAAATCGCACGGGCATTGGCTGCAAATCCATCATTTATTCTTCTGGATGAACCCTTTGCAGGGGTTGACCCCATTGCCGTAGAGGAAATACAGACTATTGTCGCCAAGCTCAAAACGCGTAATATTGGCATCTTAATCACCGATCACAATGTACAGGAAACTCTTTCCATTACCGATAGAGCCTATCTTTTGACCGAAGGAAAAATTATGCTTGCCGGTACGCCCGAAGAAATTGCGGATAATGAGCTGGCACGAAAATTCTATCTCGGTCGTCATTTTGAATTAAGAAGGAAAAAATTTTAAAGCATAAAGAATATCCCTATGGCCTTATTAAACTCCATTTTTACTTGGTTCATGAAAAAAAGAATTCACCAGATTGAGCTTTTCATGAAATATCCCCACGATGTACAAGAAGAATGGTTCCAGAGTTTAATTTCTACTGCTGAGGCAACGGAATGGGGAAAGAAATACGATTATACGAGTATACTCACGCCCGAAATATTCAAAGAACGTGTGCCGATACAGGATTACGATGATATCAAAGGCTATGTAGATCGGATGATCAAAGGCGAGCAGAATATTCTTTGGCCTTCGGACATTAAATGGTTTGCAAAATCTTCCGGAACAACCGCTGACCGTAGTAAATTTATACCGGTCAGTGAAGAAGCATTGGAAGAATGTCACTTTCAGGGTGGAAAGGATATGTTGACCATCTACTGTCACAATAGGCCCGAAAGTCGTGTTTTTACTGGAAAATCTGTCGTTATCGGTGGTTCATCCCAGATCAACAATTTCAGTCCGGACTCCTACTATGGAGATCTATCTTCAATCCTAATCCGTAATCTCCCTTTTTGGGCAGAATTTAAACGTACCCCTAACATGGAGGTGACTTTAAATCCCAATTTTGAAGAGAAAATAGAGCAGATCGCCCAAATCACCATCAAGGAAAATGTAACCAGTCTGGCCGGTGTACCAACCTGGAATATCGTGATGGCCAAACGTATATTGGAAATCACAGGCAAGGATCACCTTTTGGAGGTATGGCCAAACCTGGAATTTTATGGCCATGGGGGCGTGAGCTTCAAACCCTACCGCGAGCAGTTCCACAAGCTGATCCCCTCCGACAAAATGTACTATCTAGAAAACTACAATGCCTCAGAAGGGTATTTTGGTTTACAGGATGAATCAGATTCCGAAGATCTCCTGCTCATGTTGGATTACGGAATCTATTACGAATTCCTTCCAATGGAGCGGGTACATGAGGAAAATCCGGCTACGTTACGCTTGGACCAGGTGGAGATTGGCAAGAACTATGCGTTGATCATATCCACCAACGCTGGACTATGGCGCTATAAAATAGGTGATACGATCAAATTCACTTCCCTGTCGCCTTATCGCTTTCAGATATCAGGACGCACAAAACAATACATCAATACATTTGGTGAAGAAGTAATCGTGGACAATGCTGAGCAAGCACTGGCAGAAGCAAGCAAATTGACAGATGCTCGCATTAAAGATTATACCGCAGGACCAGTATATTTTAGGGAAGCAGAAGCTGGCGCGCACGAATGGGTGATCGAATTCGAACAGCAGCCCAACGATTTTAAACGTTTTTGTGAAATATTGGATGCAAAGTTGCGGGAAATAAATTCGGATTACGATGCAAAACGATTTAAGAATATGGCACTTCAATCGCCAATTGTCCATAATGCGCCTTCAGACACTTTTTATAAATGGATGAAGTCTAGGGGTAAATTAGGTGGACAGAATAAAGTTCCAAGGTTGAGCAATAATAGAGAGTATCTCGATCCGCTTTTGAAGATTTTACAAGATTGACCGAAAGTCTTTCCTTGTGGAGATTAGCCAAAATTTTTCCAATACATTTTTGGCTAATCTCTTTTGTTTAGGGTTTAATTGCGGTTTTATACAAAAAAACAAAAAAACCAAGGATAAAATTCACAGAAATACCTTTCTTTTGAATTTCAACGTCACGCTGTAACAATTCGCGAGTCTCACCCGATGTTACTTCATTGCTTTTGTTAAGACGGTGAGTCAATTCCATACTAAGTTTATTTTATGATAAGTGATTTTATAGCGTAAAGCGCGCCAAAAGCCTACCAATGGCCGCATTCTTTATTGCCAAACTTTATGCCATAAATACAAATGCAGTATTAATTAATAAAAAATTAACACAATTAATTAATAATACACGGTTTTAAAAAAATATTAGCCTAAAATCTTCATTTTCAAAACAACAAGTGTAGTAAATTGGAGAATGACTGTCCGAAATAAAAGGCATTCTGCTGGATAGTAAATTATCAGGACAAAGTGCGGTTTATATTTCAATTTTTCATAACTTAGCCTAAGTAATATAAAAAATAAGATGAACGCGACAGAGAACTATTCAATTCGCGTAGAGCCAACTCAAAATTCAAGACTCTCGCAAGTAGATTTCGACAATCTAAAATTCGGAAAGATATTATCCGACCACATGCTGGTCGCAGACTATGATGATGGTGAATGGAAAGATGTCAGCATCGTCCCTTATGGAGATATCAGTATCAGCCCTTCAATGTCAGCTTTACATTATGGTCAAGCGATCTTTGAAGGTGTTAAGGCCTATAAATTTGCAGACGGTACAGTGAACATCTTTCGTCCAGACAGAAACTGGGAAAGATTTAATAAGTCTGCAGCCCGTCTTCAGATGCCTGAGGTCCCAGAAGGAATCTTCATGGATGGCCTGAGCAAACTATTGGATATTGACCGTGATTGGGTTCCTGCCAAAGAAGGTTCTTCGTTATATATCCGTCCATTTATGTTCGGTACAGAAGCTGCTCTGGGCGTACATCCATCCAAATCATACAAATTTATCATTATCACGGGGCCAGTGGGCGCTTACTATAGCAAACCCATTAGCTTAAAAGTTGAAACATACTATACACGTGCTGCCGAAGGCGGTGTTGGATTTTCGAAAAATGCGGGTAATTATGCATTGTCACTTTATCCTACCCAATTGGCTAACGATGAAGGTTATGATCAAATTATGTGGACTGACGCTGCAGAGCATAAATACATTGAAGAGGCAGGTACCGCAAACTTAATTTTCCGTATTGACGATACCATTATTACACCACATGGTGATACCATCTTACACGGTGTAACCCGTCGTACCATTATGGAATTAGCTGATAAATGGGGCTTTAAAACCGAACAGAGAAAGGTATCTGTACAAGAGCTTATCGAGGGTATCAAAGCAGGTACAGTAACTGAGGCATTCGCTGCAGGAACAGCTGCAACGATTACCCATATTAGCCGTATCGGTTTTGAAGGTCAAGACTACAACTTGCCACCAGTTGAAGGCCGCGAGTTCTCCAACAAAGTATTGCATTATTTGAATGAGTTGCGATACGGCAAAGTAGCTGATCCATTCGGATGGAATTACTTGGTAAAGTAGATCGTAAGAATATAAGAAAGGCAGCTGGGAATAACTAGCTGCCTTTTTTTATGAAAGTGTATTTTTTTATGGATAAGCATTTTTTCATTAATGTATTATGAATGAACGCGCTATTCCGGTTTATCGATCAGCAAAAATTTTCAGCAGCTTGTCATGGCTATTGGTACTGATGAAAGCATAAAGATTTTATTGCCTTGAGATAGCACTTAGCTCATTCCGTTATGATCAAGTAGCTTACTGTTTATAAACGCAATAATCGCCGCTGTCTCGGTAGGTTGAAACCAAGAGGTGTCACCGTATTTTTTGAACCAAGTTATCTGTCTCTTTGCGTAGCGCCTCGAATTTTGCTTGATTTTATCCACAGCATCTTCCAAAGAGATATTACCATCGAGGTAGTCGAACAATTCGGCATAGCCTACCGTCAACAGAGCCGGTTTACTCCGAAATTGAAGCAATGAATTAACTTCTTCTAGCAAACCCGTTTCCATCATACGATCTACCCGAAGATTGATCCGTTCGTACAATTGGGAACGCCCCATATTCAATCCGATCGTCAAGATATTAAATGGTCTTTTATCCACGTCTTTTTTATGATAAAACGACATCGGGTTGCCGGTAGCCTCAAATACTTCCAGGGCGCGCACGACACGTTGTGGATTGTCCACATCGGCGACTTGATAATAAGCAGGATCAATTGCTTTTAACCGTTCCTTCATCTTTTCAATACCCAATTGCGCCATTTCGTTGTTGAGTCTTTCACGCACCTCCTCCCCAGCTTTGGGAAGGTCATCCAGTCCTTCACAGAGTGCACGTACAAATAGTCCGGATCCCCCCACCATCACAACCACATCATGTTGCTCGAAAAGCTTATCTAGCAAGCGTAATGCCTCCCGTTCAAAATCTCCGGCAGAATAATCTTGGGCAATGGAATGCGAATTTATAAAATGATGTGGAGCAGCGGCCAATTCTTCTGCATCCGGCTTTGCCGTACCGATGCTCATCTCCCGATAGAATTGGCGGGAATCGGCAGAAATGATTTCAGTCTTAAAGTATTGGGCCAATGAAATAGCCATTGCAGTTTTTCCAACAGCAGTCGGACCTACAATGGCTATCAGTGTTTTTTTATTTGCCATAATATTTGCTTCGGATGCTCAAATAAGCATCCAAAGGCATTTTCTATTAATATTCGTCTTCGTAGCCAGTAGATTCTTCACGTTCCTCCTCGCCTTCTCCCTCTTCATCTTCATCTTCGCTGTCAAAGCCATCCAATTCATCTTCGTCATCCACACCATATTGTGTTTCATCTTCCTCAACATACTCATCTTCCTCAACAGCATCAGCTACAGGGAAATTAGCGGCAGTCATGGTTTTAGGTACCTGACCAACAGACTTGAATAAAGCCGGGTAATCTTTACCGGCTTCTTCTTTCAAGATTTTGATCAGCTCTACCTGAAAATCATAAGGACGGTCAAAATTATAGACGTAATAAAACTTTTGGTGCGGGTCATCAATAAACTTGCTCAGGCGAATATTCTCCATTAATAAGACCTCAGCATCTTTTTTACGCTGCGTGGGTTTAAATGCAATTTCTGTCCCTTTTTTCCATTGGTCATTGCTGACGTAAAAGGAGGAAGAAGCATCAGCCGCGTAGCCTGTTGTTTTGTGGATTTCCTCATGCATGTCTAAAAATGTACTTTTGGAAGGCATATCAATTTCACGATATACATCTTCGTAATCTTCAAAAGTAACTCTAAATCTATAAATTGCCATCTTTTATGTATCCTTCTTTTTAGCAGTTTAAAATTAATACTATATTTTAAGAATTGGAAATTTCCAACGGGATTTCTTGTTTGACCTCCAAGCCCATATCTCCGGCCTTTTTGATCAAATATTGATACGCTTCGATTCGGGAATTGGGAATCTCGCCTTCCAAAATAGCCTCACGGATCAGATTTTTCAACTGTCCAACAACGCGGCCGGGAGTTAATCCAAAAAGCGTCATAATATCTTCACCGCTAATCGGCGGCTGCCAGTTTCGAATCTTGTCACGTTCTTCCACATCCTTTAGCTTCTGCTTGACAAGTTCAAAATTCTGACGGTATTTTTTCTTTTTAAATTCATTCTTAGTTGTCACGTCTGCATGACACAACATCATCAGGGCATCAATATCATCATCTGCCTCAAACAATAAGCGCCTTACAGCGGAATCTGTCACAATATCCTGCGCAAGGACAATCGGGCGAAGATGCAATTGTACAAGTTTCTGTACAAACTTCATCTTTTCATTCAGCGGCAATTTCAGTTCAGCAAAAAGTTTGGGTACCATGCGTGCACCGCGGTCTTCATGTCCGTGAAAGGTCCAGCCCAATTTCTTATCGAAACGCTTTGTTGCCGGTTTGGCAATATCGTGCATAATAGCTGCCCAGCGCAACCAGAGATCCTCCGACAATTCGCACACATTATCCAAGACCTCCAATGTATGGTAAAAATTATCTTTATGCCCCTTTCCGTCAATAATATCAACCCCATGTAAGTTGTACATTGCGGGAAAGATCAGCGCTAATAAACCAGTATCAAAAAGGTATTTAAAGCCCACAGAGGGTTTGGAGGAGAGAATAATTTTATTGATTTCGTCAATAATCCGTTCCTTGGAAATGATCTTGATGCGTTCTTTCGTCTCCGTGATCGCTTTAATGGCCTCAATATCTATCTTAAAATTTAGCTGAGTCGCAAAACGGATCGCACGCATCATCCGCAAGGGGTCATCCGAAAAAGTTTCTATGGGATCGAGCGGGGTCCGGATCATGCGGTGTTCAAGATCCTCCACACCATTAAATGGGTCTACCAAAGTACCATAATCAGCCTTATTTAATGAAAAAGCCATGGCATTGATCGTGAAATCACGGCGATTTTGATCATCGGCCAACGTGCCATCCTCTACGATCGGCTTTCGTGAATTGGCCCGGTAAGATTCCCTTCTTGCCCCTACAAACTCCACATTCAAGCCTTCAAAAACTAGCATTGCCGTTCCAAAATTTTTATAGACCGCAACTTTCGTATGCAGCTTTTCACCCAGCAATGTTGCAAAGTCAATACCACTTCCCACCACAACAATATCCACGTCATTCTTGAATGGACGCTTCATCATATAGTCGCGTACATACCCTCCGATGACATAACACTCGGTATTTGTCTGCTCGGCGAGCTCTTTGATGATAGAAAATATTGGATGTTGTAAATTATCGTGCATAGTTAGAACGTGTGGTAAAAAACCAAACATTTTGCAAAAGTAGCAATTTTTTTAGTATTGGGTATAGCTATTGAGAATTGAGATTGATAATCATTTCCCCCTTTTAAAGTTCAGAGCCCTGATCACTGGATCATATAATCGCACGATAAAAGCATGAACTTAAAAAATATGTATCAATCACCCTTCGTCTAATCCCGATCTTTGGACAGTTTGCGGAATGCCAATGGATTCTTTAGTAATTCAGCCTGTTCCCGGCGACGTTTTACAATATGAACTGCGGTAAAAATTGCTTCCATAAATGAGTCTGGCGACGCTAGATTTTTGCCCGCGATATCGTAACCTGTACCGTGATCTGGTGAAGTACGAACAATAGGCAAACCCGCAGTATAATTTACACCAGCCCCTTTTGCGATATGCTTAAATGGAATCAGTCCTTGATCGTGATACATCGCCAATACAGCATCAAATTTTTCGTAAGCTCCTTTTGCGAAGAAACCATCGGCCGGATAAGGTCCAAAACAGAAAATTCCCTGTTCATTGGCTTTTTCAACCGTTGGTCGAATAATCTGGTCGTCTTCAGTCCCGATAATACCATGATCTCCAGCATGTGGATTAAGTCCCAAAACAGCTATTTTGGGTTTCTCTACCCAGAAATCCTTTTTCAAAGATTCATTCATCAGAACGAGCTTTTTCAAAATTGACTCTTCGGTAATATTCGCAGCTACATCATGCAAAGGAATATGACCTGTCACCACACCGATGCGCAGCTCATCACAGACCATAAACATCAACACATCGTCAGCTTCAACTTTGGCCTGCAAATATTCGGTATGACCCGGAAATTGAAATCCTTCCTGCTGAATATTGTGTTTGTTGATCGGTGCAGTCACCAATGCATCAATTTTGCCGGACTTCAAATCCTCGATCGCTCTTTCCAGCGACAAGAAAGCGTACTTACCGCCAACCTCATTTTCCTCACCCAACGTGATCTTGACGTCTTCCTGCCAGCAGTTAATCATATTCGCCCGCTTGGGATGGGCTTGTTCAGCATCATTGATTACATTAAAACTAAAATCGTTTATTCCTACCGCTTTTCGGTGAAAAGAGGCAACTTTTGTATTTCCATAAACAATTGGCGTGAAAAAATCGCACATACGTTGATCTACCAGTGACTTTATAATTACTTCAAGTCCAATGCCGTTAATATCCCCTACGGTAATTCCGATTTTTAGTTTATCACTCATTCTATTTTTAAATGCTTTGAATCAAAAATAGGGATTTTTTTTTAGTATTGAGTAGTTAGATATGCGTATTGAGATTTTGGCTGAACAAACCCCTGGCTTAAAAACTGTCTGCACTTTTGAATTTTTACTTTTGACTTTTTACTTTATAAAGCTTTTAAATTTCTAATTTTGCATCATGAGTACAGTTAGAGCAAAAAAACATTTAGGACAGCATTTCTTAAACGATAAGAATGCCGCACAACGTATTGTAGAAGCATTAGATCCTAAATTGGGTTTTAGCGAGGTACTCGAAGTCGGTCCGGGAATGGGGGTCCTTTCGGACTTTCTTTTGCAGAAAGAAGAATATGAGACCTATTTGATCGATGTTGATGACGAATCCATTGCCTACCTGGATGACAAATATCCACAATTGGGTAAAAGATTAATCCATGGCGATTTTCTAAACCTGGACTTTTCACAGTATTTCGGTGAAAAGATGGCTGTCATCGGCAATTTTCCCTATAATATTTCTTCTCAGATCCTTTTCAAGATCCTGGATGAACGCCAGCGTGTCGTTCAGATGACGGGCATGTTTCAAAAGGAGGTGGCCGAACGTTGCACAGCGAAAGCTGGCAGCAAAGAGTATGGCATCCTGAGTGTATTTTTACAAGCCTACTATAAAGTAGAATATCTCTTTACGGTAAAGGCAGGCGCATTTAATCCACCGCCCAAAGTGTTGTCGGGTGTCATTCGCATGACCCGAAATGACCGCGAACAATTAGCTTGCGATGAGAAGCTGTTTTGGCGGGTCGTGAAAGCGGGCTTCAATCAGCGTCGAAAAACCTTGCGCAACTCCCTTTCGGGTGTTGTCCCAAAAGATAAAATGTCGGACAATCCGCTTTATGAGCTACGAGCTGAACGGCTCACTGTAGATGATTTTGTCAGTCTGACCAACGAAATCGTAAACAGCCTCTAATATGCATGCCACAGACAGTACATTCATCATCATTGGCGGCGGCATCGCAGGATTATGTGCTGCAATAGGACTCGCAAAATTGGGCATTGAAGCACATGTCTATGAAAGCGCGGCGGAGCTCAAAGGCATTGGGGCTGGGTTTGGACTTGCGGCCAACGCCATGCAGGCTTTAGAACAGCTCGGGTTAAAAGATGAAATCGTACCACTAGGACACTATCTTGACTCTTATAATGTTCTGGATGAAAAAGGGAATATTTTGGTGGAACCGAATACCCGATCAATCAGCCAGAAATATAAACAGGATAATTTTGCTATCCACCGTGCGGACCTGCATCGATTTCTTTTATCAAAAATTTCCGATCATAAAATTCATCTTGGCAAACGTGCGGCTTCCTTTGAACGGCTAGGGGAACAGACCCGTGTGCACTTTACCGATGGAAGCCAAGTTGTAGGTGACGCATTACTTGTTGCCGACGGTGTGCATTCCGTTTTACGTCAGCAGCTGATCCCTACATCAAGCCCCCGTTATTCGGGCTACACCTGCTGGCGGGCGACAATAGATAACAGTAGCATTCAGCTCAAAAAAAGTACCGAAACTTGGGGGGCGAAAGGCAGGTTTGGGATGACTCCCCTTGTCGGCAACCGTATTTATTGGTACGCCTGTATCAATAGTCGGCAACAAAATCCAACATTGAAAAACTGGACCACGGCAGAATTATTGGAGAATTTCAAGGATTACCACGCCCCGATCCCAACTATGTTATCGGAAACTAAAAATTCTGAGCTCATCTGGAATGACATTATCGATATTGCGCCGTTACAACAACTTGCTTTTGGCCCGATCCTCTTGCTGGGAGATGCTGGTCACGCCACAACCCCCAATTTGGGACAAGGTGCCTGTCAGGCAATCGAAGATGTTGCTGTGCTGCTTGACGAACTGCGAACAGCAGCATCCATTACGTCAGCTTTCCAAGGATTCCAAAAACGCCGATTGGAACGGGTAAACTATATCTGCAATACCTCCTGGAAAATCGGAAAGATTGCCCAATGGGAAAATTCCCTGCTGATAGGCACACGCAATTTTTTGATGAAAATAATGCCCGACAGGCTCAAGCAGCAGCAGTTAAACAAATTATTGTCCGTGGACTTTATGCAAATCAATCGTAACGATGAACCCGGGATCTGAACCATTTCCCGTGTTCTCATCAACAACTAAAATATTGGATGAAAACTAACATTTTGATCGTCGACGACATTCACGAGGTCATGCTTGAGAAATTTGATCAGGCAGGCATCGCTTATAACTATCAACCGGATATTAGCCGGGAGGAAACCGAAAAAATTATATCCATGTATTCGGGTTTGGTCATTCGTTCCAAATTTCAGGTTGATCAAGCTTTTTTCGATCTAGCACCCAACCTACGTTTTATTGCCCGGGCAGGGGCCGGAATGGATAATATTGACGACGCGATTGCACTGCAGCGGAAAGTTACGTTAATTCCTGCCAATGAGGGAAACCGAGATGCAGTAGGCGAACATATGATCGGGATGTTATTAAGTCTGATGAATAACCTTAACCGTAGCGATCAACAAGTGAGGTCTGGCCAATGGTTACGTGAGGCCAACCGTGGATACGAACTTAAAGGCCGTACAGTTGGTCTGGTAGGCTATGGTCATAATGGTATGGCGATGGCCAAAAAGCTGTCCGGTTTTGATGTAAAAGTCCTTGCCTATGACAAATATCGGACGGATTATACCGACCAGTACGCCATAGAGGCCAGCATAGAAAAAATCTACCAAGAAGCGGATGTGATCAGTTTCCATATTCCTTTGACTGACGAGACACGTGGTATGATCGACCGAGACTATCTGTCCAAATTTGTAAAGCCTATTTTCTTTCTACTTGGCGCGCGCGGCGGTATTGTCCAGGTACCCGCTGTATTAAACGCGCTTGACGAGGGGGCCATTCTCGGTGCAGCCTTCGATGTACTTCCTGTTGAAAAGTTCCCCAAACTTGCCGAACAGACTTGGTATCCAGACCTTATCAGCAGGGACAATGTGATTTTGTCGCCCCATGTGGCCGGCTGGACATTTGAGAGTTATTATAAGTTGTCGGAAGTTGCCGCAGATAAGATCATTGCATTTTTAGCATCCTAATTTCCTACAAGAATCTATTATCTTCTTGCCAGGGGATCCGGTAATCAGTACTAAAGTGAAATGCAGACGGGTCTATTGAGGTGCCAATTTGTATAAGCAAACATCTCGGTACTAAAAAATACCGACAAGAATAACGATCAAAAACTGTAATACCAAGCTACCATCCAGAAGATAAGCGTAATGATAATGCTCTTTTGTCCTAAATACGGCCAGTTTTAGTAAAGCAAAGATAAGGATATTAGTCAAGATCAATCCAATCTTGATATACACCATATAGGGTACGATCAGAACAAGGAGACAATGCAGTACTAACAACGTGTAGGTAAGGTTCTTCGCCCTTTGTTCGCCCAACATATTGGGCAGGGTACGCAGGTGGTAATAAGAATCCTGCTGGATATCACGAATATCAAAAGGTAGCGTGCAGATAATCAAAAATACAAACTTCAAACCACAGAGCGCGATAAATACCCATTGTGTTATTTTGTCACCGGCACTGATCAACTCGATATAAGGAAGCACCACACTACTACAAACCCAAACCAAGGCAATATGGAAGATTTTTGCACCAGGGATCTGTCTAAGTCCTACTTTTCGGTCATGAAAAGTAAATAAGGGCATTCCATATAGCAAGCTCAACAAACCTATAAACCCCAAAAACAAAAAGGAGTACAGATGAATATGCCATAAGCAAAAAGCAAGCACGGTCAAAGCAATGCTATTATTTACCCACATGACCCATTCATGGTTAAATATCCAACGTGTACGGGGGAATTTGGACTCTTTTGGATTCTTAGGCTTTGACCACCAAAGACTGAAATTATACAGCAATAAGGTAGCAGTCCCTTCCACAAGAACAATATACCAATTGATCGGCCGTTCAAATATAATGTAGGTAAGCGCACATTGTGCCATGGCCGCCATGGCGATCAAAAGATTTGTGTAGATCGTGATATAGAACAACTTTCTTAGAGACAACATCTTGGTTAAATCGTATTGCAATATAACAATCTTGATAGAGAAAAGTAGTTTAACATTATATTAAACATCTAATTGTTGATAAAATGGGCAAAAACCGCTAAATTGTACACCGAAATTGAACGATCAAAAACGATTTCGCAACGATAACAATATAAATTAAAATAATTCATAATAATCCTAATAACGATGAGCCTACAAATAAAATCATTTGAAGAATATCAAAGTGAATATAAGCGAAGTGTAGAACAACCAGAGGAGTTTTGGGCGAGCATAGCGGATCATTTTTTCTGGAAGAGAAAATGGAACAAAGTGCTGAACTGGAACTTTGAGGAACCTAATATCAAATGGTTTGAAGGTGCAAAATTAAATATTACAGAAAACTGCCTTGATCGTCATATCTATGCGAATGGTGATAAACCAGCCATTATCTGGGAGCCCAATGATCCGAATGAAGCACACCGCATCCTTTCCTATAAACAACTACTACAGAAAGTAGAGCAATTTGCCAATGTATTAAAGAACAATAATATCAGAAAGGGTGACCGGGTATGTATTTACTTGCCGATGGTTCCGGAATTGGTTATTGCTGTATTGGCCTGTGCGCGTATCGGTGCTATCCACTCGGTCGTCTTTGGCGGATTCTCCGCTCGTTCTATTGCAGACCGTATTGTTGATGCCGAATGCAAATTGATCGTGACATCGGATGGTAGTTACCGCGGCAATAAAACCATTGGTCTTAAAAATATTGTAGATGATGCGCTGATGCAGTGTGATACTGTTGAAAAAGTCATTGTATTAACACGGACACGCACGCCAGTATCTATGATCAAAGGACGTGATGTATGGTGGGAAGATGAGATCAAGAAAGTCGAGACTCAGGGAAATCCGGCCTGCCCTGCGGAAGAGATGGATGCAGAGGATACCTTATTCATTCTCTATACATCAGGATCCACCGGTAAGCCTAAAGGTGTGGTACATACTTGTGGTGGATATATGGTCTACACGGGCTACACGTTTATGAATACATTCCAATATCAGCCCAACGATGTATTTTTCTGTACGGCAGATATCGGATGGATCACGGGTCATAGTTATATTGTTTATGGACCGTTGTCTCAAGGCGCTACCTCACTGATGTTTGAAGGTATTCCAACTTTCCCGGATGCCAGCCGTTATTGGGATATCGTTGACAAGTATAAAGTCAATATTATCTACACCTCCCCTACGGCACTACGTTCGTTAATGGCTTTCGGAGATCAGTTTGTAGATAAAAACGATCTTTCGTCACTACGCGTATTGGGTTCGGTGGGTGAGCCTATCAATGAAGAAGCCTGGAATTGGTTTAATGAGAAGGTGGGTAAGAAGAACTGTCCGGTTGTCGATACCTATTGGCAGACAGAGAACGGTGGCCATTTGATCACATCCTTAGCTGGTGTGACACCAGAAAAAGCCAGTTATGCCATGTTTCCAATGCCAGGTATACAGCCAGCATTGATGGATGAAAACGGGCAAGAAATCCAAGGTAATGATGTAACGGGAAATCTCTGTATTAAATTCCCTTGGCCAGGTATGCTACGTACGACCTGGGGAGACCATGACCGCTGTAGACAAACATACTTCTCGACTTATAAGGACATGTATTTTACCGGTGACGGCTGTTACCGTAGTCCGGAAGGATATTACAAAATCACTGGTCGTGTGGATGACGTATTGAACGTATCTGGTCACCGTATCGGTACTGCGGAGGTAGAAAATGCCATCAATATGCATGCAGACGTTGTGGAATCAGCTATTGTCGGCTATCCACACCCGGTCAAAGGTCAGGGCATCTACGCTTATGTTATCGCCAATCACCATACAGATGCAGAAGCCACTAAAAAAGACATTATGGAGACTGTATCACGTATTATTGGCCCTATTGCCAAGCCAGATATCATCCAATTTGTCAATGATCTACCAAAGACACGTTCAGGAAAAATTATGCGCCGTATTCTACGCAAGATTGCCGAAGGCGATATTAGCAATCTAGGAGATACATCGACTTTGCAGGATCCAACTGTGGTCGAAGGAATCATACAAGGTGCCGAAGGCCTAAAAAAATAATTGGCAACAATCTTTAACAAAGAAAGCCTCCCATGTGGAGGCTTTCTTATCTTATTAAGTTGTAATTATCTTCGCACTGTATTTAACCTGATAGGCAAAGTATAAGCCACCCGTACAGGTTCTCCACGTATCATCCCAGGCTTCCATTTCCTAAGTTTTTTTACCACATTTATACCAGCCTCACCGGTACCGAATCCTAAATCCTCCTTCACTTTAACATCTTCTACTTTACCGTCTTGATTAATAAAAAAACTGATTTCCAAAATACCGCTCACTTCATTTATTAAAGCTTGTTTTGGATATTCAAAATTTTTCGAGATAAAAAACATCAGCTGATCCTTTCCTCCTGGATATTCAGGTTCTACTTTATAAGAAGTAGAATCATATCGAATAGTAGTTCCGTTTGCTTTTGTTTTTGTACCCGACAGCAATTTCCCCTCCTTATAACTTTCTACAAAAGAGTCTCGGCCAATTCTTCCTTTCCATTCTCCTTCACGTAAATTGTTGACCATACTACCTTCCTCATAACCTCCTTTTTCGTCTACACTAAAATGAATGTGGCCGGTCCCGTTTTCCAGCGTTTTGTTATTCAAAGAGTCATAATACACGATATAGACCGGCTTGTTTATCACCAACTTCTTTTTCTTAACTTCGCTAGGATAAAACACCATCATCTTCAACTTATTATTCGGATAGAGATAAAAAGCCGAGTCTACCAGTTTACTATTATCACTGAAATTCTCAAGACTCTTTAGCGTGCCATTTTCAAAAAATTCGTACTTTTTTCCTTGAAACTTAAACGGCTGACGTCCATTTTTACTAACACTATTGAGCTTTAACGAATCATTGTGCAAATAATACTCCTCTATTCGATAAATGTTTTCTTTTCCTTGAGCTTCCAGATGAACTGTTCGGATAAAATAGGCTGAGTCCTGTTGCTTGGTTTCTTCCCCATCTTTCTTATGATAGGACGTAAAGGTAACTTGTGCCGAAAGGCTTGAGCAGCAAAAATTGAGCAGTAGAAAACAAACAAATTTCGCCGTAAAATGCAAATAATACTTCATTATCGTTATTAATATCGGCGTAATTTAACAAATTACCTGAGTAAAATTATAAATTGACAGGTTAAATAATCATTAATTCCATTCCCTAGCGCTACAATGAATGAAACTGGGTTTTCCACATTATGTTAATAACATTGTTGATAAGTCAACACCTTACAGTCTTTCCTCATCTCGAAGCCTGATAATTTCTTCCAATGCCTGTATATCAATTCGATCTTTGAGTCTATTTACGGCTTCGAATCCCTTCATATCTGTCAATATGTCCAAGCGAAGACCATTATTTAAATGGAAATCAGTCCATCCTGCAACAAAAGATATTGTTTCCAGTTTGGGAATATCTCCAAAATTTTATTATCAAAAATATCCATATTTTATTTATGGTTAAACAACAAAAAGCCACATCATCTCGACGTGGCTTAAAATAAACAGTATCGGGAGTACCGAGTACACTTTGTATCAATATCCCGGGTTTTGTGTAAGGCCAGTTCCTAAACTTATCTGAGCAGACGGAATAGGATACACCAGGAATTTCTCGTCTTTCAGATTTTCATATTTTTTAAGGGCTAATTTCGTACGGCTAAAGTCAAACCAGGTCTCGCCTTCAAACATAAGCTCTTTTTCTTTTTCTTCTTGCACGGCAGTAACGAAGGCCTCCAGATTAGCATACGTATCGATCGGAACGGCGACACCAGCGCGCGTCTGTACAGCTTTCAATGAGTTGTACGCTGCTGTGCTCACACTATTATCAACACGCGCCTTAGCCTCCGCATGGATCAAGTAAATCTCTGCAAGCCGGATAACGGTCAGGTTTTGACTCGCTGGCGAGAAATTCGGAAATTTACCCATGAAATAGTTATTATTACTTCCTTTTTTAACCGTAAAATCCTTTCGTTTGTCTTGCTCCGCATATAAGTCCAGAATTGCCGAATCTTTGGCAAAGAATAGCACACTAGGATTATCATTAGCAACTGCTGCCAGTGGATTGGTTGCTTGATCGTCAAATTGAATTTCGAAAATAGCTTCATTTGTATTTTGTGTCGTCCAGATCGTACTGTATTCAGTGACCAAGCTAAAGCCTCCCTCAGTCAGCACTTCGCTCGCCATATCCGCTGCTTTTTTATAGTCATTGGTAATGGAAGCCTGATACAGATACACCTTTGCCAGCAGCGCCTTCGCTGCCCAATGAGAAGCCCGCCCCTTGGCGGCATCGCCGGTGTTTGGATTTTCTTTAGGAAGCGCGGCAATAGCATCCGTCAGATCCTTAACAATCTGCGTGTAAAGTGCTGTTTTGTCAGATTCAGCGATATCAATATTATCCCCTTCCTTGGTATAAGAAAGTTTTAGCGGAGCTTTATTAAAGGCGCGTACCAGAAAAAAATAGTTTAATGCCCGAATAAATTTAGCTTCGCCAACAAACATCTTTTTCTTGTCTTCAGTAATCATCGTCTCAGTCATTTTTGGGACTTCCTCAATCACTTGGTTGGCCGCATTTATCGTGGTATACACAGCTTGCCACATATTGGCTATCCAAGGATTGATCGCCTGTATTTTGTGCTCTGCAAAGTTTTCATATTCAGGGAAACTAGAAGCATGCCGAACATGGGCTGCTGAAAACTCCGGAACAACAATGATGGACTGACCAAAAGAAAATGAATTCATCATCGTCCGGTACATTCCCAAAACAGCAGCATTAGCATTGGTTTCGGAATTGAAAAATTTATCTTGAGTAATCTGCCCAAGCGGGTCCCGATCTAAAAATTTAGAACATGATATTGCAAAAGACGCGATCATGCTCACCAAAAAAATTAATACTATTTTATTCTTTTTCATCCGTTTAATTTTTTTAAGTTGTGATGAAGCTATCAAATTTATTTTTCACCCAATTTTATATTCTAATTGGTGTTCAAGAGCCCATCCGAATATTTCGGATTGGATTATTTCCTATCGGTTGAATAAATCATGATGGTTTCATCCGTACAAATTATTACGAGTATATGTTATAAATTAATTAGCGCGCTCGCTACGCTCGGTTAGTTTTTCCTCCTGTACATATTGCCAGGCGTATCTTACCGCTATGGGGTGACTGCTAGACAGTGGTGAATCCTTGCAGCAGCTGAGCTTTATCTTCATGGTCTGAACAGTTTAGAACGTCAAGTTAACACCAGTCGTGAAAATACGCGGCTGTGGATAACTTCCGTAATCATATCCATAGATAAGCCCCGTATTGGCACCGCCATGGCTTGAACTCACCTCTGGGTCATAACCTCTATAGCTTGTAAATACAAATGCATTCTGCACAGTGGCATACCAACGGAGCTTTTTCATTTTTATCTTCTCCGCAATACTGGAAGGCAATGTATAGCCAAACGTGATATTTCTAATTCTAAAGAATGAACCATCTTCGACAAATCGCGATGATATTGCCCCATTGTTAAGATCCCCAGGAGCTGGTCTAGGAACATCCGTAATATCGCCAGGTGCTCTCCATCTATCCACAAAGTCAACGAACTGATTGGAGCTTGGATTGAATCCTTCCAGTCCCGATGCCAGGTTATAATTGAAGATATCATTCCCATACGTGAATTGCCCCTGAATACTTAAATCAAAATTCTTATAAGCAAAGTTATTGGTAATACCGCCAAAGAACGATGGATTAGGATCGCCGATCATCCTTTGATCTTTGTAGTCTGTTGGTGTTACGGCAGAGCCATCTGCACCTAGGTAATCGATCATCCCGGTCTGTGGATTGACACCCGTCGCCTGCCAGCCATAGAATACCCCAAGCGGCTGTCCTACTATGGCACGGTTCAGATCACCTACCCCGCCACGCATTTCTGTCAATCCCTCAGGTAAAGCCACTACTTTATTTCTATTAAAAGTCATGTTCAGCGAAGTTGTCCACTTGAATTCACCTACCAAATTCTTGGACGTTAGTTCAAATTCAAAGCCTTTATTTTCTATATCACCAGAGTTTGTAAATCGGTTGAGATAGCCCGAACTCGTCAGGATAGGCAATCCGATTAACAAGTCTGTCGTTTTTTTGTAGTAGTAATCAGCCAACAGTGAGATTCTATTCCCCAAAAAGCCAGCATCAACACCCACATTCCACTGATTGGTGGTCTCCCATTTTAAATTACGATCGCCCAACACATTGGGCACAAACCCCGCGAGTCCCATGTAGTTGTAGCCACTAGAATATAGTGAACGACTGGCATAGTTGCCGATGTTCTGATTCCCAGTAATCCCCCAGCTCGCGCGAAGTTTTAAATCATCGAGTACCTTAGAATCTTTCAAAAAATCTTCCTCTGTAAGCCGCCATGCTCCAGCAAATGATGGGAATACGGCCCAACGGTTGTCGGCGCCAAAACGTGATGAGCCATCCGAACGCACATTTGCATTGAGGATATATTTATCTTTATAAATGTATGTTGCCCGGGCAAATCCAGAAGCGATGGCCCATTCTTCTGGATACGAATTTGCACCGGTTATGACACCTCCGGCAGTGATATAAGGGATATCATTATTCGGGAAATTTGAACGTTGTCCATGCACAAACTCAAGTCTGGATTCTTGAACCGAAAATCCCCCTAGTACATTGATGCTATGATCACCAAATTTCTTGTCATAGGTTAAGGTTGTTTCGTTGATCCAAAGCTGATCCCGGGTATTACGACGAGCACCAATACCTCCTTGACTAGCGTAAGAGCGAAGTCCGACAGGCGGCATGAAGAAGGTTTCATCAATAAAACTGATATCTGTACCGAAGCTTGTCTTTAGTAGGAGTTCTGGCAATATATTGTATTCTGCGCTAGCATTCGCTAATACACGAAAAGTCTCCGCTTCATTTGTCGGGAGCGTTAGCATAGCAACAGGATTTTCACGTGTCGTTCTTACCTGATCGTAGACAAAGTTGCCAGCCGCATCGTATACCGCTAAATTAGGTGGAGAAAATATACCACTCTTGGTCGCTCCCTCTTTTGAGTTTTCTTCCTGTACACGTTGGTTAACAGCTCTGGTGAGGTTGATCGCCGTAGAAAATCTAAGTTTCTCATTATGTTGATGATTGAGATTTATACGACCGCTTAACCGATTAAAGTCGGATCCCAACAGTACACCACCCTGTTTCATATACCCAATGGAGGTATAATATTGGGTCTTTTCGCCACCGCCACTTGATGAAAGCTCGTAGTTCCTCGTCCCTGCATTTCGGAAAATCGCATCCTGCCAGTTTGTATTGACATTCGGATTGGAGAATATCTGCTCGGGAATGACTGCCTTGGGATCCTGTTGCTGTAGGATTTTGTAATAATCTTTCATATAGTCCTGATACTGCTCAGTATTCATAAAATCATAATACCGCTCCTTCGGCACCTGGGAGAATCCTTCGTACATATTAAAGTTGAACTCACTTTTTCCAGCCGCACCTTTTTTGGTACTGATTAAAACGACACCATTTGCAGCTCTTGAGCCATAGATCGATGAGGATGCCGCATCTTTTAATATTTCGATCGATTGGACATCCGAAGGGTTGATCGAGGATAGCACATTGATACCTTGCGTACCGCCACCGAAATCAAAGGTAGATCCTCCTGTAAAATTGGTCGTGCTGTTGACCGGAATTCCATCGACAACATATAATGGATCCGAGCTGGCATTGATCGATGTCGTACCTCTTACCCGAATACTGATCCCACCGCCCGGCGAACCCGACTTCTGAGTGACTTGAACACCACCCGCCTTACCTTGTATCGCCTGCGTAATACTTGGCAATACCTCATCTTGGATTTCGGCAGCGCCAATACTTGATACCGCACTGGGTAGTGTAGCGCGATTCATGGTACCATAACCTACCGCAACAACTTGTACCGAATCCAGTACCTTCGTTTCACTACTAAGTACAACCTGGATATCCTTTCGATCTCCAACAAGCTGCGTGATCGGTTCAAAACCAAGGGAAGAGAACCTTAGTTCATTCTTCGGACCAGCAGCAATTTGAAATTTACCGGATTCATCCGTACTTGCGGACACATTTGCACCGACTACAGCTACAGTAACGCCTGGTAGCGGCCCTTTAGGCCCAGTTACAGTTCCTTTCACTGTCCCCTTCCCTACGGAAACTCTTCCAGCATTATCCTGATTACCGGTAACGTTTTTAGTGCTATCCTGATTAGCAGCAACAGTTGTACTACTATCCCGGCCGGCAGCAACCTTTGTCGTGCTATCCCGACCAGCGGCGACAGTGGACGAAGAATCCCTGCTATTGGCTGTCGAATCCGTTTGAACCTCCGCGGTACCAGTTGACAGGCTGACTTCGATAAGTTTTTGATTGTTTACAGGAACTTCTTTAATTGCATATCCAGTTTTTATAAAGATTAAAACCCCATTTGGATCTGCTGAAAGCCTGAACGCTCCAGTTTGATCTGACAATCCGCTATTGCCCGTTTTCTTTTCGGTGACAACCACTCCCGCAAGTGCTGTTCCCAATGAATCTGTGACTTTACCGCTAATTCCGATCGTGTCAACCGCAAGGAAAGAAAGCGGTTTAGTACGCGCAGCTACATTATTAGTGCGATACTTGGTTTCGATTGAGTGCGCTTGACCAGAATGGCAGCATAGTGTAAAACCGCAGGCTAAGAGAAGAGAATGGTTTAGGTGGTGCATCATACGTTAAATATTTATTATGAGAATCTAATTGAAATAATTACGTTCCAAGCAAAAATTGAAATACATCTAACAAATTTGAAACATCTAAGCATTCGTCCCCCTTTGTTTCTATCAATTTTGTTACATATACTTATAGATAATAAAACGTCCTCAAATCTAATTTGTTATCCATTACTGATATTTATTTTGAAAAAATACCAACATCAGATTCACTATTTACAATTAAATAAACCACAAACAACTAAATGTCAGCAAGTTGAATACAAGTTCGTTATAAAATATTTTTTCTTATGATGCGGAAAATCGTAGACATTGTCAGATTATAACCGCAATTACTTGAGGATCTTCCTAATAGAAAATGGTGTATCCAGTTACTAAAGCCGATAATATTATTTCAGATAAGATTTATGAAATCAAACAAAAAAAAGCCACATCATCCCGACGTGGCTTAAAATAAACATATGAATTTAATTAAACAGTTTCTATTTGTATGCGTTTACCGAACTTGCGATCTTCCAGCCTCCGGCTTCATTTACCAAGGTAACAAGGTCCGTTTTGGTAAAATCGTTGAATTTCATTGTAATGCGTGCCACCATATAATTTTCGGATTCCTCTAAAATCTCCGTATTTGTGTTACAGTTGAGTTTCTCTCCCTTCTGTTTTTTCAAAAAGGAAATCACTTCCGAACGTTTATTGGTGCGTCCATTCTGGCCTTGGATCTTTTGGCTAAAGTCGGAGGTAAATAATTGCTCCACTCCACCAGATACTCCTTCCGTCATCACAGACACATAGCTATCTATTGCCAAGTCTGCTGTGGATAGGTTCAATGCTTTTCCGGGATCAGTTGCTGCCATTGAAAAAGTAGATACTGCGATCAATGCTGCTGCTGCGAATGTCTTTACTAAAGTTTTCATCGTTTATAATTGTTTTTAGTTGTGATGAAGCGATCAGATTTATTCAATTTTTTAGGATTTATAAATCTTGATGGTTTCATAATTCTTTTACTTTATATTGTTAGTTTTTTGTCTCTTTTCTAATTGTCGCAAGGATATTGATTTTGTTGCATCATTTCCTTTAAGATTCTGATTCAAAAGTAAGACAACGCAGCATGCGATTTTATTACATTTAGATCAGCATAGGGTAAACGTCGGTGAAAGGGGTGATTGGGGCGGTAAATGGGAAATAACTGAGCGTATAGAGCAACTCAACAGTAAAGAATTATCTCCCAATCAGTTGGTCAAAAATGGAGAAACCGAATTACTCACAACTGAAAAGCGGCTAAAATGGATGCAGGGCTAAAGTCAACCTCATTGAGCACAGTGCATCGTCGTCCATCTTTATGGAGGTATACGATCGTAAATCCAACCAGGATGGGTGTACCAACAAATTCGTTGCATGCTATGCTGATCGTTTTGGCCGGAATTGGTCCCTGGTCGTAGACAATATCGATCTCCCATTCTTCGTCTTTTACTTCTTCGAACTCCCGTTCTTTGAAATCGAAAGAAAAGGTAAGAAACTTAAAGGCAATAGCATTACAACCTTTGGGCAGCAGCAATGCTCTCTTGATATCGAATATTGGAAAGGATACTTCGATCTCGTTATCTTCAGTCAATTTAACTGCAGGATCAATGTTCAGCGCATCCTGCATGTGACAATTATCATTGAATTGGAAATTCACCAATCTGTCGAGGGCGCAATTGTTTAGGCACAGTGTCCCCCGATCGTCGCTGATATTTGTTTTCATGGCCCGATATACCTGTCGGTTTAATCGATTGCCCATTTGACCATCATGCAGTTTTTGATGCACCAAGTTGAACGCTTGCCTAATTGACGCAGCGGCACGGCTTGCCTGTCCAAAGTCTTTCCCCGCATTCTTCGTTTCTGTATTTTGTTTTACACGATGCGGTCTGCTTTGAATATAGTTCTTTGTTCCTACCTTTCTACTTACCAGCGGCCCAACTAGGCCCCGAATATATCCATTATCATTTATTCCCATACTATAAATATACTAGCATAATAACTGTGTATCAATCATTTATTTGATTTTTAGGAATTTCAAAATTCGGATAGAACAGCAATTATAAATTTGGCAATTTGGGAGGCACTTTCTTAAAGATAAGTTATGACCAAACTCACACCAACTCCTGACTGCAAGTGAATTGTTAAAAGCATGTCAACATGGTAACCGTACTGCTAAAGGTGGACTCAACGTGGACTCACTGTACACGCAAAGCGGTTACAGTCAGGAGTTGGCCATAAGTTGGTATGGAGTTAGTATCAGGAAAGTATGATTACGTGCGTCGAGCGGTTATGTTGAACTTAGAAAATAAAGTGATCACGATGGTGCTTGAGGTAAAACCCACAAACAAGGAATCACGAATGGAAGATTGGTCATCCAAGAAATAGTATACAGCTGATGATATTGAAAAGCAGATGATAAAGGACAATGCTAAAACCAGTACAAATTTGATCTTCATTGGGAGAAGGTTAATATTTCTATAGTTCAATATACAAAAAAGTATTGAAATTTTAAAAGGATGTTCCCTTTACTTTGTACGTTTAATGGGCCTTCAGTCACAACTTACATTCCCCATACAACAGCAAGCAACGTTTTCCACATCGTTATTAACATCGTGTGGAAAACTTAAAATGAATTTTGCTCCGAGTCATTTTTCTCACCGTCAAAATAGATCAGTCATAATAAAATCTACATTTAGCAATTAGAATTTGGTTTTCTTCATACTTATAAATTAGCCTACGTTCTTCATCAATGCGACGTGACCAGAATCCGGAATACTTATGTTTTAAGGGTTCGGGCTTACCCAACCCTTCGAATGGGGTCCTTGCGATATTACTCCTCCGGCAACTGCTTTTCAAATGATTTTCCCACTTTGAGCTTTTCAATTGCTGCGTCAAGACGCTGTTCATTTTTTCGGGAAGATAGTTCATGGCCTGTTGCCATCAAGGAGTTATATTCTTCAAGAGACATAACAACAATACCAGAGTCTTTACCTCGATTAATAATCAAGGTTTCAAAATTTTTAGAAACCTTATCCAGATAACGTTTTATATCTTTTCTAAAATCTGATACACGAGCTATCAACATAACAAAGCACCTTTATTTGTGCAAAAGCACAATTAATAAATAATAGAATTTAGTCAGGCTATGGATGGAAACAATAACGTCAGTTCTATTTTTCAGCCTGCTACTGCATGCGGATATAACTACCATTTGCATAATCAAGCTTCTGTGTAGAATAGTTCGTTTGAGGGCAACAGTTATTTTTTATTAATCAATAGCTTGATTTTTCAGGCAACACTCTAGATGCGCAGTAAACTATAAACACACTAGCAAGAACAGATTGTAAAGCAATGCGATATATAGAGGAATTATTATCTAGGAAACAGAACAAGGAGGCTACACACACAAATGCTTCGACGGCAATTAAGAACAGTACTAGTTTGAAGTGCTTTTTGACATTACCTGATGTTAAGAGATAATGAAGCCATGCTCCCAATATGCCAATTAACGAAGAGCTGATAGCAATAATAAAGATAGGAATCCTACCATTTAAAAAGTAATTTAAACCAGCGAATATGATCGCTGTAATGAGTAAGTACTGAAAAAAAGACAAAAACACTGTCAAAAATATTTTATTTTTCATAATGTTGATATTTAAAAAATTCCAATAATTTAATTAATTCCTGAGGAGGTAAATACCGTAACAAAAAACACCAAGACTACAATTGATATAGTCTTGGCGATTTCTCCATTATAATTCTAATTTATCCATAATTAGCAGAAACAATCTTTCTTATTGAATCTGTAACTTACCATACAGCATATTTGTCGGATTGGCAATAGATCGAATTGCTGCTACAGGCAGCTTTACACTTGTATCCGAACTGAAGACCCAATCAAATTTAAATTCCAGTTCTTTTGAACCATCTCCGAATAGATCATCAACAGGTTTCACTTGTGTTGCTCTTGTGTTCCAATTATTTCCACCATCAATACCGGTACGTTTCAGATAAATTCGATCTGCTTCCCGTCGGTAGGTGTAAGTTGCCGAAGCAATAAATGTTGAGGTTCCAGATGTATAATTAATATAGAAAATGGCTGAACTGCTATTTGTCATTGTAAAGTACATATTGTTAATCGTCCTTCCACTTGCCTTGAACAATTCGGTTACACGATCAAAAATAGCAACGTTTGCATCTACTCCATTGACTTTACCTCTACTAACCATCTTTTTAAACGGTTTACTATTTCCAAAGGCATCTGAAACACTATAAAGGGCTGGAGAGGTCTGGCTTTTCAATGTTGTCGCGGTATTGTCCGTACTTTCACCCTCAATCGCGCTTCCCTTTATCACAAAGCTTCTGATTTGTTTATCCACAATCTTAACGGGTTTAACCAAATTGTAAGATGAGGAGGTTGTATAATAAGAAGTCTGATAGACGCTGTCAATCCCGCCAGAAGAATTAACGTAGACAAAATTCGCCATCTTACCAATGTAATCTATTTCAAGACTGATCTTTCCTCCGCCAGCATTATCAAAGTAAGTAAAGCCGTAGTTATTATTTAAAAGATTTGTAAAATCAGTATTAAATTTGTTCAATCCTCCATTTAAATAGCTTTCCTGTTCTTCTTTTGAAAGCCTGATCAGTGTAAAAGGCTGACGATATTTTTTACCGGTAAAGAATAATGTATCCGCATTGTGCCGTTCATAAAGAAACTCAATATCACTTTTGAATCCCGATCCTGCGGCACCACCCGCGTCGGGTGCTGGATCCTGCATAATCGTAATATAATTGTAGGTGTCAAAAATCAATGTTGGTGTAAACAACGGCGAGACACGGTAGGTGGATGATTTCAATTCATTCCCGGAAGATGTCGAGTAATCACTCAACATATCCACGGTCTGATCATTTTTAAAGTTAAAATAGAATCCAAAACCACCTTTTGCTCCCGTAGAAAATCCTCCCTTCCAGCCGTTGGGTGCATTGACCAATTCATTTCTGATATATGTGAGCGTATCCGAAATACGCTGTTCTGGTTTTTGTCCAAATACATTCTCGACAGCATCCTTCTTACATGCTACAGCAAAAAGAAGACAGCCTGCCAAAAAATTAAAAAATACTCTGTTCATATTATTTAAGTTCTATTGGTCCATAAAAATAATTTGCCGTTACTCCCTTTTCATAAAATCCACCATAAGTGCGATACAATGGATCTGTCGAACCGATTCCGGATGGAAGCCAATCAGCGATAAAAACTCTATTCGTGAAATATGGCAGTAGATAGCGTTCGAAATAATCTTTGAAATATATCGTAGCACCATTGCCATGTGCCGTTGTTGTTCCTTCTGGCATACGTTTACTAAAAGTCACTTCTCCTGTACTTGGAGTCGCTTTAAGATCAAAGTCATAATCCGCGAACAATGTGGACGTTTGCGCATTATTTAAATAAGTAACGCGAAGTGTCATGATATTATCCGATGAAAAACGTAGCTGCAAAGTCTGTGGATAACGTCTATTTCCTGATGGTTCCTGTGTGGAGACTGCATTTTTAAAGTTGTTCCAGATCGTTTTAAATGTTGACGAGATCCCATACTGATTATAAATTGGGGAACTGGGGTCAAAAGTAATCGTAGCAACTTTATTGGTATTGATCCAATTCGCTAAGGTCTGGGTCAAGTCCGCTGGATCTTTTGCACTGTACAATGTTTTGAAAGCATTCTGAACTTCAGTTTGTAATACACGAAAGTCAACATCAAAAGCATCTTTGAAATAACGAACCACAATTTCTTCTTTTTTGCGCAACTTCTGCTGGGCAGAAATTGGAGCTGACACAACATAATTGTCAAACCAGACCTGTCCTTCAACCAGAAGGTGAGCGGTCATCTCCGCAAAATCCTCCGTATACTGTCCTCGGGCATAACGGCTTACAAAACCCAAAGATTTTGCTACCGCATCGGTATTGGACGAATTGGTCCAATCTGCATAATAATCGCCTTTAGTCACAGCTTCAAAGTCAGATGGAATAGGCACATTCTGATTTAGTATATGGGTAAATTCATGATGTATTGTTCTTAATTTGCGACGTACACCATTATCTCCCTCTACCGTTGCAGCATTGAAACTATTGACTCCATATAACGTCACCTTCCGTCCTCCGTCAGCTGTACCCAAGGTAACTGATCCATTCGTATTATAGGAAACGGAACCATATAATAGGTACTGTTTCGGTGCAAGTGTCTTTATAAATTTATTCCCCGCAACCTTTTGATAAGGCTTCAAATAAAGGTTTAATACAGCCTCCATCATCGGTTTAACTTTATCTATGTCAACTGGCGCAATATCTTTGGAGACATCGGTCAAGTTGCGATCAAAACGGTAAATAACCTCTATATTAAAGGGATCCGTCAATTCGCTCATCAACCATTGATCCACTTCACTGTTTCCCTCGGGATCAGTGTTAAAACTATTCATATCAACATCCAGCTTGTCACTATCTTTAGAACAGGATGCAATTGTCATCATTACAAGCACACAGCCTGCAATAATATGTTGGAAATATCTTTTCATAACAGCAATATCTATCTAGGGTTAGCAGGAATTCCGGTATTAATAGCATCTTGAGGAATCTGAAATACCCGTCTCGGATCATTTTTATCCAAAGTTTGGAATGTTTCGTTTCCACTCGCTTCTATAAAATTGTGTTTTACACTCAAACCATGTCTTAGAATATCCATCCAACGAATTCCTTCCTGCATAAATGCAATACGTTTGATTTCAAGAATAGCCATGATCACTGCTTCTTTGTCCGATAAATTACTTACACCAGCATTTGTCTGGAAATAGTCCTTAATTTTTGGAATAGTCAAGGCGTGAGCTGTAGGATTATACGCATCTATATTGGCTGTACCAAAGTCATTGAGATCCTTTAAAGCCAGATCATAGCTTCCTTTTTGCACATATGCCTCAGCACGGTTCAATAGTACCTCATCGGCAGTTAAAAGCGGCGCCATAATGTAAGGATACCCTGTCCCGGCTTGAAAATTTGTATAATAAAATAATTCATTAAACTTGTTCGTCGTATAGTTTGGCGCTGTATATACGCCAAATTTATTGATCAATTTGGCACCATATACGGTATTACCGGTATAGATATTTTTTACCGTTTCACCAAAACTATAGCGTGCATTTCCGGCACCACTACCGCGCTGGAAGACTGAATATGTATTCGCTAACAGCAGATTCCATGACTTGCTTGCCTTCGTATACTCTTGCCGATATTCCGCATAGGACCCTGGATTTAAATCTGTTACATACTGACGGATATTTCCCTTAAAATTACCATCAGGATAAACGGCAGAGGCATATTGTATCGCCTTATCCCAATCGCCTTTGAAGAGGTAGAAGCGGACGGCAAAAGCGAACGCTGCCTGTTGCGTAAAATGGTAATGTGGCACTTCGTACTTCGCCCCTTTTAACAACGCTAGACCTTCCTCCAAGTCCTTTTCTATCTGTGCATAGGTAGAAGCAACCGTTCCACGCTCATAAACTGGCCTTGTAGTTGTCTCTGGTTGAAGTGGATATGGAATACCAAGTCCTGAATTATCACCGCCGATTTGATAAGGATTGCTAAAAAAAATCGATAACATAAAAATGGAGTATGCTCTAGCGACTAACGCCTCCCCTTTATATTGATCAGCAGCAGCACCAAATTTTTCTTTTTCTATAGCAACCAAGGCTTCATTGGTAACAGCTACTGCACGATAGCAGGCATTCCAATATTCTGCAGGCGAACCATTGCCTGTCTCTTGTACAACATTCCAATTGTAAAGACTGATAAAAGGCTCATTATTATGACCAGCCAAAGCTGCACTTTTATCTTCGGCGTTATCTGAGGCAGTTTCCGCAAAGGTATAATAATTCCGATCCGGATAGGCTGTCACCAAAAGTTGCGATAACTTCTCCACGGTGTTAATCTGCGTACGCATATCAGGTTCTTCTTCGAGGTATTTGTTACAGCTTGTATTCAATACCGAGAGACCTAATGTTAAGAGTATAATTTGTTTATAATTTCTTTTCATCTTGTTCATTTTTTAGAATCCCAATTTCACGGCCAATGTGTACTGTCTAGGGATAGGCATTGCTACACCACCATTATTAAAAAACTCGGGGTCAGCACCGTTCAGCTTTTTATCCGAGTATAGCAAGGCTATATTGTTTCCTACCAGCGAAATCTGCGCCGTGCTGAATCGCAGCTTCGACACCAAAGTTTTAGGCAATTCATAGGATATGGCTACATTTTTTAAACGAATAAAATCTCCCTTGGCAACCCGTTGATCCGAGTAGTTGTATACATTATATGGATAGATTGCATCTGTTGTGGATCCATTGGGTCTATAAATCCTGTTATCTGCCGTGAACTTATCCAATATCGCCGGGATATTGGTCATTCTTTCATCTCCGGGCATTTGCCAGCGGTTGACCATATCCTTTGACATGGAGTTCATATCAGAATAGGTTGCTGAGAAAGTTGGCTGTAAACGCACATAGTTGCCTGTCGCAAATGTAAAGAGTGTGGATAAAGTGAAAGCCTTATACGAGAAATTATTATAAAATCCACCAGTAAATGTTGGATCTACTGGGCCATGGTATTTCAGGTATTTAACATCGGTCGTGTTCTGCAAATAAATATAAGGCTCATTCCGTTCTCCATTTACACCAACGTATGTTGGGTAACCATATTGGGGATTTAATCCATCGAATTGGAGCGAAAACAATCCGCGTTGTGCATACCCTTTCATTGGCGCCCCCTCAGCACGAACCAGGTTCCAGATGTTAGGGTTTACCTCAAGCTCCGTGATCTTGTTCGTATTATAAGCAAAATTAAACTGGGTCCGCCATTTAAATGACTCTCCTCTCACGGGAGTTCCCGCAATGGTAAATTCAAAACCCGAAGACTTCATTTTTCCATAATTGGCATATTTGGTGTTTTGACCTCCGATTCCCGAAGTTTTCAAGTACCCCAAAAGATCGAAGATATTTCTTTTGTAGTAATCCATAGTGATATTTACCTTGTCATTGAACAATCCGATATCAGTACCGACATTGAACTCATACAATTTTTCCCATGTAAGCTGGCTATTGGCTAAACTGGAAATATTGATTGATGTCTCCTTTTCATTCTCATAGGGGCGATAGGTAATCCTGTTATAATATAATGTCGTAGAATTGGACGCGTCGCCCATATTAGCAACCAAACCGTAGGTACCTCTCAGACGCAATGAACTAAACACATCACCTTTATTGAAGAAATCTTCCTGATCTACGTTCCATGCTCCTGAGATATTCCAGGTAGGCAACCACCGCACATTACTTGTTGATCCCATTTTATTGGATCCATCGTATCGAACAGTTGCGTTAATAGAATATTTTTCTGCAAAGCTGTAGGCTCCCCGAAACATAAAAGCGACATTCCGGTCTTTTCCATGGTTCATTCCAAAATAAGCATCACCGGTTTCGATCATTTTTTTGAAATACTTATAATTCGGATTTACCAATCCGCCGTTTGCAAATTGATATCCAACCCCATCATAATCCGAATTCTGACGATCAGCCATTCTGATCTCCATTGAACCAAATAAATTAAGACGATGGTCTTGATTAAATTGCTTATCGAATTCTAAATTATGTCGGAAGTAATAATTTTTGATATCATTGTTGGTCGTATTGAAGAAACCTCCATTAGGGAGAATAACAACAGCTGGATCGTTTGGAAAATCAGGATCTTTATACAAGAAATTATTACCATCATTGACGATTGTATTTGCATTTGCACGAAATGTCGAAGCCATATTGGAATTCTCCAGGACAGAATGATTTCTTTCAGAAAGCGCATAACGATAAGCCGCATCAATCGAGTAAACCAAAGATGGCATGATCCGATATTTGATACCACCTTGTATCTTCAAATCAATCATCCGTAGTTGCATATAATTTGTATTCAGCTCGTTGATAATATTGAAAGGAGCATAGTTTCGGGTAAAATATTCCAAACTACCATCCTCATTGTATGGTGTTATCAACCTACTGGTATTTAATGCGTACGAATAAGGATTGATATCAAAATCCCTAGAATAAGAACCGTATACAGGATCCGATTGACGTGTCAATGTACCCGGCGCTTTCTGGTCCCGAATTGATCCATTAATCAATAGTTCCGCGGAGAACTTGTCTGAGAATTTAACGTTTTGGCGTATATTCCCGGTGAAACGTTTCACATTGTCCACTAAAGTCTGTCCATTATCTCCTGTATAACTTGTAGAAATATAGGTCTGTGCTTTACTTGATCCCGAGGTGATACTCAATGAATGCTCTTGTAACAACGAATTTCTAAAAAGCACATCAAACCAATCCGTATTTGCTTTGGTGTATCTTTCTAAAAATTTAAGTCTTTCGCCCCGGGTGTTTTTCAATGCAAAAGAGTCCGTATTTTCATCATAAACATACATTTGATTATACATTTTTGTAAAAACACCACCATTTGCAGCATTGGCAACTGCAGCGTGATCTAGATAGCCTTTATTTTCCATTTCCAGCAAAACAGACATCTGTTCGGCCGAATTCATGATATCAAACTGACTGTAGCTCGGCTTTAAATAAGTCGTAAATGTTCCAGAATAATTCACTTTCGCTTTACCTTCTGTATTCACCCCTCTTTTGGTATTGACCACAATGACACCATTCATGGCACGTGCACCATACATCGCAGTTGCCGCTGCATCTTTCAGAATAGTAAAGGAGGCAATATCATCCGGATTCAAACCTGCTACCGATGATCCCAATAATGTATTTGCATCTCCGGAAGAGAGGGCCTCATTCGAAATATTGACCACATCTTCCAAGATAATTCCATCAACAACCCACAAAGGCTTGTTATCTCCAGACAACGACGTAGCACCCCTTACACGAACTTTAGGCGCAGCACCAAATGTTCCCGAAACGTTCTGAACAGAAACTCCGGCCGCCTGCCCCTCCAACATTCGCGTAATATCTGGTACACCGCTCCGTTCTGCATCCTTTGCATTTATTTTGGAGGATGCTCCCGTGAACAATTTACGATCGATATTTTGGTAACCAGTAGCAACAACATCAACAACATCTAGCTGATTGTCTAAAGAAGTTAAAACGATGGGAACATTTGCCCGACCATTTACAGCGACTTCCATTTCGGTAAATCCGACATATCTGACAACTAATGTGGCTGTACTAGGGGCATTTATCTTAAATCTTCCTTGTTCATCTGTTTGGGTAGAAACTGATGTTCCTTTTACGGTCACTGTAGCGCCGCTCAGTCCTTTTCCGTCTTTATCCTTAACAGTACCTGTAATGGTTTGTTGTAACGATGGAGTTGATGCATTTGAATTGGTGGATTTTAAATTACTGTTGACAGAAATTGTATTGGCAATAATCTTATATTCAATATTATTATTTTTCAATACAGCGTTGAGTGCCTCCTCAACAGTGGCATTCTTGACATTGACCGAAATTCGGGCTTTCGAATTCAAATTTTCACTGTACAGTACGCGCAGATGAGACTGCTTGGAGATTGCAGATAATGCCTCTTCAATGCGTGCATTTCGCATGTTCAAGGTGACTTTCTGGGCAGTACCTTTGGCATGCACACCTGTAACAAATGCGAATAAAAGACATGTACTAATTTTCATAATACGCAAGGGTTTACAAAAACGTGGATCTTGAGGGATCAAGGACCACCTTTTGCTAAATGGTAAGTTATTCATACATTTACACTTTGTGGTTAATTGGGGTTTAATTGTTCACTTTTTAATTTAGGACCTGATAATCACATTTTTCTGAACAGGGATGCGCCAACATTCCTGTTCTCTTTTTTAAGGTCTTTTGGGTAGGTATTAATTTGTCATAAGCAATGGGTTTGGGTTTAGTTAAATATTATTTTAGCTTTTCGTCTCAATAATCAATTTTCTTCCATCCACTTCAAATTTGAGGTTACTTACATAGGATAGCATTTCCAGCACTTGAGATAGTTTAACATCACGCTCGATACTTCCGGTATACTCCTTGTCCAGCTGTACGTTTCCCCTGAATTTCACATCCAGATCATACCATCTCGATAATTGATGTGCGATATCTACGATCGTTTCCTTTTTGAAATAAAACTCATTGTTGTGCCAAGACAGATCGCGTTGCAAATCCGCTTCTCCCTTGATCAGGTTATCCCGGGAAGACCAGACGTATTCTCCGGGTGATAATTCCACATGCTGGTTATTTCTCGTTACTTCAACTTTTCCCTCTGCAAGCGTTGTACGAACTTGCTCAGAATAAGAATTCACATTAAAACGCGTCCCTAACACCTTAATCTCATTCCCTTTGGACTCCACAACAAAAGGCTGATTCGGATTATGCGCTACTTCAAAATAAGCCTCGCCATCGAGAAAGACCCGGCGTTCTGTTTTTGAAAATTGAGCAGGAAATTTCAGTTGAGAAAGTGCATTGACCCAAACTTTTGTACCATCCACCAACGTCATTTTATAAAAACTCGCCTTTGGTACAATTAATGAATTATATTGTGCCGGAATAGCCTGATCTGTCGCTTTGACGATCAACTCATTGCTATTGCCAACAAGATTATTGTTTTTAGTCAGTGTTTTCGTAGAATCATTATCCAGTGGGATCTTTGTTCCGTCTGCCAGTACTAAAATTGCCCCACTTGTCGCTGGTGCGATATCTTGTTTTTGTACAGCAACAACAGGTCTTTCTTTTGGGATATTAGCGGCGAATTCTGTTCGCCATAATGCGAAGCATCCAACTAAAAATGTAATGGAAGCGGCAATTCCTAAGGACCATTTTCCAATTGATTTTATTCCAGTACGATTTTTATTATTTAGCTTGTTCCAAGCCTTATTAGCATCCAGTTTACGAACTATGAATAAATCTTCTTCGATATTCTTTGCCTGGCGAAAAGATTCCAGAAATTGTTTGTTCTGCGGACTAGCTTTTAACCACTCGTCAAGCTGGCTTTGCTCTTCTCCAGTCAAGTTACCGCTAAGGAACTTCCGGAGTATTTCTGCAATATGTCCTGTGTTTTCTTTCATATATTACACTAAAGAAACGCAAGACGAAAAAAGGGGTGACAAGAATTTAAATATTTTTTAACAAAAATATAACAACGGGGAGAAATTCTGGATTCAGGCGTTTTAGCAGCATTTTCATACCACGTTGTTTTTGAGTTTTCACGGTATTAATGCTAATCTGAAGTTCTTTGGTAATCTCAAGATTTGATAGGCCTTCGAGGTATCCCAATCGAAAGACCTGTTGGCAGGAGGCAGGCATTTGTTCAATAATTTTATAGATCTCCTGAATGAGCTCACTATGGATCATATTCAATTCAAGCGCTGTATTGTCCTCTTCGGTAAAACCAACGACATTCCAATACTTTTGACGCACCTTTTCATGGCGTATATGATTATAGCAAGCAAAACGCACCGAGCTATACAGGTAATTTTTTATGGCAATTTCATTATCACTGACTTGGTCCGTATGTTTAAAATAGGCAATAAAAGCATCTTGTACCAGATCCTCTGCAATCGTCAGATCACCTAATATCTTCCACGCAAAATGACAGAGCCCGTTGTAGTGTGTTTTGAATAATACTTCTTCCTTCTGCATAGTTAGATCACTTCCTTTTCCAGCTATTATGTTTTATAGATGGGTATTTTAGGACATATATGTACATCTCATGAGGATGCTTAATAATTGTGCTATAAAAATGGCTAATATTTTTTATTATTTGCAAGAAAAATATTTCAAAATGGGCATTTTCCATTTTTTCTCTTAGGGTCACGCTCGTAATATTTATTATAAAACGAAAAATAAACCACGTCGAGGTAATCAAAAACAAAATATTGGCAAATAACTAGGTATTAATGAAAGTAACAATTCTTTTTAGATTGAATTGTCACAAAATTATGAGAAACAATTCCGCGGGATTTTTATTTAAACAAAAAACTGGAATAGAATTATATCTCAGGACACATTTGTTTCAGCACTTTCCGTTATTGCTTCACCCCTGACCGTAATCTTTTAGTCAGACTACTGGATTGCTTGCCGAGCTGAGGTGTTTACTTGCCATGTTTATCCTGTTGCTTAGCCGATGTATTGGTTCATTTTCCATTGCACCTTGTGTTACTTGAGATATAACGGTTTGCTGATGCAGCCCATCTGGACGCTTTTGCTATCCATGTGAAGCCTTCGTACCTCGAAGCAATTGCTTAAGTCAAGCAACTGATGGCATTAGCCAAGTCTGCGAAATGATGGACCGATATCGTGTTTCTTCTACAGTATATAAGGTTAACTCTATTCGCCGCAACGAACCATTCGCCACTAACTGTGTCTTCTTAGTGGAATATGTATTCTGTGTCTTGTATCGATCGGCCTCTGTCGATTATGAACCTGTTTATTTGAAGCTATTCTGTTTTCACTTGCCCTGTCAATCGGAATTTTCCACGATCGAAGGATTTACATCCCAGCGCCAAGCGTTTACCCTGATCGGCTACGTGTTTGCTTTGGCTGCTTAACGGTTTGCAACAAGGGGGAAGCGTTTGCGTCCCGGCAAATTAATTATGGATAATCTATGCAAAAGGGGTGTCTCGCAATAATTTTAAGACACCCCTTTTTTACCTCCATCCAATTTTATGGAGAAATAAATACACACTAATTATTCAATGGATCATCAATATCTTTCAAGGACAACTTAAAAGAATTATTAGGACTTGTTATATCCGTCAAAGTAATAGCAGCTGGAGCTAACGAGCCATCTGTTGACGTAATTTTAAACGTCGTTTGATCAAACGGCGCACTAAGATAATTAATGCCCCCGCTCCAATAAGCAAGTGGAAAATTACCCAAAACATATCCTTCCAACTCAATATAAACCTCGTCCTCGGTTCCTTCAACAGGCTCGATAAAATGGCTAACACCTCCAAATACGGCACCATTTTGCAAGTTAAAAATCAGACCATAAACACCCGATGTACCACCTATATAGGCATTATTGACAATAATATTGTTCTTGACCAACATTCCTTTACCTATTGTCCAATAGAGTTTACCAAGTGCTCCTGTATTATTAAAAGACATTGACCATAGATTATTTTTAAACCAAAAGTTAAGCGGTGTGGAAGGTACGATCTTAAAGGTTTTTCCCGCATCTGTATAATAACCATTTGGATAACCACTCGTTGGTTCTACATAATTCAAAAAGTCAAAGGATACTCCTGCTAAAGTATATTTCTGATAGAATTCTAAGCCTTTGGGAACGACTCGAAATGCCATACCTACAGCCATTTCATCGGTCGGATCATGAAATACTCGGTATTTAGCATCATATCCTAGTCTTACGGTTTTATTGCCCGATGTTTCAAGTTTATAAACCATAAATTGTTTAAACTTATCCGCAGCCTCTTGATAGCCTGTAGATAAACTTTCAAATTCACTCTCTTTCAAAGGCAACATGACCAGATGACTACCGCTTTTCTTCCCTTTTAAGACAACTGAATCTGCTGTAGCTTTAAGCACAATAAACTCAAAATCACCACGCATACCGCTGTCGTCGGCACCAATGCCGCCATTATCCATACCAGGCTCTGAAAACCAATGGATGTGCTTATTATACCCGTTAAAGGTTAAGACAGGACCCGATTCCGGAGAAATGGAATAAGAACTGGTTTCAGATCCAGCAAAAGGATCTGAAGCTAGGGTAACTTCCGCATTCGATATAAATTTGCTAAATATGGTATAACCACCAAATTCCTGATTATTGCTGGGATAAAACTTCATCATCCAGCCTGCTTTATTTGCCTGCAAAACAGTATATGCTTGTTGCACAGCCTCGGTCATCCTAACCGTGGCATTGGTATCAAATATCCTATCATCGTCCCGCTTACATGAAGTAACCAGTAAAAACGGAAGTAAGATTAAGATTACTAAATATTTTAATTTCATAATTCCTTATTTTAAAGATGTCTGATCAAAATTGGGTAGATCCGCTTGTCTGGCTAAAATTTCATCACGCAACTCATCCAAATTAATGTTCCAGGTTTTTTGGAAGTAAGTCCGTACAATATCAAGTTTAGCCTCAATCAAAGCTTTCCCCTCTGCCCCGCCACTACTGATGCGTTGGTTCCATTCTGCCGGTGACAATGTAATGTAATAAGAATAAGTTTCTACAAAATCTTCGTTAGGCTCTGAGGAAGCGTATGGCGAAACAAATCCCAGTGCTGCTGCATCCGCATCAGATTCATAGAGATCGCTCCATGCATCTGACACATAGCGCGCTCCCGTAATCTGCTCAAAAGAAGCGGGGTAACCTTTGGTTTGGTGTAAAATATGCCCAAATTCATGATGCATCGTGTGAAAATAATAATAATTGAGAAAAGCCACATCTTTCCCTGTTTGTGCATTCAATTCATTCAATAGATAAAGTGTAATCTTAACACCGCCTTCGGCTGTTCCAAGTACAAATGTGCCATTATTCCTGTAAGCTGCTGATCCTATATAGTTTAGCACCTTTGGAAAATATTTTTGGATAAAATCCTTACTTCCCGTGATTTTATCATAGGGCTCGATACCGAGATGGTATAATAATTTCGTCATTCTGACGGAACTCTCATAACTTGCCGGGCTTAGATTATAATTCAAATCCGACTCCTTTTCAACAAATTTATAAAGTATCGCAATATTATAGTCCTTGGTATATTTTTGATCTATATAACTGTCTAATTCGTTTCTTTCAACTTTTTGGTCATTAAATATACTTTCGGGATTCAGTTTCTCCTCGGAGCACGAAAATAAAAGCGCCGAAGAACACAACAACACGGTAATCTTATTTAATATTTTCATAATTATCTTGGATTAGGGGTATAACCAGCTGCAATAACTTCAGAAGGGATCTGTAGTGCAGCCCTTTTGTCTCTTGCGATTAATTTTGTTTCCGTCTCCACAGTAGCTATATTACCAGCGGAATTCAATACACGTCTTTCTACTTCAATACCATAGCGTTTAACATCAAACCAACGCATTCCCATGTGCAGCGTTTCTACCCGACGTAAGAACAACAGCGCATGAAGCATATTTTCTTGTGTACCGGTTTCAAATGGTATCATCTTGGGGTCTAGTTTTTTCTTTGCCGTCGGTGCTTTTGCAGAAGAATAACCTATGCCATTTGCCCAAGTGTCGACAGTCGCTACGGTAAACGTTGCTGGCGGTTTGGCCAACGCATTGTCTACCCAACGCTTCATATCCACAATCGCTTCATCATAACGTTTCAAATGGATAAGTGCCTCAGCTCGTACCAGCATCGTCTCTTCTGTTGTAAATGGGGCATAAACTCCGCGAGGAGTACCGATTCCGGCCACAGGATCCACATATTCGAACATATAGGAAACGCGGGGAAATAAAACCTTATCTAAATTTGTTCCACCATACACAAAAGCTCGTAATACATAACCAGTAGACCCAAGTTGTCCATAAGGACCTTTGGCCAATGCTGTTTCCGTTTCACCCAACAATGCGCCGTGTGAATACCTAGATCCATACGTATAAGGACCAAATATTACACCGTGTTGCGTAGCCGCGGTAGCTACCATCAAATTGGCTTTTTCATCACTTCTATTGTAAGATATTGCTCCGTTTGGAAACCCTCTGCTACCGACAGCATCCGCTGCAATCTTGGCATAATTTCGTTGCAAGCTGGTCGGATTAACCCCTATTGCTGCATTTGCAAAGCTGACTGCTTTCTCCCAATCCTGCATATACAAGGCAACTCGCGCTCTTAAGGCATTAGCGGCCCTGGAGTTCATATGATATTTGGGCGTGGCACCAAATGTGGCGTCATCAATCAACGGGATCGCTTCATCCAGATCTGCTACGATATGATTATATACTTCTTGGACAGTATTACGCTCGTACTTTGGATCAAGATCCACCTCTACCGAAGTAATATAGGTGACACCCAAATCTGTTGCTGCATTCGCTTTTGAATAATGTTGCGAAAACAAATTAACAAGTATAAAATGATTATATGCTCTTACCGCCAAGGCTTCTCCACGTTGTGGGTTTAAACTGGATGGATTTCCCATCTCTTTAATCGCCTTTAATGCGGCATTTGCACTTGCTATTGCCTTGTAACAAGCTTCCCAAACCTCTTTAGGCCCTTCATCTTTGTTGTCAGTAACGTCCTTCCAATGAAATAATTCCTCGATATAACGTTCACTATTCGGGTTTGTAGGCCCATAGTCATCGATATTGTCCGATGATAGTTCTGCGCTGACGAGGTAGGCCACTTCTGGATAAGCCGAAACCAGCAATTTATCGATTTTAGCTTCATTGTCAAGTTTTGCACGATTGTCAGGCATCTCATCCAAAAACTTATTACAGGACGATAGACTCATTCCACAAATCAATGCAATTGCTATATATATTTTTTTATTCCTTTTCATTTCAATTACAATATTAAATTTCGGTTAAAGACCTAAGCGCAACGTCAAGGTGTATTGTCTCGCTATTGGTGCTGCGACACCACCTGCATTGACAAACTCCGGATCTTGTCCGTTCAGCTTTTTATCTGCATAAATCAAGAATAAATTAGTTGCATTAAAACGCAAGCCCAAAGAGTTTATCTTCCATGCACTGATGAGATCCTTCGGAAATTCGTAGTTCAGCGAAACATCTTTCATACGAATAAAGTCGCCTTTTGCTGTACGTACCGATGAGTAATTATAGGCACTATAGGCATATTTCAAATCATTGCCATAGGCTCTATTCTGTCCCGTTGTCGCAATAGTAGGTATATTGGTGAGGGCTTCATCCCCTCCCACCATCCAGCGATCTGCAAACTCCCTCGTCGACGCCGTCAAATCTGAATACTCATTAGAGAATACTGGATTAAGGCGTACAACATTACCGAAGGAATAGGTGATAAATACATTTAAACCAAAGTTCTTATAGTTAAACATATTCCCGAAACCACCCGTATGAATAGGATCTGACGATCCTTCATACTTGAGGAAAGAAATTTTATCCCGTTCCTGAAAGTTCATATCGGTAACGGTTTCCTGATTATCGGTATTTAAGAAGACCGGCAAGCCCTCATCATTCAAACGTACAAATGGGATTGAATAAAGCCCACGTACAGGACCTCCTTCGAGCGCAAAGCCCGTTCCCGTGATTAAATCCATCACCTGGCTTCGTGTATTTAACTTTGTCACCTTAGTTTTTACAAAAGAATAAGTAAGATTTGAAGTCCATTTAAAAGCTTGATCTCTTAGAATATGGCCCGTCAAGGCCAGTTCAGCCCCATGCGATTTCATATCCGCCACGTTTCCATACTTAAAAATCTGCCCGCCGACTCCTTGTGTATTGATAACACCGATCAAGTCAAAATTATTCCGCTTAAACCAGTCAAATTCGACATTAATCCGATTATCTAAAAATCCCATGGATGTTCCGATATTCAGCTCATGTTTTTTCTCATAAGTCAACCCATTGTTAGCTAAATCAGCTATTTCTAAGCCAGACTCGGCATCATCTGCTGTAGGCCGCCAAGGGGTGTATGAACGATAAATCGCATAGGAATTTGTGACGTTTGACGGTCCACGGTCACCCGTTAAGCTATAAGAACCTTTTAACGTAAAATGGGAAAAAGTTGGTCTTAGTTTTTCAAAAAACTCTTCTTCATGGGCATTCCATGCACCAGAAAGATTCCAGCTAGGCATCCATCTTGCAGAAGTCGCTTCTCCCAATTTATTAGCGCCCTCATATCTAAACGTACCATTCAATATATATTTTCCTGCATAAGAATAGGTCGCATTTGTAAAAAAAGCAGCTTGTTTATAGCGGGTATTTGTTGGATCATTATTCTTATTCCGGTTGACGGAGAAATAAGGTGAATTTTCTTCCTGACCACGTTTAAATACTTTATAATCTGTAAAAGGGCTTTCCCCTAGATCGTATTGGATTCCCCACCCTCTAAACCAGCTATTATTCCGTTGGGATGAGGTGAGCTCTGAACCAGCAAATACATTAAGAATATGATCCTGATTAAAGGTTTTATTGTATTGTGCCGTAAAACGAAACAACTGCTCAAACATCGTGTAATCGGTCCGATTATAAATCCCGCCTTCAGGTAATACAGAAACAGGTCTAGCATAGGGGTCATCCGGGTCTGTATATAAAAATGGGTTTTTATCCCGTATGGTCGTGTTCTCCGGCTCCGAAATCCCAGCACGGTAGGCCATCGCTTGATTTGAACGATCTTTAATGTAATGGTGCTGAGCAGTCGATTGATAACGGACTGATCCAAAAGCACCCAATTCTAATTCTGGGATAACTTTCCATTTCAGATCGCCCTGAAAGCGCAAATCAGCAACTTCGATATCCATGTAGTTATTCTCTAACTCATGTAGAATATTAAAAGCGGCATAATTACGGGTATAAAATGTATAGGGATCCAAGGTCCGCGATGAATTCATCGCATAAGCATAGGGGTTAATATCAAAGTCACGCTTTACTTGACCGAAGACCACATCTTTTGATTGACCTAGCGTACCGGGAGCTTGTTGCTTACGATATGATCCATTAGTAATAATGTTCAGCTTCAACCGATCGGAAATATTGTAGTTCGCATTCAAATTTCCGGTATAGCGATTTACTTTACTACGCTTTGTCCATCCTGGATCTACAAGGCCACTAATGGAAGAATAGTACTGTGATTTTTCTGTTCCAGACGACATACTGACTGAATGGTTATGCTGTAGACTCGGCTGAAACAGCTCGCCAAACCAATCTGTATTACGATACTCCGCTTCCCTTAAGAAACTATTGACATGATGTCTATCGGTGAACAGATCATTTGGAATCTCGCTCCGTTGAATACGCTTATATAAATCTCCGTACACCCCACTATTACTGGCAACCGGTAAATCAGCAAATCCAATATACCCTTTATTGTACATATCGTCATATACAGACATTTGCTCTTGCGAATTCATAATATTGAATTCAGAATATCGAGGCGTAGCACGTGTCGTGTATTCACCGGTATAATTAAGGGAACTACGACCCGCTTTACCTTTTTTAGTCGTAATAACAATTACACCAGCCATGGCACGGGCACCATAAATGGAAGTTGCCGAACCATCCTTTAAAATTTGAAAGGATTCAATATCCTGTGCGTTCAGGCCGGCGACAGCTGAACTGATCAACGTCAACGCATCCCCAGATGAAAGCTCGTCTGAATTTACATCGGCTACATCCTCAATAATGACACCGTCAACAACCCACAAAGGCTTTGAACTACCAAAAATAGACGTTGCCCCACGAACACGAATTTTAGGTGCTGTACCGAATGTTCCGGTAACATTTTGCACTGAAACCCCTGCAACACGGCCTTCGAGGCCACGACTGGGATCTATTTGTCCGCCGATTTGTGCTGCTTCCCCTGAAATCTGTGAGGTAGCACCAGTAAACAACCGTTTATCAAGACGTTGCCCCATACCGGTTACAACAACTTCTTCAATCTGCCTCTCGTCTGGCGTCAATATGATATTGACTACATTTCTTCCTTTAACACCTACTTCAACAGCTCCATAGCCGACATAGCGGATTACCAGCGTTGCATCTGCTCCAGCATTTATTCTAAAACTTCCATCACTCGCAGTCTGCGTAGTAATATTGGTTCCTTTCACAGTAACCGTTGCTCCAGCTAAGGTATTTCCTTCCTTATCTTTTACTGTACCAGAAACTCCTTGCTGTACAATATTAATTGACCTACTACCTTCCGTTTTCCCATTGACAGAAATCGTGTTGGCAATAATCTTATACTCAATATTATTATTTTTCAAAACAGCATTTAATGCATCCGTCACGGAAGCATTCGTCAGATTCACATTGACTCTAGCTTTAGAATCGATATTTTCTCCGTAAAACAACTGCAGATTAGACTGTTTGGAAATCGCATTCAGCGCTTCTTCAATCCGTGCATTTTTCATTTTCAACGTAACTTTCTGCGCAATGCCATTGGCTTGAACTCCGGTCACAAAGGCGAAAAGAAGGCAGGTACTAATTTTCATAATACGTAAAGGTTTGCTAAACCGCGGGTCATGAGGTATCAGTCGCCACGTTTTGCCAAATGGTAAGTTATTCATACATTTACTCTTTGTGGTTAATTGGGTTTACTAAATTCGCTTTTTAAATTTTTAGGCCTTTTTTAATCATTTCTGGACAGGGATGCTGCAACATTCCTGTTCTATTTTTTTAGGCTATCGGTTAGGTATTGATCGATCACATAGGCACTCCTTTTTTATTTATTTTCTATTGTTAATTCTTTTCCATTAAGTTCAAATCTCATGTCACAAACATAGCTAAGCATTTCTAACACCTCTGACAGCTTAACATCACGCTTGAAATTGCCGGTATACACTTTATCTAATGCCACATCTTTCTTGAATTTCACTTGGATATCGTACCATTTAGACAGTGTAGAGGCTATCTCAACAATGGTTTCTTTCTTAAAATAAAATTGATTATGATGCCAAGAAAGGTCGTGTTCTAAATCGGCTTTTCCTTTCCGGAGCTGTTCTCCTATGAGATTCGCATATTCTCCGGGTTCCAGGACGATCACATTTCCAGAATGACTTACTTGTACTCTACCCGAAGATAATGTGGTACGAACATTATTACTATAAGCATTGATATTGAAATGTGTTCCCAATACTTTTACTTCATTCCCCTTGGACTCTACATAAAATGGTCGCTTTGCATCATGTGAAACCTCAAAATAGGCCTCACCGTCCAAAATTACCCGGCGTTCGTTCTTATCGAATTTTTCAGGAAATTTAAGTTGCGAATTTGCGTTGACCCAAACTTGGGTACCATCCTCCAGATTTAATTTATAGAAATGCCCTTTAGGAACGACTAATGTATTGTATTCAATTGCCGATTCTGTCAGTGGTGCTACTACAGCAGCAGTTCCGCCTTTAGTCGCCGCTACAACAATTTTCGGGTCTATTGCCTTCACCGAATTTTCCAAAGGCACCACAGATCCATCTGCCAGTAGCAATAAGGCACCAGATTGTGCTGGCAAGACATCTTTTTTAAGAACCTTTTGAGCGACCTTTGTACCAGAACTATTTGCTTCTTTCTCACGAAGGTAAAATATTACCGCACCGAATAACAGGATAAAAACAGCTGCAATGCGGAAAAATGGCCAATAATTAATCTTTTTAGGATGTCTAACAGCATTCACTTTTTGCCAAGCCTCTCCTTCGTCCAGATCTGCAAAAAAATTCAGATCCTGCTCAATATTTTTTGCACTCCGAAATTCGTCAATCAGTTTGTCGTTTCTTTTGTCAGATTTGCGCCAATGCTCAATTGAATCACGCTCAGCAACAGTTTCCTGTCCACGAAGTAACTTATGGATTAGTTTGGCTATGTAATTGGTATTAGCTTTCATATCTATAGGTTAGAAACCCTATAGATCGATACGGGGTGACAAGAAATTAAAATTATTTTAACAAAAAAATAACAAAGGGCAAAAACTCAGGATGCAGTTTTTCCAGTAACATCTTCATACCGCGCTGTTTTTGAGTTTTAACGGTATTCACACTGATCTGGAGCCTTTCGGTGATCTCTAAATTGGATAAACCTTCGAGATACCCCAATTTGAAAATTTGCTGACAGGCAGCCGGCATTTCTTGAATAATCCGATAGACTTCATTGATGACCTCCGTATGAATGATGGATAGTTCGACAGAATGTTCATCTTCTTCGGTAAAACAGACTTGTGACCAATATTTCTCCTTCACCTTTTCGTGCCGGATATATTTTAAACAGGAAAACCGAACAGCCGTATATAAGTAGTTGCGCACAAAATTCTCAGATTCATCCATGCGTTGTTTTTCCTTAAAAAAAGCAATAAAAGCTTCCTGTACCAGATCTTCCGCAACGGAAGGCTCCCCTACGAATTTCCATGCAAAGTGACACAAACTTTTATAATGCTGTCTAAATAACTTTTCTTCAGGTCCCATAACATAAAACGGGTATAACAAACAATTGATCAGTCGCGATTAATGGAGTTCGACAAACTAGTCTATTGTAAAGATAGAATTTTAATCTTATTTTAACAATTATTAACATGTTTATTACATATTTTGCAAAACAACATCACTTGCCCTATCTTATATCAACTAATTATAGACAATACATTCAGCTGTTGTTTTCTAACATAACTTAGATTCCGTCCTTCAAGAAATCTTACTATCCTGCAAAATAAAACCTCTTTTATTGTCTTTATACGAAGCAAAACATTCAAAAAATTCCAAATTTTCGTCTTTTTTCACTATATTGTAGACTTTCAAAAAAAACCTTCATAGCCAGATAAGTATCAACAGCAATGAAATTTCGAAGGTTCTTATTGAAAAATAAATACTCCAGTAAAAATTAAAACAAAGACTAAATGCTATTTACTGTTCTGTCAGGATTAATAACATCGAGCCTTATTGTTCCATTTGGTCGATTCCTAAAAACCAGATGGGGTTTTATTCTCGCATTCTTACCGGTACTCTTATTTCTGTATTTTACAAAATTTGTTGTACCCATCGGCCAGGGATCTTATTTTGTCCAATCCACAGCTTGGGTTCCATCGCTAGGTATCAATCTGGATTTCAAATTGGATGGACTTTCGCTACTTTTCACCCTGTTGATTACAGGGATCGGAGCGTGTATATTCTTCTACGCGAATGCCTATCTTAAGGGACATCGGTACATTGATCGATTTTTTGGCTACCTCTGTTTGTTTATGTCTGCCATGTTGGGCCTGGTACTGTCCGACAACATGCTGCTCCTTTTTATCTTTTGGGAACTAACTTCCATCAGCTCATTTTTCCTCATCGGATTCAACAATGATAATGCTGATTCCCGTAAAAGTGCGATCACCGCACTATCCATTACAGGCCTGGGTGGTTTCTTCCTGCTTGCAGGCTTTGTATTAATGGGCAATATCGCTGGCACCTACAATATCACCGAACTTGTAGACAAGGTCGCTTTGATTCAACAACATCCACTCTTTCCGCTGGTTTTTGGATTGGTAGCGCTTGGCGCCATCACAAAATCGGCCCAGTTTCCCTTCCATTTTTGGTTGCCGGGTGCAATGAAAGCGCCTACACCCGTATCCGCATACCTGCACTCCGCTACCATGGTGAAAGCAGGGATATATTTGCTGGCCCGCTTTTCACCAATCTTGGGCGGAAACCTAATCTGGATGTATTCGCTTATGATCATCGGTGGAATTACCATGCTCTACGCGGCATTCCACTCGCTTTTCAGAACTGATCTTAAGGGCGTGCTAGCCTATTCGACGATATCCGCACTGGGGATCTTGGTTTTCTTACTTGGTCTTGGATCTAAGGAAGCAGTCATCGCAGCAAGTGCTTTTATTCTCGTTCACGCCTTATACAAAGCTGCGCTGTTCCTAATTACGGGTATTATAGACCATGAAACCGGAACAAGGGACCTCACGGTCCTACGGGGCTTGCGCAAAGTCCTGATGCCTGTTGCCATTGCAGGCTTCCTTGCGGCAATCTCCAGTGCAGGTGTACCCTTGACCTTTGGATTTATTGGAAAGGACCTGATCTACGAGGCTACTTTACATGCTACCCCTAGTTTATTCCTCTACTTGACAATAGCCGCCGTAGCGACAAACATACTCCTGGTATCGGCTGGATTTATGGCTGGAATCAAACCCTTTATGGGCAAATTACCTGAGCAGTTTGACCATATCCATTTACCTTATAAATCTATGTGGATCCCGCCGTTGCTGTTGGCAATACTGGGTGTGATCTTCGGTTGCTTTCCTGGTTTCGTGGGCAACTGGATTGCTGGTCCAACCGCAAACAGTATCCTTGCTCAACAAGAGGTATTCCACCTAAAAATATGGCATGGCTTTAACCTGATACTTTTACTAAGCACCATAACCATTTTTGTTGGAACGCTCTTATTTATCGCCAACAAGCCCAGTCATAAGAAACTTGCCTGGATTACTACTTTTGAAAAAATCTCTCCAGCATATATCCTCAATGTATGTGCCCGGGAAATTGAATTATTTTCGGCCTTTTTTACCGCAAAGATGCACAACGGCTACCTGCGCTCCTATTTATTAAAGATCATTCTATTTGCAGAGCTATTGATTGGTTATCAGCTCTACCTAGGCGGTCCATTACATATCAAATGGGACACCTTGTCTCCGGTGAGTTTTTATGAGGTAACCACAGTATGTATCTTAGTCGGCGCCATTGTACTTACGATCAGAACTTCATCAAGGTTGACCGCAGTGGTCGCAACAAGTGTTGTGGGCTATGCGATCTGTCTAATCTTTGTGTTCTATAGTGCCCCAGATTTAGCAATGACCCAGTTTACGATCGATACGCTAACGGTGGTTCTTTTTGTACTAGTCCTTTTCAAATTACCGTCTTTCCTAAATTTGGCAAACCGGCGTACCATCATTCGGGATGCAGCTGTCGCCATCATATTTGGTATTCTGCTCTCTATGGTAGCTTTACGGGTGTTACATGAACCCACCACCACCGATATCAGTGACTTTTATGGCGACTATGCTTATGTATTAGCTAAAGGAAAGAATGTTGTCAATGTACTGCTTGTGGATTTTAGAGGCTTTGATACCATGTTTGAAATTGTGGTACTGAGCATTGCCGCACTAGGAGTCTACAGCTTATTGAAATTACGTTTGAAATCATCTGATAAAGAGTGAAAATAAAAAGGTTAAAATTAGAAAATAAAAAAGAGAGTCAGTTGACAAGCCGCAGGCTTGTACAACCAAAATCTCAATACTCGGATCTCACTACTCAATACTAAATGAATAGCACAATATTACAGACAGCAACGCGATATCTCTTACCGATACTTTTATTATTTTCGGTATTTCTCTTGCTCCGGGGGCATTATTATCCCGGTGGGGGATTTGTAGGCGGCTTGGTGGCATCAATCGCTTTTGTATTGCATAGTTTTGCCTTTGGCCCTCAAAACACCATGAAGCTCATTCAATATAAGCCCTTGTCCTTAATTCCCATCGGTTTGGGAATCGCTGCGGTGAGCATGTTTTTACCCACTTTTTTTGGTTACCCTGTCATGACCGGACTGTGGCTGGAGGAAAAGATCCCCGTCATCGGTATGATCGGCACCGCATTATTTTTTGATCTCGGTGTATACTTTGTGGTCATCGGTGTAGTATTAACTATTTTATTTACAATTGCTTTAAATACGGAAGAGGAATAATGGAACTGATTCTCGTTTTATTGATCGGTATTCTATATGCCGCCGGAATATACCTCATTTTGCGACGCAGCATGGTGAAATTGCTGTTGGGGATTATGTTATTGGGCAATGGCACCAATATTTTGATCTTTTTGTTGGGTAATATTATCAAGGGTAAGCCGCCCATTATTGATCCTGATTTAAAAGTATTTACGGACATCTATGCGGATCCTATTCCGCAAGCGCTTATTTTAACTGCAATCGTGATCAGTTTTGGCTTGACTTCGTTTGCTATTGTGCTGCTTAAACGTGTTTACGCATTGCTGGGCACGGATGATTTGGATGATTTAAACACGCCTGAGGAAGAAGATATATGATAGACAACCAGATTATTGCCACGGTGATCGTGCACCTTTTTATTGCCATTGTACAACTGATGTTCTGGCGGAAATCGACTGCGCAGCGTTTTTTGAGCGTAGGTGGAAGTATTTTAGCACTTATTCTTGCGTTTAAGCTTTTTTTTAAGGTCTATGACGGCGAAATCCTAACTATGAATGCGGCCAATTGGAAGGCTCCTTTTGGAATCGTCTTTGTTGCGGATCTATTCAGTAGTACACTTGTTCTCCTGACTTCTATCGCAGGTCTTGCCGTCTCTATCTTTTCCTGTGTCGGCGTCGGCAGGCAACGTATTTTATACGGCTATTTCCCTATTTTCCATTTCCTCATGATGGGGTTAAATGGGGCCTTTTTAACAGGTGATATTTTTAATCTCTACGTCTGGTTTGAGGTTATTATCATCTCTTCCTTTGTGCTGATGACACTAGGTGGACGTAAATCACAATTGGAAGGTGCAGTAAAATATATGGCCATGAATATATTGGCTTCTACATTCTTCTTGACAGGTATCGGTATCTTATACGGGATCTCTGGCTCGCTCAATATGGCTGACTTGGCCATGCGTATACCCAAGATACAAAATCAGGCACTCGTCGAAATTACAGCTACTTTTTTTCTGATTGGTTTTGGTATCAAATCTGCTGTTTTTCCGCTTTATTTTTGGCTTCCCTCTTCCTATCATACACCGCCTTCAGCTGTCGCCGCGACCTTCGGCGGATTATTGACCAAAGTGGGAATCTATGCCTTATTCAGGGTATTTTCTTTATTGTTTATCCCTAACCATTTCACCAAAGAATTGTTGGTCATATTGGCTGTACTCACGATTTTAACCGGCGCTTTTGGTGCTTTGATCAAGACTAATATCCGGAGATTATTCTCCTACCTGATTGTTTGCCATATTGGTTTTATGATAGGCGGTTTAGGTTTATACAGCAAATGGGCGCTTTTGGGTGCTATTTTTTATCTTATTCACGATATCATGGTAAAAACGAACTTGTTCTTAATGGCAGGTGTCATTCGACAGCTCCGGGGTACCATGGATATGAATAAATTGGGTGGTCTTTATGCACAATACCCAAAGATTTCCTTACTTTTCGCTATTGTCCTCTTCTCCTTGGTAGGTATTCCACCTTTATCCGGATTCTGGCCCAAAATCTACCTTTTTAAAGATGCCTTTCAATTGGAGAAATATGCTTTTGCTGGAGCACTGATCATCGGTAGTTTTATTACGCTCTATGTAATTGCCAAAATGTGGGCTCAGGTCTTTTGGAAGGATGCCCCACAGCCGGAGATCATCGAGGACAAATTTGCCAGAATGGTCGGCTACCGAAAAACAATGCTGCTCCTGCCCGTTATTATATTGGCATCTGCATCGCTTTATATCGGATTTAACGCAGAGGCTATTATACACGTTGCAGATCGGATCGCTACGCAACTATTAGATACTTCACCTTATATAAATGCTGTATTGGGAGGACAGAATTAATATGATAAAGCAGTTTTTAATGAACCTCATGCTCTCCTTTATTTGGGTGGCACTTACAGGATCAATGTATTATTCAAATTTCCTGTTCGGTTTTTTACTTGGCTTTGCCATTCTTTGGATCATGAATAAGAATGAGGCGGATCAACGTTATTTCTATCGTGTTCCAAAAACAGTCAGTTTTATTCTTTTTTTTCTCTGGGAGATGATCGTCGCCAACGTTCAGGTTGCTTACGATGTCATTACACCAAAGTTTTTTATTAAACCGGCCATCGTCAAGTATCCTATGGATGCCAAAACTGATCTGGAGATCAATTTGCTTTCAACGTTTATATCACTCACACCGGGCACACTTATTTTGGATGTAAGCGAAGATAAGAAAACGCTTTTTATCCATGTGATGTACATGAAGAGCAAGGAGCAATTTGTCTCCACACTTAAAAACAATGTTGAACGAAGACTTTTAGAACTCTTACGATGACTTTAAACAGCTACTTCGATTATGTTATCCTGCCGATATTAACCTTATCGGTCATACTGGCTTTTATCCGTTTGTACAAGGGTCCACAGATCTTTGACCGAGTCATCGCCCTGGATCTCATTATCACAATTGGAATTGGAATTATTACAGTCTATAGTATACGTACTTCCCAGGAAGTATTTTTAGATATTGCCATGATTTTGGCACTAATCGCCTTTTTAGGAACTATAGCTTTTTCATTTTACTTAGAAAAACAAAATCATGATGACTGATATTACTTTAGCCATTCTAAGCACTATCGGGGCGCTGGCCATATTATTCGCCTCAATCGGCATTTTACGGATGCCCGATTTCTATTTACGGCTTTCTGTGACTGTAAAAGCAGCAACCTTAGGGGTGGGTCTTTTATTGATCTGCGCTGCGATGACTTTCCCCGAGGTATCTGTAACGACCAAAGCAATCGCAATTGGCTTTTTTCTAATTTTGACCGCACCGGTCGCAGCACATATGATCGGACGGGCTGCTTATATACAACGTGTAAAAACCTGGAAAGGAACAACCTTAAACGACCTGGAAAAAGAGGGACAATTGGATTGTAGAAAAGAAGATTTCTAGTCGTTGTTAGCTAGACGCGACTGTGCATCGGGATCCGCAAGTGTTTTTCAAGATTAAGGCATCAAAATTTAGTTTTGATGCCTTAATTGTATGAATCCTATTCAAGCATGATCCTCCGCTGTACGTCCAAAGGCTAAAATACAATACAGACCGGGGCTGGTACTTTGATTTCTTTCTCTGTATCCGTCAATAAACCGGTCTTTGGATCACGACTAAATAAAACAATATTATTGGTATATTGATTTGCCACGAGGAGGTATTTCCCGTCGGGAGAAAGATTAAAATTCCGTGGTCCCTTCCCCTTTACCGAAGTATTGGCCAGTTTATTTAATACGCCGTCTTTTTCCACGGAGAAAGTTGCAATTGTATTTGCGTCACCCCGATTGGTCGCATATAAAAATTTTCCATCGGCAGAAACCTTAATATCTGCCCCGCCATTTGCTCCATTAAAACCCTCCGGATTGATTTCGTAAGTACTTTTATACATCCAGTCATTTCCCTCTTTTTTATAGGCAGCAATTTGTCCTGTCATTTCCAATACAGCATACAGAAATTTTTCCTTTTTATCAAAAACAATATGACGGGGTCCTCCACCCGCTGGTGTGAAGAAATCTTCTGATTCTTCGGCGAGATTATAGCTGTTCCCATTTTTATTAACCGGAAATACGGAAATTTGATCCATCCCTAGATCTTGCACGTATAATCGATCCCCTTTACTTGAAAAAAAGGTGGAATGTACGTGCGGTTTCTCTTGACGAACGGGATCAACACCTTTGCCTTCATGCTGGATTAACTGGCTTCTTTTACTTAAAACACCATTTGATTCAAGATCAAATAGCGCTGCCGATCCGCCGGTATAATTTGCAACAGCGAGCAAATTACCTTTTGGATGTACTTCGACAAAGCAAGGCGACTCGCCACCGGTAGGGAGCGAATTCAAAAAGGTCAACTGTCCATCTTTAAAGGAATAGGCAGATACCGTTCCCTCCTGATTTGGAAGTTCATTGACCGCATAGATAAAATTATTGCTCCGAGCCAGAAAGGAAGGATCCTTACTTTCTTGGGTGCTAGCCAAGGCGGCATCACCGGTCTTTGTGTCGAAATTATAGATATAGATACCTTTACTCTCGGTGTTGTTGGTGTAGGTTCCCACAAACATCGGAATTTGTTGTGCAAAACTTACCATAGGCAGAAATGTAATCAGATAAATAAAAATTTTTTTCATGTGTATACAATTTATAAAAAAATAAAATGATCGGATCTCCCATTTACCGCCATTTGATGCAAAAAAACAAGATACTTTCCGATGTCATTACGATCAATGATAAACTTGTTAAATTAGGTTAAAACCGCCCTTTCTAATAGTCAAATCCGTATTTTTAGCGAATCAATTTTAACAAGTCGAAAATCTCCATTTGAAATATTGGGATTATAAAAATATTGTTAAATAAAAATACGAATAATTCATATAATCTGATAATTTTGTGCTGTTGTTCAAAATAGTATCTATTGAACGACAGAATCGGAAGATTATTTCGATTTTAGAATTTAATAAACAACCGAGTGCTGTAAAGTCACGTACAATCCTGACGATACACATTCACAATTAGTGATTTAGATGAATCCATCATGATACTGGTCAGTATGCATAATACATGATTTAAGGCTGTTCATGATCGCTTCATCAGCATTTAGAAATATATTATTTAGATGAAAAAAAACATATATATATTGTTTTTGTTGCTGTTTGTATCCATTCAAGCCAGCTTTGCACAAAATCAAATTATTGACCGTGTAGTAGCTACTGTTGGTTCGGGAATTATCCTACAATCCGATCTGGACATGCAATATTCACAATGGCTTGCCCAAGGGAATAAACCAAATGAGAAGTTTAAATGCGGTGTACTTGAGCAACTGATCATTCAGAAACTCCTTTCCCAACAGGCAGTAATTGACTCCATCGATGTGACAGAAACAGAAGTGGACGACAACTTAAATTCTCGCTTGCGCCATATGTCCCAACAGGCTGGTGGCCAGGAACGGCTGGAAAAATTCCTGAACCGTTCTTTGTTACAATATAAAGAGGAAATGCGGGCAAGTGTTTTCGAGCAGTTGAAAGCAAATAAGATGCAACAAAATATCGTTCAAAAAGTGGATGTAACGCCACTTGAAGTAAAACGCTATTTTGAAGGATTGGATCAAGATAGCCTTCCTTATTTCAATACAGAAGTTGAGATCGGCGAAATTGTTATGCTGCCTCAATTGACAGACGAAGAGAAAAAAGAACAACGCGAGAAGATCGAAGGGATCCGCAAGCAGATTGTTGATGGCTCAGATTTCGGAACGATGGCCCGCCTCTATTCACAGGATCCGGGTTCGGCTCCTTATGGTGGAGACCTTGGCTTCGGTACGCGCGACAATTATGTTAAAGAGTTCTCAGCAATGGCATTTAAACTAAAGCCGGGAGAAATATCACCTATTGTTGAATCGAAATTTGGTTTTCACATTATTCAGGTATTGGAAAGAAGAGGTGAAGAGGTGCATACCCGCCATATTCTGATGAAAATGAATCCCGGTGCTGCTGCTTTGGAGCGGACCAAAAACAAGTTGGATAGTATCTACAAATTGGTTGTCGAGAAGAAATTAGATTTTTACCATGCTGCGACCAATAATTCGGATGCCGAGGAAACTAAATTTAATGGTGGTATGGTTTTAAATCCACAAGGATCTAGCCGTACAACGTTAATCCCTATGGATGGACTGGAAAAGGCGGTATTTACAGCCATTGACCCTTTAAAGCCTGGAGAATATTCCAAACCGGAACAATTCACAGATAAAACTGGAGACGTAGGTTACCGTTTTAACTACCTTAAAACACGTATCCCGCCGCATAAAGCAAATCTGGATCAGGATTTCACCAAGATCAAAGATGCTGCAAAAGAAGATAAAGTACGCCGTAATCTAAGCAAATGGTTTGACGATAAAGCCAAGAACACCTTCATTGATATCAGCGATGACTTTGGTGCTTGTGAAGAATTACAGAAATGGAAAAAGCAATAAGAACTTCTTCTTACCATAAACAAAAAAAGACTTGATATATTCAAGTCTTTTTTTGTTTATGGTAAACGCTACAACCTATTTCTCAAACATCATTTCTATTAGGATGTTCCAATTGGCCTTCTTCACATCATCTTTTGCCAACTCGCTTAATTGCCATACGCGGATATAATTATATTTAACGACTTTATCTTTTTGCCGTACGGTTGCAGTTCCCTTTGTATAGGCAAAATCTCCGCTATACGAACGTTTTACTTCTTCTGGGACAGTTTCAATGGTCATACGTTGTTTCTTCAAATAGGCCATCATTTTGTCCTTTCCTTCTAATGGACTAGTCCAGGGAAATAGAAAGCGTACGTCTTCACTCAAAAATTCCTTATAAGCCGTAGGATTGTCTGCCTTTAGGACTGTAGACATCAGTTTGTCTGTTTCAAAGACAATGTCTTCACGCTGATTTAACCGCACCTTGGAGCGGTGCTTCAGATACCAGGAATCAGTGGGCTCGATATATTCCAGATCAAACACACCGTCATTACCGTTGTTTTCCACTTCGGCACGGATATCGACCAGCCATTTCCCCTTCTTGTTGCGTTTCCAAACGGTCAGGTATTCACCGTGACGCAATCTGGCGCCGACTTTCTGAAAGTCCATAGAACCAGAAGTTACACCGAACTCAAGGCTTTTGGCTACAAGAGCAAAAGTAGGCTGCCAATTTAGGACATCTGGGATATTGGGTCTATTATTGAGGTAATTGTATGCATTTACCGGCGAAGGAACATAAAATGTGGATTCTTTGTCGATAATAGATAAAAACGCCTGATGCGGAGTAGAAGCTTTCGCTAATGCAGCAGCGTCTTTATCTGCCTGTAGTAAGCTTCCTACTTTTTCGGGTATCTGTGCGTACAATGTCGTACCCATTGTACTCATCAATGCAACAACGGATAACCTGTTCCAAAAATTCATATGCAAATGATTATTTATCAAAGTTCATTTTTATCGTTTCAAATGAACTCGTTACACTCGGTTTTCTTTTAAAGACGATAGGAAATATTCTTTGATTTTACCAGTATTTAGACTTTTAAACGATGAATACTCCATTTTATTTCCTCTTTTTTTAATTTGATTTTCTATCTATCAAATCTTATTCCAAAGTGTTCCTTCTTTACTATCTTTCAGTTGGATACCAATTGCATTGAGTTCATCACGGATACGATCCGAAGTGACAAAATCTTTATTTGCCTTAGCTTCGTTACGTAATCTGATCACTAAATTCATGACATCGTCAATATCATCTGTTCCGGAAGCTTGATCATTTCGCAGTCCAAGGATGTCTTCGACAAACTCTTTCATGAAAACTTTTAGATTTTCCAGTCCTTCTTCAGACACCTTAGCTTTGCCGTCATAGATGGAATTAATGATCCGAACCAGCTCAAACAGTTCAGCAATAAGTACAGGGCTATTGAAATCATCATCCATTGCTGCATAACATTTATTGCGAATTTCAGCCAGATTGAATGAATCAGCAGCCTTTGAAACCTTTAGTTTATCCAATAGTCCAATAGCGCTCATCAAGCGTTTATATCCTTTATCCGCAGCATCAAGGGCTTCATTGGAAAAATCCAATGTGCTTCGATAATGTGCCTGCAGCATAAAGAAACGAACAGCCATCGGTGAATATCCCCTATTTAATAAGGGATGGTTACCTGTGAACAGTTCGCCCGGCAAAAAGCCATTGCCAGCAGATTTTGACATACGAGCACCATTTACGGTCAACATATTGGTATGCATCCAATATTTGGCCGGCGCGGTATGGTTACATGCCTCGGACTGCGCAATTTCGTTGGTATGGTGTGTAGCCGCCAAATCCATCCCACCGCCGTGAATATCAAATTGATCACCCAAATATTTTCTGCTCATTGCCGAACATTCGATATGCCATCCTGGGAACCCTACACTCCAAGGTGCTGGCCAGCGCATAATTGTTTCAGGTTTGGCTTTGATCCACAGTGCAAAATCTAAACGCCCTTTTTTCTCATCCTGACCGCTCAACTCACGGGTATTATTCAACATATCTTCCAATTTACGATTGGTCAATACAGTGTAATCATACTGCTGCACATATTTTTCAACATCAAAATATACAGTACCATTTTTTTCATAAGCATAACCATTGGCGATGATCTGTTCAATCATTTCGATCTGTTCACAAATATGACCTGTTGCCGTAGGTTCGATGCTCGGGGGTAAGGTATTGAAAAGACGCAACACATCATGAAAACCAATGGTATATTTCTGTACAATTTCCATGGGTTCCAATTGTTCCAATTTAGCCTTTTTTGCAAATTTATCATCTCCTTCATCACGGTCGCCCTCCAAATGCCCGGCATCGGTAATATTCCGTACGTAACGTACTTTATACCCCAAATGGCGTAGATATCTAAAAATCAAATCAAAAGAAACGAAAGTTCGGCAATTGCCCAAGTGTACGTCACTGTAGACAGTAGGCCCACATACATACATCCCAACAAGATTGGGATGTATAGGGTCGAATTTTTCCTTTGTTCGCGAAAGCGTATTGTATAAAAAGAGATTATGGTCCATGTTTGTTCTCTGCTTGGAAATCTATTTTTGTCTGAAGTATATTTGAATAGGCACGCCTGTAAAGTCAAAGTGCTCGCGCAGTTTATTTTCAATAAAGCGTTTATAAGGATCTTTGATGTATTGTGGCAAATTACAGAAGAAGGCAAACATTGGTGTTCTTCCCGGTAATTGCGTCACATATTTAATTTTGATATACTTTCCTTTTAAGGATGGTGGTGGATAACTCTCGATAATATTCAACATCACTTCATTCAGCTTTGACGTCGGGATCTTTTTTGTTCTGTTGGCGTAAACCTTATCAGCCGTTTCCAATACTTTGAGGACACGCTGCTTTTCGGTTACAGAGGTAAAGATAATCGGCACATCCGTGAATGGGGCAATTTTCTCCCTGATACGATCTTCGAAGGCTTTCATGGTTTTATTATCCTTTTCGATCAAATCCCATTTGTTGACCACGATCACAATACCTTTACGGTTCTTCTCCGCCAGATTGAAGATATTCACATCCTGTGCTTCCAACCCATCTTGGGCATCTAACATCAATATCGTTACATCAGAATCTTCCAGAGCCTTAATGGTCCGCATGACAGAATAGAATTCAATATCTTCATTTACTTTTGATTTACGACGAAGGCCGGCGGTATCGATCAAAAGAAAATTATGTCCATATTGATTATAATGAATACGGATAGAATCCCGTGTCGTACCCGCCATAGGCGTTACAATATTACGGTCTTTACCGATCAATGCATTTGTAAGCGAGGATTTACCCACATTTGGGCGGCCAACAATCGTATATTTAGGCAGGGCTTCATCTTCTTCCTGCTCTTCTTCAAAATGGGATACAACAGCATCCAATAATTCTCCGGTACCAGAACCCGTAGCAGAAGAAATATTAAACACTTCGCCTAAACCAAAGGCATAAAACTCAGCCGAATCATGATGCAATTTTGCGTGATCGACTTTATTGGCCACCACATATACTGGCTTTGAACTTCTCCGGAGGATATCAGCAATTTCATCATCCAAATCAGTTATTCCGGTTGTAACATCCACCATGAATATCACAACGGATGCTTCTTCAATAGCGATATAAACTTGGTCACGGATTGCTTCTTCAAAGACGTCATCCGAGCCATGCACAAAGCCTCCTGTATCAATTACCGTAAATTTCTTTCCGATCCACTCGGCCGTTTCATAATGACGGTCGCGCGTCACCCCGCTAAAGTCATCAACAATCGCTTTTCTACTTTCGGTAAGACGATTGAATAAGGTAGATTTACCAACATTTGGACGACCAACAATTGCAACAATATTTGCCATATTTATTTTATTTGATCCCCCCACTATCACAGCAGGCGGCACTTTTATGCTAAAATTATAGTTAAGGGTACAAAGATACGGATTCAAAAGGGATTATGGCGACACAAAAACAAAAATGGCTTTACCATGAAGTAAAGCCATTTTTATGTTATCGCAAATATGATTATGGATTTTGTTTCAAAATACCATGTGTTAATGTGATTTGCTGTTCCGGTATATAATCAATGATTTCGTTTGATTTCGCGTCTACTGTTAAGAAAGAATTTGAATTTGCGATATGTGTTCCTGGATATTTTCGATCTAAAGTAAATCCATTTCTGAACACATCAAACTTACGGTGTCCTTCCCAAGCGAGTTCAAGCTTACGTTCTGACAATACAATATCAAGAGCCGTTTTCGTACCAATATTCGCTGTAGTCCATAATCCCGCATTCGGAATTCCTGCTCTTTTTCGAATGACATTTACATCGTCTAACGATTGTTGAGTACGTCCCAGTTTCGCGTTAGCTTCCGCACGAATCAAATATACTTCTGCTAGCCGGGATATCACTGGAGACCAAAGGTGACCTTGTCCTTCCTGTCCGGAACATTTAAGAATAAAATATTTCAAATAACCATTTCGATCTTCCAATTTCTTATCAATCAATACTGACCTCTTTTTATTTCCGATTTCAATATAATATTGAAATGAACCCGCTCCATTAGACTCTTTGATTAAAGTTGTCTTGTTATCACCAACCATATAGGTATAATCCGAACCGTTCTGCTGTACGATTACGCTATTATATTTATAGTTATCATCAACATAATAAGCATGCAATTCATTCCCTTTAGCCACTACAGGTTCAATAAAACTATAACGAATATCTTCAGGATATTTACGCACCTCTTCTAAATAGGATCTCGAAGCATACATTTCGCCCCATCCTGCACCATTTATCGTCGCATACATCGAACCAATTGTATACCAACCATTGTCAGAATAGTCTACGTCTTTAAGAAACTTGATAGCAAAAATAGTTTCTGAATTATTTTCAGGAGCTGCCTTCGCTATATCTGTGTACTTTTCTCTTGATAATAGTGTAAATTTGCCAGAATTAATTACCTTATCAGCATAATTTGCAGCTTTATCATTTTCTCCCATAAATAAATATACCCGCGCCAACAAAGCTTGAGTAGAATACAAACTAGCGTATATATTTCCTTTATAGGACTTAAAAAGAGTTTCTGCTTTCAGCAGATCAGAAACAATTTGCTGATACACTTCTTTAACAGTATTGCGCGGCAATACTTCGAAAGGATCTGCATTAAGTTTAAGTGGAACCGCTAAATTAGCATCAGGATTTTGATTATACGGACGGCCAAAAACATTCGTCAGATAGAAATACATTAAACTTCTTAAATAAAGATTTTCAGCGATAATCTGATCATTTTTATCTGAGCTTCCTTCTTCTATTTGCCCTAAAATATTATTCGTTCCAGCAATAATTTTATATGAATTCTCCCAGTAACTATTTACCCGACCATTATTAACGATCCGGTTGTAATTGTAATTATAGAAAAAGGCATCAGTAGTAGTACCGCTCAATGCAACTTCATCCGTAGGATATTCAGTAACACGATGCCAATTTTCCACCCAGCTCTTTAAAGTATGGTAATTCCCCAAATTCAAGGCATCGATCGCTCCTTCTGTATTTTCTATTGACTCGTTTGTCAAATCAGTATAGGGCTCCTTGTTGAGTGAGCATGAACTCAATAAGAAAAATATAATTGATGAATATAAAAGTTTATTTTTCATGTGATTTAATTTAGAATGTAAAGTTAACACCAGCTATTACACGTTTAGGCGATGGATATTGTGAAGTTGCATCACCAAATAAAGCTGCTTCAGGATCAAGTCCTGTAAACTTTGTAGATAACCACAAATTGTCCGCTGCTACAAAAACGTTTACACTCTTCAACTTCAGCTTGCTTAATAATTGCGGCTTGAAATCATAAGCCAGCGTTACATTTCTCAACCTAAAAAAGGATGCATCTTCCAAATATCTCGAAGATGTTTTATTGGAACCGCTATTATTATTATAGGAAGCCACCGGATGTGTAGCAATTGTATTAGTTGGCGACCATCTTGACCAGCCGTCTGATAAGACCATCTGATTATATGAAGGATAAGCGCCATCCGAATCAAATAACTCTCGACCCATATTGTAAGTATATGCCCCATGTAAATAAGAAAATGTAGCAGTCAAGGAAATCCCTTTATACAAAAAGCTTGTGTTTATACCGCCTTGATATTTAGGGGTCGAAGTGCCGACAAATTGTAGCGTTGCTTTATTGTAGTTCGACGTAGTGGAAACTGCACCAGTTTCTGCATCTACAACTTCCCATAAAGGAGCACCATTTTCTTCACTAACACCGGTCCATTTACGCATATACCAAGAGTCTATATCCCGACCTTCTGAATAGCGCTTGTTACCGGCAGGCACATCAATACCATCTTTAAGGCTTTTTACTCTATTTTTATTGGTTGCCCAATTAGCTCCCACGTTCCATTGCAATGGACTCTCTGGATCCAGTACTCGTGCATTAATAGCTAACTCAAGACCTTTGTTATTGATAGATCCGATATTGTACCAATAACCATCCCATCCAGCAGTAGCAGGGAATCTAACATAAGAGAGGAGACCATCGGTATTTTTATTATATGCATCTACAGTTAAGTCTATTCGATTAAATAGCCCTAATTCCAATCCTAAATTGACATCTCTAGATTTCTCCCAACTAACATTTTTGTTATTGTATTGATTAGGGATGGCGGCAGGCTCACCATTATACTGTCCATTTAACCCATAAAGCGAATATGAAGCATAGAGAGAAGTAGGCGTATTACCAACTTCACCATAAGAAGCTCTCAATCGTAGGAGATTAATCTGGTCTACGTTAAAGAAATCCTCCTTATAAATATTCCAAGCTCCACTCAAAGCAAAGAAACCGCCATAGCGATTATTTGCGCCAAAACGGGATGCTCCATCTATACGATAAGATCCTTGAAAATTATAACGTTCGTCATATTTATAATTTACTTGGATAAGACCTGATTGAAATGCATAATCATTTTTTGTACCAGATTGAGACAAAAAGTTAGCTGCATTATCAACAATTTGGGATCCTCCAGATATACCTTTACCCGCCGCACCTACACTCGTATATACATAATCCGAATATTCATATGCAGCTAATGCAGAGACTTCGTGTTTACCAAAGCGTTCATTATACTTCAACATTTGATTAAAAAAGCGGGTAATTCGTTTATCTGAAAATTGAGATACAGAACCTTTGTTTTCTAGTCCCGAATTTGATTTTGGATCAGTATATGACATGGTAGTTTGATTATAATATGTCAAACTATTCATAGATTCAAATGTAAATCTATCCGAAATTTTTAATGAAAAATCCAAATTGGATTGCACATCAAATGTTTGGCCTTCTCCATAATTGTATTGAAGATCATATAGGTAATTATTATTATCCCTACCGTACCAAAGTACATCATCAACCTTTGTATTTTTCAAGGAGCCATCGGCATAAAAAGGTGTATCCCAAGGCATATTAAGGTACATGTCATACAACGAATGCTGACGATCCTCATAACTTGTATAGGATGCGTTAATCTTTGGTTTAAATGTAAGATTCTTCGTTAGTTTATGCTCAATATTTAGTCTTCCTGTAAGTCTATTATAATCATACCCTTTTACAGATCCCTTTTCATCATAATAATTCCCGCTCGCATAAATAGACGTTTCTTCAGTCTTACCAAGATAGTTGGCACTGAAGTCGTTAATTCCGCCATTTTGAGTACCATTTTCCAGCCAATTAAAATCCGTATTCAAAACATCTGAGTTTATACTATTAGGGATTGCATTTTGATTATTGAAAGACTGATATAGATCCCACATTTGCTGGGAATCCATTACTTTAAATTTACCTGGATTAAATTTTGAAATTCCCGAAGATAAATTGAAAGAAAATAAATGCTCTCCAGGCTTCAATGCCCGTTTTGTCGTGACAACGATAACCCCACTAGCTCCTCTGGAACCATATTGTGTCGTTGCAGCAGCATCTTTAAGGACTGATACCGTTTCAATATCATTTGGATTTATATTCGGTGTACCGTGCATGATTACACCATCCACAACCCACAACGGGCTGATATTGGAATTGATGGAATTCCTTCCTCTAACACGGATGTTCGCATTTGATCCAGGTCTTCCTGAGCCAGAAACAACATCTACGCCCGCAATTTTACTTTGCAATAAAGTAGACACATTGGGCGATTTAACATCCTTTAATGTTTTTTGATCAATAGAAACTACCGAAGCTGAAACTTCAGTCTTCTTTTGACGCGAATAACCTGTTACAACGACTTCTTCTAGTGCTTCATCGTTGGTCTCAAGAGTAATATTGACAACAGAACCTGCTACTGTCACTTCCTTCGTTTTGTAACCAATACTATTGATTACTAGAATATCTCCATTTTTAGCTTCAATGCTAAAACTTCCATCTGCTCCTGCAGATGTAGATCTTGAAGTACCTTTGACATTAATTGTCGCCCCCGTTAACGGCCCTTCTGCCGATTGCACTTTTCCACTCACCTTCTGTTGAAAAAACGTGTTATTCAGCAAAACGTTGTGATCTGGAAATTTAAAGCTATTAGCATCAGCCGAGTTACTTGCAATAAGTAGAGCTAATGATAACAGACTCAACTTGTGATTGCCAAGAATCTTTGAAATCATAATATTTTGATAGTTAGAGTTTAAAAATTGATTAGCGTACTAATCAAAATTTAGGTACATGATGCTAAAACTAGAAGAAGATGCGTGTATATCAAAATTTGAAAACAACGAAATCGATTGCGCCATTTGAACAAACGATTGCACAAACACACAGTTGCAACAAAAATCTTTCATCTCAAGACAGCTTTAAAAAATTTATATTGCAGTGAGGCGATCTCTTATTTTGAGTTGATAAGAACAATGCTATTCTACCTATTTCGTTTTTTATCTGAAAAGAGCTTTCCCAGTTGGAAGGGTATAAAAACAAAAAAAGCCAAGGTTTTCACCTCGGCTTTCTCTTTTAGTAGCGGGGACCAGACTCGAACTAGTGACCTTCGGGTTATGAGCCCGACGAGCTACCAACTGCTCCACCCCGCAATGTATTTTTGATTTCTTTAAAAAGA
>Ga0308157_10000373_pt1 | contig 158025 bp, 156 predicted proteins | sample PhyBR1_FD_201035 | JGI IMG/M metagenome (GOLD analysis project Ga0308157, IMG submission 201035) | Phyllosphere microbial communities from UC Gill Tract Community Farm, Albany, California, United States - DLSLB.R1 | ecosystem: Host-associated > Plants > Phyllosphere > Unclassified | place... | reverse complement strand
CAGTTTAATATTGCTTAGTGCCTTAAAGGGCACCAATCTTGGCTCATCAATTTTCTGACAAATATTTCTCAAATAAACTTCGAGTAATTTCTACCATCAATCAATGAAAATAATTTCGATCAATCAGCCAGTAAAAATCCACACAAGTTGTTCTTCATAATCTCTTAATGATCTATCATGCTCTTCGTCAGAGACAAGTTTCAACGCAATAAAATAAAAAACTTAACCAAATCAGCTCAGTTCAGTTCGTTTGCTGTATCGCGTCGGGATGCTGCGTATTCTATACAGTTTCTTGAGGGGCGCAACCCCTATTTATCAAAATAACTTAAAAATAGAACCGACTGTTTATTTTTTAAACCAAAATGCTGTTTTTCTCACTTTTTAAATCTTTTTCTACCCCTTCTCATCTAGAAAAGAGTAATTTCTAGCTCACAACTGTAGCTCTAAAAAGAAAAACTAGCATTAAGCTAGCTTTTCTTTTAAATGAATGAACGTATGCATTAGTTCGCTTGTTCAGCCAACCAACTCATAAATCTGTGACGTTCGGCTTTATTTGCATTTTTCCAAAGCTGAATCAGTTGTTGATCTGCTCCATTACTAGAATTTGAACTAGCTGGTGAAGCAGCACCTGAAACAACTGCTGCCTGTGTATAAACTGGAGCTGGCTGATTGACTGGTGTTGATTTCTTTTGAGTTAAATCTGCGGCTTTTGCAAAGATACCCTTTCCTAACCAAGGTTTTTGTTCTGTATTTGCACCCCTTTGTTGAACCAGCATTTGTTTATTTTTATTGAATAAAGCCACTACAGGCTGTTCAGCATATTTTTTTGCAGCTTCAAAACTTGCTGGTGCATTCACTACGTCTAATCGGTAATTTTCACCATCTTTTAAAAATGGCGTTTTTAAGGTCACCACACCGGACTTAACAATATCGTGCTCACCGTTTAAATGTTCAAAATATTGAGTATAACGCACACTAACACTAGTCTCGCCAGCATCGATTTTATATTGATTATTGTCCGAACGGAATAATCCAGTATTAACTTCCTGATCATTTACCGCAAGAATTTTAATTTCTTCAGGTGCTGTAATCGTGACTGCTGAAAATGCAGTACCACTGATCATCAATACAGCCGCAGCAAAAGTTAATCTAAAAGCCATTCTGCTTTCTCTTCTTTGATTGTTAAAATTCAGTTGCACTATGCAATGTATAAATGACGATTTTATGACAAAACTATTTTCAATATCCCGTATCTTCAAGAATTTGTTGAGATAAGCTTTTCAACTTCGTAGATATAAAATTTTAAGATTTTTTGAGGTATAAAAAAGAGCGTTCAATAACGCTCTCTTTGCTTTGAGTAAAGAAAAACTTAGCCAAATGTTTTAAAGCGTAGCTTATCATCCATAAAGGTTTTCTCTCCGGCAGGTGCCTCAATTGAACCAAACACCAGCTGAGCACGTAATTTCCAGTTCTTAGGAATATCAAAAGTTTGGGCAACTTCTTCATCAATTACAGGATGATAGTGCTGTAATGAAGCCCCTATATGGTGTTCTGCCAATGCTGTCCATACCGCAAACTGTGCAATACCGGTGGAATGCTCTGACCATGCGGGGAAATGATCTGCATATAGTGCAAACTGCTCTTGCAACGACTTCACTACATCTTGATCTTCATAAAATAAAACGGTGCCATAACCTGCTGCAAAACTATTAATTTTTGTATCAGTTTTTTCAAAGGCGTCTTCTGGCACCATTTTACGGAGTGTTTCACGCACGATATTCCAAAACTTGGTATGTGATTCTCCATAAAGGGTAACAATACGTGATGTTTGCGAATTAAAAGCAGATGGACTATTGCGTACCGCATCTTTAATAATTTCTTCGATTTTATCTTGTGCCAATGGAATATTTTTACCGATTGAGTAAATGCTGCGGCGTTGTTTCATTTGATCTAGAAATGACATGATTTAATTCCCTCTGATTTTTGTTAAACATTATTAGGATGAGTTTATCTTATGTTAATTCCATAATGAGTACATGACTAAAAAAGTGACATTGTGTTTTATTTATAGAACAATTTTATGAAATATTTCTGAATTTTATGCTGATGTAAAAAATATAAAAGCACCGATAGTAGGTGCTTTATTTGCTTATAGTATCGATTAGACCAGTATTCTAAATCGTTCGCCATCTTGTGGATGATGTTTAAAGCCAGCTTCCTGTTCAATTGAACCAAAAACCAGTTGTGCTCGAAGCAACCACGATGCGTCTATATTAAAATAGTCTGCAACTGCTGAATCTATACTCGGATTATAGTGCTGCAGGCAAGCTCCAATCCCCGAATCAGCCAAGGCCGTCCATACTGCATATTGCGCCATACCTGAAGTCTGTTCTGACCAAACTGGAAAATCACCCGCATTGAACGGGATTTTCTTTTGTAGTCGCTGAATGGTTTGCTGATCTTCATAAAAAAGTACCGTACCAAAACCTGCGGCACACTGCTCTATCTTCATTTCTGTACCGGCAAAAACATGCACTGCAACCAATTTGCGTTGTACTTCTTTAACAATGTCCCAAAACTTTTCATGAGACTCACCAAATAGCACCATAATTCGTGAACTTTGAGAATTTAAGGCCGATGGACAACTTCGTACCGCTTCCTGAATCAGTTCTGCCAAATAGGCTTGACTATAATGAACCTTCTTCCCAAGCACATAGATGCTGCGACATTTTTTCAAATGATCAACAAAAGTTAATTGCTCTATTTCTTCAGCAGCTCTTTTTTTAAGCTTAAAATCTTTGGTGATATCTGACTTCAGGACATGCCCAATTTTTTCTAACAATGCCACAGCAGTACTCCCCAATAATACGAATGTCCAAGTTTTTAATATCTGTTGATTCTAATCGTTTCCAGAAGACTTCTTTGAATAATTTATTTTTAGATGTTGTTTTTTAAATCAAACAATTAGCTTAAAAACAACAAACTCCGCACTTGGCGGAGTTTATGTGAAACATCAAGCATTTTACTTTTCTGTTTCAAATAATGCTGCAACAAACGATTTTGCCGAGAATGGACGTAAATCGTCGATTTTTTCACCTACACCAATAAAACGAATCGGCACATGGGTACGACTCGCAATATTAAACAGCACACCACCCTTAGCCGTACCATCAAGTTTGGTAATGGTAAGTCCGGTTAGGCCAACAGCCTCATCAAACATTTCGACTTGATTAATCGCATTTTGACCTGTGCCGGCATCAACCACCAACATGATTTCATGCGGTGCAGTTGCATCAATTTTTTGCATTACGCGTTTAACTTTGGTGAGTTCTTGCATCAAGTGGCTTTTATTATGTAGACGCCCTGCAGTATCAGCAATAAGTACGTCGATACCTTTAGCACGTGCACTTTCAAAGGCATCAAAAATGACCGAAGCACTATCTGCACCATGACCTTGCGATACCACTGCAATATTATTACGCTCACCCCAAATCTGAAGCTGTTCTGTCGCTGCAGCACGGAAAGTATCGCCCGCTGCCAACATGACTTTCTTGCCTTCACCTTGCAAGCGTTTTGCCAGTTTACCAATGGTCGTGGTTTTGCCGACACCATTGACACCCACCACTAAAATAACGAACGGCGCTTTATTTGGATCAATGTGTAAAGGCTTGACACGTGGAGCCAGAATCGCCACTAGTTCTTCTTGCAAAGCTTTATACAATGAATGTGAATAGATCAAATCACCACGCGTAGTACGCTCGGTTAAATTCGCAATAATAGTTTTAGTCGCGTCAACACCGATATCTGCAACCAGTAGTTGCTCTTCCACTTCCTCTAATAATTCATCATCGATTTCTTTACCACCGATCAGAATATTCACCATGCCATCGGCAAGGTTTTTACGAGTTTTGGTTAAGCCGACTTTCATGCGGCTAAAAAAGCCACTCTTAGATGCATCATCTTGCTCAGTTTCTGTGGCTACAGGCGCAGAAACAGTTGCTTGTTCTTGTTTTGGAGTTTCAACAATAGGTACATTTACCGCAGGTAAATTCGGTAAAGTGACATCGTCATCCCCGATATCAGCATCAATCAAAAATTTATTTTGCCCATTAGATTGCTGTTGCATGCCGAATCCTTGAAAAGCATTGCGTTAAAAAACAAGGATTCTAGCATAGATTTCCTTTGCAATCCCCAGTAGACGTACAACACACCAAAAACGAACAACTTGACCTTGCTTTCAAAGCATAATTTCTTAAAAATAATCATAAATACAATTAATCACTTTGGTAAATCTTGTGCTGAAAAGTTATTACTCAATTTTCCCAAAGCGGTCTTTTCTAAAAAAACATATTTTATCCCTAAGCTTGGTTCTGCTTTCACTACAAAGTGGATGGCTTCATGCCGAGACCCGCAGTGAATTAGCGCGTACCACCTTTGAAACCACGCTTAAAAATGGCTTAAAAGTGATTATTCGTGAAGATCATCGCTCCCCCATGGTGATGACGCAAATTTGGTACGGCGTGGGAAGCAGCGATGAATCAGGGAATTTATTGGGAATTTCACATGTTCTAGAACACATGATGTTTAAAGGAACCAATAAAGTTCCGAATGACGAGTTTACCCGTTTAAGTCGCATTTATGGTGGAAGCGTAAATGCCTCAACCTTTACCAATTACACCAACTATTATCAGCTTTATCCAAAAACCTATTTACCGATGGCTTTAGAGCTGGAAGCGGATCGTATGAGCAACCTGCTGTTACGGCAGCAAGACTATGATCCGGAAATTAAAGTAGTCATGGAAGAACGGCGCTTACGTACAGATGACAATCCCAGATCTCTCGCTTTCGAACGTTTCAAATGGATTGCTTATCCAACCAGTCATTACCGACAACCTGTCATTGGCTATATGAAGAATCTTCAAAATATTCAGCTTGAGGATGTGAAAAAATGGTATCGCGACTGGTATACCCCCAATAATGCAATATTGATTATTGTCGGTGATGTTGATTCTGAAAGCACTTTATTACAAGTGCAAAAGTATTTTGGCGACATCCCCAGCAGAAAAATACCGCCAAGAAATGACGTATTGGAATTTGACCGAGTGGGTTATCGTCATATGGAACTCAACCTACCAGTACAAGTACCGAATTTATATATGGCATGGAATGTCCGTTCCCTGGTGACTGCCAAAAATCCGCAAGATGCTTATGCGCTGACGATTATTAAAAACCTGTTAGATAGTGGTATTTCCTCTCGACTGCAAGACCGATTGGTCCGCGACAAGAAAATTTTGACCGCAATCAGCGTTTCTTACGATCCTTATAGTCGCGGAGACAACTTACTCAGTATTTCCGCATTGCCTGTGGAGGGTGTAAGTTTGCAAGAGGCTGAAAAAGCCATTCAAAGTGAAATTGATTTATTAAAGACTGAACTCATCAAACCCGAAGAAGTTGAACGGGTGACGGCTAGATTCGTGGCTAATCTAATCTACAGCCAAGACGATATTACCGGACAAACCAAAATGATTGGCAACTTAGAAATCAATGGTTTAAGTTTTCGCTTAATGGATGAGCTTCCAAAGCATTTTGAAACCGTAAGCCCTCAAGATATTCAACGCGTGGCGAATATTTATTTTACCCGCGACAATCTCAGCACTTTATATCTTTCTCCCGAAAATAATGCACAATAACGGAATTTTACATGTTAAAGCTACGCCCTATCGTTTTACTCGGCTCAATTATCTGTGCCCAATCAACAATTGCCGAGGTCAATTTAACTAACATGAACGATGATAATCCGACTTCTTTAACCTCGATTCCCCTATTACAAAGCTTAAAAATTAATAATAAACAACTTCAATTTAATGCGCCTTACGTTCATGAACTAAAAAATCGCTATAAAGTTCGTAGCTTGTTTGTAGAGTCGAAAGCTTTACCTATAGTCGATATTCAGCTGACCTTTAATGCGGGTGCTGCACGGGATGAAGAGATCGCTCCAGGTTTGTATGGAGTTGCCAATATGGCAGCAAAGCTGATTGATGAAGGCACAGAAAAATATACTGCTAACGAAATTGCCAATGCTTTTGAACAAGTCGGTGCCCAATTTAGTGCCCAAGCTTATCGGGATATGTTCGTTATAAAACTAAGGGTGCTCTCAGATCCGAAAAAACTTGAGCCGGCATTAGGCATGATGATGGAAATTTTAAATCATTCCACTTTTAAAAAATCGAGTATTAATTTGGTGTTAAGCAATACTCAAGTAGGTCAAAAGCAGATTCAGGAAAGTCCGAGCCGGATGATGAATGTTCAGTTTTATCGTGCTTTGTATGGGAAACATCCCTACGCAGAACCGATTACCGGCACACAACGCAGCATCAGTAAAATCACTCCAGTGCAACTGAAACAATTTAGTGATCAATTTCTGGTGGCACAAAATCTGAATATCTCCATTACCGGTCAGCTCAGCGCCAAAGAAGCCTTACAACTTTCTGACCGCATTGCAGGAAACCTAAAACAGGGGCAAAAAGCCAAGCCGCTGGCTCAACCACTCGACAAATCAACTTTTGATATTCGCCACCTTACTTTTAATTCTAGTCAAGCGCATGTGATTATGGGGCATTTGGGCACCACACGATTTGATCCAGATCGTTTAGCTTTAGAAGTTGCCAATCAAATGCTGGGTGGGAGCGGATTTAATTCCGTACTGATGAAAGAACTGCGGGTGAAACGTGGATACACTTATGGAACTTATAGCTCATTTTCATTTAGCCAGGTTCCGGGCACTTTTAGTTTGAGTTACTCAACACGACAAGACCAACTGCTCGACAGCATACAAGTTGCTCATCAAGCTTTGGTCAATTTTGTAAAACAACCGATTGATCAAAAACAGCTGGAAGAAACCAAAGCAGGCATGTTACGAGCTTTTCCGAATAATTATAGTAGTAATGCCAATATTAATGCTCAGTTAGGCTCAATAGGTTTTTATAATCAGGCAGCTGGTTATCTAAATGATTATCCAAAATTATTAGAGAAAATTACCGCCCAAGATATCCAAGATGCAATCCGTAAGCATCTGCACCCCGAACGCTTGACCATCATTGTAGTCAATGAAAAACTCGATAAAGCAGCTCTGGAAGTAGCCCTTAATCAAAATCTGCTTCCAGATGCACCTAAGCTTTCAGCGCCTTCAATCGAACAGATTCCTAAAACAATTATTGCTCCGCCTGCAAAGGAGGTAATTGATGCGCCCGTTTCATTTCCAACTGATACGCCTGCATCAATTTAAAGTATTGAGCATAAGGAACCTGAGGCTGCTGCATCAGGTACAAAGCCATTTCTTGGGTATCAGGATAATTGGCTTGAGAGGAAAGTTTCACAATATTTTCAAATTTTGAAACTGAAATTGGTCGGTGCAGGGCAACTAAAGCCAGCGTTAAAATAATGGCAATAATGGTAACAATGAGTACGTTATAAACATTTTCCAGCTTTATTTCAGATTTTAATTGAACAATTTTTTGTATAGCAATATGCATAACCTACCTCGAACTCAAGGTAGTGTAGGATGCGCTAAAAATAAGTACAAGCAGATTTGCTCAATTTCAAAGCACTTGTAGCAGAAATTGAGCAATCGTCAATTACTTATCCTATTACGTTTCTGATTACGGCAAAGTAAAGTACCAACGCAATAATCCCTAACACAAGCGCAATAGCAAAAACTCCGACACCTCTTTCTGAATCAACCGGATGCAGTTCATCGTCATCCGCGACCCGCTTTAACTCGCCATTATAAACATCATAAAATTCTTCACGCTGCTGTGGACTCAACTGACGAGTAAAGTCGTAAACTCTTTTACGCTGAGCTAAACAAAAATCGCCTAAATGAATCTCCTGATGAAAAACTGCCTCATCTAAATTTTTGCGATGTTGATGAGCGAGTTCAACAATTTGAGTAGCTGTTGGAGGCAAATCAAAATTCAAACCATCTAATGTTTTTGTCATGTTATTCTCCTTATAGTTACGAACTTCCGTATATCCATATTAATAAAAAATCATTTTGTACATTGTTTAATCATGTAAACTTGAATTAACAGAAATAACCCACATATATTGTTTGACAATTTAAGTTGAATGTAATATTACTTTAACAATACCAAGTTAAATTAGTATCAAGGCGAACTTAAAAGTCTAGTCTTAGCAATCATAATTACAATAAGGAGTTTAATATGATTCAACAACTCTCTCACCAAGACTTAGAACATGCATATGCAGATGCAGTAAATACTATTCAATCACAAATGAATTTTGCAGATGCGGTTAAAAAATTGGAAGATGTCGCTCGTGCTGGGCATGGTAAAGCAGCATTGTTTCTAGCAGAACTTTATTATCAAGGTTTCCGTGTAGAACGAGACTCGCTAAAAGCCCAATATTGGCAGAATTTAGCCACTATGCAAGCTTAATAAAACGTCACCAAGGTGGCGTTTTTTAATGCCTATTGTTTTTAAATATATATTTCCTTACATAGTTTCTCAAAGCTTACACTGAACTTTAATCTAAATTTCCTACAATAGCTCCTGAAGTCACTAGATGCTTTTGGTATGAATCGAATTAAATCTTTACACCCTGTTCCTAAAGACTTGTTTTTTAAAATCACAATTTTAAAGTCAATGATGTACTGTGGTGTACTCTGGGGTTTATATCACCAACAAGGTTGGGCAATGATGTCTGACCATGAAGACTATATTTTTCCATTTTGGCTGAACAGTGTTCAAGCACATAAGTATGCTGAATTACATTGGCCAGACTATACGCCGCGTAAAATCACCTCTCATGATTTTCAAGAATCATTGCTGCCGACATTAACGCGTTTAAAAGTCACTCCTGCATTATGTAATTCTTCAAGTCGAAAATTTAAATTGACAACTCAACAAATGCGTCATTTCTTTTTCTCTGAATCTTTGCAACCTGCTTAGGCAGTCGTGCAAACTGTTAGAGCGAAATAGAGAAAAATATAAAATTAAGTTTCTGACTTGAAAAGTGTTTGCATTTTTCTCATTTCGCGCTAAGTTTAATGTCAAATAACAAACAATAAAGGATGACAGTAAATGACCAATGTAGCACAAGTTATTCAGGACAAAATTGAACAAACCATTTTTACGATCAGTCCGGAAGCAACTGTACTTGAAGCAATTTCACTTATGGCAGATAAAGGCATTGGTGCAGTTGTGGTCACTGACCAAGATAAAGTAGTCGGCATTCTTTCCGAGCGTGATTACACACGTAAGGTTATGTTGATGGAACGAACCTCTAAAGAAACTTCAGTCAGTGAAATTATGACTGCAAAAGTATTAACAGTTACCAAATCAACCAGTGTTGAAGATTGCTTAGGCCTCATGACAGATCGCCATTTACGTCATCTTCCTGTGGTTGAAAATGACAAACTTGTTGGCTTGATTTCTATTGGAGACTTGGTCAAAGCCGTCATGGATGACCAGCGTAAATTGATTGACCAGCTTCAACAATATATTGCCAGTTAATCTTTTAAAACTAATGAATGCCCATAAAAAAACCTCTCATTACGAGAGGTTTTTTTATAACTCAATATACAGATTAAATTCTGTCTCAAAGGGAGAAGAAAATATCAACTAGTTTAAACCCAATTTTTCTGCAACATAATCTGAATCTTTATCCCCACAACCGGATAAGTTCACGACAATTTTCACATCTTTGGTTATTTTTGCTGCTTCACGTATCGCCCATGCCACCGCGTGTGAACTTTCTAGTGCAGAAACAATGCCTTCTATACATGACAATATCATAAAGGCATCCAGACATTCTTGATCTGTTGTAGTTGAGTATTCCACGCGCCCCAAGTCTTTCAAGACACTGTGCTGTGGACCTACACCCGGCTAATCCAGACCAGAAGCAATTGAATGGACCGGCAATGGCTCACCTTGTTCATCTTCAAGGAAATAACAGGCCATACCATGAATTGACTCGGTTTGCCCAAAGTTAAAGTGGCTGAATGCATAGAAGTGTCCAGACCATGCCCTGCCGGCTCATTGAGTTTTATTATGCTTAACGAGCTAAATATTTTGTCATATCTTCCACGCCTTTCAAGGTCATTGGATACATATGGTTCTCAAAAATCTGCTTAACTTGACCAATGGTATGGGTGTAATGCCAATAACGGTCTTCTTCAGGATTGAGCCATGCGGTCTTTTCAAAATGTTGACGTAAGCGCTGCAACCAGACATTGCCCGCTTCATCGTTCATATATTCAACCGAACCACCGACCGAGCTTAGCTCATAAGGTGCCATACTGGCATCGCCCACCACAATGACCCGATAGTCCCGGCCATAGGTATTAAATAAATCCCAGGTGTTCATACGTGTGTTAGTTCGGCGGATATTGTCCTTCCACACATAATCGTACAGACAATTATGGAAATAAAAATACTCTAAAGTCTTAAATTCGGTTTTGGCTGCGCTGAACAGTTTTTCACATTGCGCAATGTGTGAATCCATTGATCCGCCAACATCGAACAACATCAGAACTTTAATACGGTTACGTCGTTCTGGAACCAGTTGTACGTCTAAAATACCCTGCTTTGCCGTTTCACGAATGGTGCTATTAATATCTAGTTCTTCAGCAGCACCCTGACGGGCAAATTTACGTAAACGGCGTAACGCCATTTGCATTTGGCGTGTGCCTAAAATCTGTTCGTCATCGAGATTTTGGTATTTACGCTGTTCCCAGACTTTAACAGCAGAGCGTTTACGTCCCGGGCCGCCAATACGTACACCTTCAGGATGATCGCCATAAGCACCGAATGGCGATGTACCACCAGTGCCAATCATCTTGTTGCCCCCCTGATGCTTCTTGTGCTGTTCACGAAGACGCTCTTCCAGCATTTTCATCAGCTCTTCAAGGGAACCGGCTTTTTTCAGCTCTTCGCGTTGTTCTGGGGTGAGATGTTTTTCCAGCAGTTCCAGGTCGAACCAGTCTTTCGGCAGTTTATGGACTTGATTGAGCAAATCATCCAGATCAAACGTCGAGATACCATCAAAGTAATCTTTCATGGCACGGTCAAACTTGTCAAAGAAACGCTCATCTTTGACCATGATGGTTTTTGCCAGTTGATAGAATTCGTCCTGATCTGCAAAAACCAGACCTGAAGCAACTGCTTCATTCAGATCAATCAGTTCACGTGTTGAAACGGGTACGCCGTAACGTCGCAAAGTATAAAACAATCGCACAAACATGCGTGTTTCTCCCTTAACGGCGTGACATAAAGGCTAAACGTTCAAGCAATTGCACATCTTGCTCGTTTTTAATCAGCGCACCATAAAGTGGTGGAATCGCTTTCGATTTATCATGATTACGCAGAACATCTTCAGGCATGTCATCTGCCATCAACAAGCTTAACCAGTCAATCAGTTCAGACGTTGACGGCGGTTTCTTTAATCCCGGAATTTGGCGCAGCTTGAAGAATACTTGCAATGCTTCATTAACTAAAGCCGTAGAGACTTGCGGAAAATGCACATCAATAATTTCACGCATGGTCGCTTCATCAGGAAATTCAATATAATGGAAGAAACAACGGCGCAAGAATGCATCCGGCAACTCCTTCTCATTGTTTGAAGTAATAATTACGATTGGACGTTGTGTCGCGGTAATCGTTTCCCCTGTTTCATAAACAAAGAACGACATTTTATCCAGTTCATGCAATAAATCGTTTGGAAACTCGATGTCTGCCTTGTCAATTTCATCAATTAACAATACACAGCGCTCTTCACTGGTGAATGCTTCCCACAATTTTCCAGGTTTAATATAGTTTTTAATATCATAAACCCGATCATCGCCCAGTTGGCTATCACGCAAGCGTGAGACTGCATCGTATTCATATAATCCTTGCTGGGCTTTGGTGGTGGACTTAATGTGCCAGGTAAGCAATTTTAAACCCAAACTTTCAGCGACCTGTTCTGCAAGTAAAGTTTTACCTGTGCCCGGCTCACCTTTAACCAAAAGCGGTTTTTGCAGTGCGCGTGCAGCTTTTACAGCAAGTTTTAAACTATCAGTCGCAATGTACTGAGCTGTACCAGAAAATTGTTGAGTATCCACAGACATAATTTAACCTTATTGTTTTACTTAAAGCGGTGAACTATTTTTGTTGACTACAAATTTTGCTTTGTTGGCGGTGTATCTTGACCATAAATAGCCAACCACCAGACCAAGTCCCACAACAAATAAGATAAGGGAAGCATTTGACCAGACCAAAGCAGTTTCTTTGGTTAAAACGCCAAATAACAGCCCAAAAATTGCCGGAGCGATGGAAGCATTATTCCCTTCAGACACCGTAGGCGTAAGTAAAATCGCAAATCCAACGATCCATGTGATTCCACCCAAAGGTTGAGGCAAACGTTTTGCAATCGCATACCAAGCCCAAAGAATAATAATACTTCCCAATACATAAACCGTGACAGCGATGCTGTCTTCAGGAATTGAATCTAGTAGTGAAAGAAAACTATTCATCGTGCAACTCCTGAATCGACTTTAGGCACCACGTAACCCTTCTGGGGCAGCTTGATTAGGATTGATCAGACCTTCTGGCGGCACTTGAATAAAAAAGCCTTTGGTTTTAATTGAATCAATCACATGCAACACATTTACACGTGCCAATTTACGGTTCTCAGAGAGCTCTAAATCCATCACAAAGGTCGCACGACCGAATGCAACACGCATCGGTTCAGGCAATACCTCAAGCGGACTTGCTGCTTCAGCTTCGTTTTCAGTTGGCTCAGGACGGGCAATGTAAAGATACATTTCATCTTTTTTGCTAGATTTGAAAATTGAACAATACATAGTTGAAACAGTACTCATAAAACTTGGCTTAAGCATACAGCAAAAAAAAGACCGATACATTAGTGATTATTAACGCATCAGTCTTGATTTTGTATAAACGATAATTCTTTAATCAATCTGTTTGAAAATTATTCTGTCACCTTCATTTGGGTAGATAGATATTGCTCGTCAGCATGCAGAACATCAATTAATGGCTTGGTTAACAGATCATAACGCCAACCCAAAAGATAGGCAGGCAAATCCTGTTCGTCATTATGAAAAACCACATGTTGATACAGTGCATTCAGCCATTTTTTACGCATCAGTACTTCTTTCGGTACGGTGGTTTCTTCTACTACAGTTTCAATGACTTTATCGACCTTTTCACCAATATCTTTGGATGAATGACGAATTGGACGTGCCATGCGAAGTGGCCATTCCGCCTGCTCAGGCAAGAATTTCAATAAATCCAGAATGGTCTTCCCGTGATCACGCACAATATTCTGACGAATATCTTTAATTCCTGATAACTGAAAATGATTACGTGGATTCTTTTCCACCAAATCAATCATGGTTGAATTCTTCAAAATAAAGCTACGCGGATAGTTTAACGCTTTGACCATCTGTTCACGCCACACCGCCAGTTGCTGTAACTGCATCAGTTGACGGCGTGAGTGTCGATAATTGCCTACATCATGGTAAAGCAAATCTAATGGGGTTTCTTGCCCAATTTCATGGGTCAGATGACGGCAATCTTCGAGTGCAAACTCAAGTAAATTTTTCTCAGTTAATTTATGCTGAATTTTATTGGATAAATTCATTAAATAAAGTACATCATTGGCGGCATACGTCAACTGCTCCGGACTAAGCGGGCGCGCTAGCCAATCAGATCGCGTCTGATCTTTGTCAATATCGACATCAAGCATTTGTTTCAACGCATTTTGATAACTGACTTGAAGTCCATGCCCAAGAAAAGACAAGCCCACTTGGGTATCAAAAACATTGCTTAGGCTTTTTTGCTGTGCATAGTGGTAAATTAAATCAATATCTTCACTACAGGCATGGAAGACATTTTGCTGTGCTTGAAATAATTTTTCCCAAAATGCAGACAAATCCAAACTTGTCCCATCGAGCAAAAAGATTTGACCTGCAACATTAATTTGAAATACCCCTAATTTAGGCCACAGGGTATCGACTTTGATAAATTCTGTGTCTAATCCATAAATGGAGGTCTGACTCATCAAATGTAAAATATTTTCTAAGTCTTTTTGTTGCTGAATGAAGTGAAACATATTACCGAGTCTAAAAGCAGATTCTTTTAAAAAGTATATTAACCGATATATAACATTTAGATATAACAAAATTTGCGTTTATAAAATATATTGCTTTAATTTAGGTGTTTCTTTTAAATAACAATCCTTTTTTATATGTTTTTTATATAAGTTTAAATTTCAATCAAGCAAACGCGACTAAAGTCTCGGTTTACTCCTTAAATGATAAAATAAGCACCTAAGTACTTATTTCATCCGCATACGATTATGGACCGCCTGACTTAAGGTATGGCTATCTACATATTCAAGCTCACCCCCTTGCGGAACACCTTGAGCAATCCGGGTCATTTGTACAGGCAAATGTTTGGTGGCTTCTACCAAATAATGCGCAGTCGCCTGACCTTCCACGGTTGCATTGGTTGCCAGTATCACTTCAGAAACATTGCCTTTGCTCAAGCGCTGAATTAAATACGGAATTCCAATTTCTTCCGGACCGATCCCATCCAGCGGCGACAAATGCCCACCCAGTACATGGTACTTACCACGAAAACTGCCGCTTTGCTCAATCGCCATGACATCTGCAGGCGATTCCACTACACATAACAGCTGATCATCGCGCTCATTGGACAAGCAAATATCACAGACTTCATTTTCAGTCAGTGAATGACAAATGCTACATTCATGAATATAAGTGGTTGCTTCGTTTAAAGCATGTGCCAAGCCGACTGCACCTTCCCTATTTTTCATGATGAGGTGCAATGCCATGCGCTGAGCCGATTTCGGCCCAACACTTGGCAAAATGCGTAATGCTTGTACCAGCTGATCAAATCGATCACTAAACACTAAATGTATTCCTTAGAATAAGCCAGCAAGGCCAGGTGGCAAGCCCATACCCGAGTTAGCCGCTTTCATGCGTTCTTCAGAAACCGCTTCAGCCTGACGTGCAGCATCATTCATTGCAGCCGCGATCAGGTCTTCAATCATATCTGCATCATCTTGCAAAAGCTCAGGACTGATTTCGATACGTTTTACCACGTTACGGCAAGTCATGGTGACTTTCACCAAACCGCCGCCTGATTCAGCATGAACTTCAGTTTGAGCAAGCTCTTCTTTAGCCTTTTTCACATTGTTTTCAACATCTTTCTGCATGCGCTGTGCTTGCTGCATCAACATATTAATGTTCATAAAATTCTCCGAACAATCAATTTCTAAATTAATATCTATAAAAAATTAGATTAAATCTAAACCACGACTAATGTCGCGAATAATATCATCAATATCTTCTAAACCAACAGATACGCGAATTAAACCCTCACGAATACCGGCAGCTTCTTTCGCTTCTGCTGAGAGTTTACCGTGAGTTGTGGTGGCTGGGTGAGTAATTGTCGATTTCGCATCACCTAAATTACCGGTAATCGAAATAAACTGGGTGTTGTCGATAACTTTCCAAGCCCCTTCACGACCACCTTTTACTTCAAACGAAACAATACCGCTAAAACCTGTTTGCTGTTTGGCTGCAAGATCATGACCAACATGTGAAGGTAAACCGGCGTAATACACTTTTTCAACTTTTTCGTGGTTATTCAAGAATTCAGCCAGTTTTTGTGCATTTGCAGAATGTTCACGCATACGTAAACGTAAAGTTTCCAAGCCTTTCAAGAACACCCAAGCATTAAATGGACTCATTGATGGACCGGTGGTACGCACATAACTAAATACTTCTTCAAGCAGCTGATGATTGCCCACCACAGCACCGCCAAGTGCACGACCTTGACCATCGAGATATTTAGTCGCTGAATAAACTACCAAGTCCGCACCAAATTTAATCGGTTGTTGCAATACTGGCGTACAGAAGCTGTTATCAATTGCAAGTAATGCACCATTAGCATGGGCAATATCTGCCAAGGCTTGAACATCGGCAACTTCAGCAAGCGGGTTGGATGGAGATTCGACAAACAATAATTTAGTTTCAGGTTTGATGGCATTTTTCCATGCTTGCAAATCTGTCAAATCAACAAAATCAACACTTACACCAAATTTAACCACATATTTTTCGAACAAAGATACAGTCGAACCAAATACTGCACGTGAACAGATCACATGATCGCCCATTTTCAAATATGACATTGCAACAGCCATAATTGCTGCCATACCCGAACTGGTTGCTACAGCACGTTCAGCACCTTCCAAGGCAGCTAAACGTTTTTCGAACATCGCTACAGTCGGATTGGTAAAACGCGAATAAATATTTCCCGGTTCCTGACCTGAAAATTTAGCGGCTGCTTCTGCTGCATCTTCATATACAAATGAAGAGGTCAGGAAAATTGGCTCGCCGTGCTCACCTTCAAAACTACGTGTATGACCTGTACGAATGGCTAAAGTATCTAATTGGTATTCAATGTCGTCTTGTTGGCTCATCTTCTCTACCTAGTCCTGGACTGCCGTTGCTAATAATTGCCAACATTTTGAGCGCCTATAGCATTTAAGGTCAAGGTATAATGCATAAATATCGCCTACACTTCGATCAATCCACCTAATGTTAGTAACCTCAGCAATGATTCAAGTTAAAAATAGAATTGCCAAACATAAAAGCAAACTCAAAAATCTGTCAACAAGTTTGTTCAATTCAAAATCGCTGGTTTTATCGCAAACTACACCCTATGAAATCATTGCAGAATATAAACACACTCGCCTACGTTATTACGCTTCACCAGATAAACAATATAAAGAACCGTTAGTCTTTGTGGCCCCGCTTGCAATTAACATGGCAATTTATGACTTATACCCTTATCGCTCATTGGTAAAGCACTTTCAGCATAGTGGTTTTGATGTCTATTTAATCGAATGGGGTCAATATAACTATAAAGATCGCTCACTCAATTTTATGTCATTTATTGACGATGCCATTCCTCATTGCATTACACAAATTCGTCAGCATTCTAGCAGCGATGAAATTTCCCTGCATGGCTGGAGTATGGCGGGTGTATTTGTGATGCTGTATACCGCATTACAACAACCAAATTTTGTCAAAAACCTGATTGTACTGGGTAGTCCGGTGGACAGTTATGCTTCCGGCCGTATTGGTAAACTATTTCAAAAGACCAATCAACTCATTGCTAAAAACAAAGTGCTACAAAACAAGATCTATTCTGAAACTTTACCCAAATCTCTGCTCCATACTCCGGGATTCCTGAATGCTTTCGGTTTTAAAATTATTGATCCTATAGGATGGGTACAAAGCCAAAAGCAGTTTTTAGCGAACCTTGATAACCCGCAAGCTTTATACGAACATGCCACTATGGGACATTTCCTGAACCGTATGATGGATTATCCTGGCGGGATCAATCAGGATATGATTTTTAATGTCTGGCTACAAAATCCGCTAAAAAATGGCGTTATACAATTGCAAGATAAGAATATCGAATTAAACAATATTGAGTGCTCCGTACTGGTGGGTGCGGGTCGTAGCGACCAAATCGTATCTGTAGAGGCGGTTAAGCCTTTAATTGAATTGACAAATAGTCAGGATGTCACGTTTACTCTTATTCCGGGTGGTCATTTAGGGTTGATGTCGAGTCAATCTAGTGCCAATGAATTCTGGCCATTTATGACCAACTGGCTAAAACACAGATCAAGTAAAATATAAAGGACATATCATGATTCAGTCAGTTGCATTTATCGGCTTAGGTGCTATGGGTTACCGTATGGCAGCACATTTACCTCAACATTTCGACACGGTCTATGTATGGAATCGTAATTTCGAAAAAGCCAACCAGCATGCAACTGAATTTGGCACTCAGGCTGTTGAACTTGAACAGGCAGTTCAGGCAGACATCATTTTTTCCTGCTTACCGACCAGCAATGAAGTGGAAGAACTTATTGCAACGGTACAGATTAAATCCGGTGCTGTATGGGTAGATTGCACCAGTGGTGTTCCTGAATCTGCAAAAAATCTAGCAAAGCTACTTAAAACACAAAATGTAGATTTCCTTGATGCACCAGTCAGTGGTCAGACCATTGGTGCAGAAAATGCGACCTTAACGGTAATGATTGGCGGAGAAGCGAGTGCTTTCGAACAAGCCCTGCCTGCAATTCAGGCTTTTGGTAAACTGATCAAACATGTCGGTGGCCCGGGTGCAGGATTTGCGGTTAAAGCCGTTAACAATATGTTATTGGCTGTAAATCTATGTTCAGTGGCAGAAGGTTTTACTGCGCTCAAGGCACATGGTGTAAACTTGAATGAAGCACTGGATTGTATTAATGCATCCAGTGGTAAAAGCGGTGTAACCGAAACTGTTTTACCACAGCGTATTTTAAATCGTAGTTTCCCTCTAACCTTTGCCCTACCATTGTTAGCCAAAGATACCGGTATTGCTTTAGACTTGATTCGTGAGGCTAAACTTTCTGCACCCGTGATTGCGCTTACTCAAAGCTTAATTCAAGCGTCTAGTGATTTAGCAGAAAAAGACAGTGACTTTTCAAGCGCTGTAAAAATGTATGAATCATGGAGTAAAATTACACTTGAGTAATAACTCGCCATTGAATAATGATAACGAAACCTAATATTGTGATTATGTGTTATACACAATGTTCTTACAGAGGAAACTCTCATGACTAAGTTAAGTATTGCAATTTTTGCCAGTGTTGCAACTTTTATTGGGGCTAATGCTTTTGCAGCTACGCCAGAGCAAGAATGTCAAAAATTAAAGAATGACCACGATGTCATTTATGCATCTAAAGGTTTTTGCTTCAAAGACCCTGACGCCAAGGCGAAGTTTGGCAATGATAATTGCTATACAACTAAACCAAAATTTTCGGATAAAGAGCAACAACGACTTGACGCCATTAAAGATCGTCAGAAAGAATTGAACTGTAAATAATTACAGTACCCAATCACTTTCAAGGATTAGCCATGCTTTACGATGATCAAAATATTTTTGCACGAATTATCCGCAACGAAATTCCTGCAATTAAAGTGTATGAAGATGATCAAGTCCTCGCTTTTATGGACATCATGCCACAAGCTGAAGGTCATACATTGGTGATTCCTAAAACACCAGCGATCACATTGCTTGACCTTCCTCCTGAAGCGGCGGCTTATACTATTCAAATTGTGCAAAAGGTTGCACAAGCGATGGAAAGAGCCCTTGAGGTCAAAGGTATTGTACTGATGCAACTTTCAGGTGCCTCCGCAGGTCAAACTGTTCCACATGTACATTTCCACCTTATTCCAAGCTCGGTTCATGAATTAGGGAAACATGCTTTACATATGGGTGATCAAGAAAAAATCCACGCATTGGCTGAAAGAATTAAAGCTGCGCTTTGATTTAAAATGAATTCAAAAAAATGGAGCCTTGGCTCCATTTTTTTTATAAATACAGAATAAAAAACAAATATTTAGTTTAAAGATCAACTTAAATACGTCATCAAACTGTCATTTATCATTCACTTTTTTGTCACAAAGATTACAGATACTGCATAGCAAGTTGGTGAGCTTCTGTAACTTTTTGTACTCAAGCAAACTAAAAAGAAGTGTTAAGTAAGGCAAATGCCATTTAGAACCGTGTTTTGGAGAAATCTCAATGAAAAAATTGCTTCTCGCTGCTGTAGTAGCGGCTATGGGGACGAGTGCAGCACAAGCGGCACCAACTTTGTACGGTAAAGTGAATGTTAGTGTTGACAGTTATGATGATGGAAAAGATGATAAAATAGAACTCAACTCAAATGCTTCCCGTATTGGTGTTAAGGGTGAAGAGAAACTGACTGATAAACTCGCTGCTGTTTACCAAGCAGAATGGGAAATTGATGTCGATGGTGGAGATGATGTATTTAAAAAACGTAATATTTTCGCCGGTTTAAAATGGGCTGATATCGGTACTTTAAAAGCAGGTATTATGGATACCCCATTTAAAGATGCTGCTGGCGGCTATCGTGATGTATTCAATGACTATGCACACGCTGACATTAAAGAAATGATGTACGGCGAAGAGCGTGTAGAAAATGTTATTGGTATTGAAACCGATCCAAAACTGATGGGTGGATTAGTTTTCGCTCTTCAAGCGCAACAAGGTGAGTCCACCAGTGATACTGCAAACTATACAGATGGTGCTCGTGATAGCGTTGGTGATGGACTTTCTACTTCACTTTCATATGCCAATAAAGATTTAGGCTTCGAAGGTGTTATTGCAGGAAACTTCAAATCCATAGGTGACTTTGCTGCTGTCGGCATCTCAAATGCTCCTGCTGATGCAATCCGTATTGGTGGGTCTTTCGACCTAGGTAAAATTGGTGCGACTGGTTTATATTTAGGTGCAATGTGGCAAACTGCAGAAATCTCTGATTACTTAGGTACTGAAACCTACAAGAATGTAGAAGAAAAAGCTTGGTTAGTTTCGGCAACGTATAAGCTTGCAAATACCCCTTGGTCTTTTAAAGCTCAATATCAAAAAGCTGATACTGACTGGACTGTAGCTACAGGGACTGGCGATACTTCGGCAAAACAATGGGGTATTGGTGCAGATTACAAACTAAACAGCCAAACCAAATTATTTGCGAATGCAGTACAACGAGAGTGGGACAATAAGCGCACAAACGCTGGAGCTGCTGCAGCAATTCCAAATGCTGATGAAAATGTTTACGGCTTAGGTATGGAAATTAAATTCTAAGTTCACAACAGTTAATATGAGACTGCCTAAGGGCGGTCTTTTTTATCTGAACTCAATATTCAGGACAGTTTTTATAAAGAGTCTCTTTAACTTTCACACCGCCTTATTCTATTTTTTTAAATACTCAAATTTTAATTAAAATACAACCCAATCTCATTTAATAAATATTATCCCGCGATAAAACAAAGTATTTTAGTCAACTTTAAAATATAAAAATACAACTGTTTTAGTCAACTTTAAATATAATATATGAGTATTTTAGTCGGGATTAAAAATATTAATACTAAGTATTTTAGTCAACTTTAAAATAGTCAAATATTAGTTTATTTTTTAACAAACCGTATTATTAACTTATTGTTTTAATTAATATAAATAATATATTTTTATTTTAACTGTTTATTCTATTTATTTTTAGTTACTTTTTGTTTAATAATATAATTATATTTTAAAAATAGGCTTATTTGCATGAGCTTAATACCCAAAGATTTTAATCAAAGATTAGTTAAAGAGATTACAATCATATTAATAATTAAGATTGCTCTTTTACTGATGATTAAAAACATCTGGTTCGACGCCCCCACTATTCCCAAAAATTTTGACTCTCAAGTTGCCGAGCGTATTGCCGGCAGTCCTTCCCAAATCAAGGAGACACGTTGATGATTTCTGAAAGCGTGGTCGATCTTTCGCGGTTCCAATTTGCAATGACCGCGTTGTATCACTTTATATTTGTACCTCTTACTCTTGGTCTGGCTTTTATTCTTGCCATTATGGAAACCACTTATGTGATTTCCGGTAAGGAAATTTATAAAGACATGACCAAATTCTGGGGAAAACTTTTTGGTATTAATTTTGCCTTAGGGGTAACTACAGGCTTAACCATGGAGTTCCAGTTTGGTACAAACTGGGCGTACTATTCGCATTATGTCGGTGACATTTTCGGTGCGCCACTGGCTATTGAAGGATTAATGGCATTTTTCTTGGAATCGACCTTTATTGGTCTTTTCTTCTTCGGCTGGGATCGACTTTCCAAAGCTCAGCATTTAGGCGTGACCTGGCTGGTTGCACTCGGTTCCAACATGTCGGCACTGTGGATTTTAGTTGCCAATGGCTGGATGCAAAACCCTGTCGGTGCAGCGTTTAACTTTGAAACCATGCGGATGGAGTTGGTGGATTTCGGCGCGCTGATTTTCAACCCGGTGGCTCAGGTTAAATTTGTCCACACTGTATCTTCAGGTTATGTGACTGGTGCAGTTTTCGTTCTGGCAATTTCCAGCTATTACTTGCTCAAAAAACGTGATCTGCCCTTTGCACGCCGTTCTTTCGCGATTGCTGCAATCTTTGGTTTAGCCTCTACATTATCGGTTATTTTACTAGGTGATGAATCCGGTTATGAACTGGGTGATGTACAAAAAACCAAATTAGCTGCAATTGAAGCAGAATGGGAAACTCACCCGGCACCTGCTCCATTTACATTATTCGGTATTCCAAATCAGGAGGAACAACGCACTGATTATGCTATTCGCATTCCATATGTGATGGGTATTATTGCGACCCGTTCCCTTGATAAAGAAGTGACTGGTTTGAAAGACCTGATGGTTCAACATGAGCTTCGTATCCGCAATGGTATGAATGCGTATGCCGAACTTGAAAAACTTCGTGCAGGCGATCGCTCTCCAGCACTTATGGCGTCTTTCCAAGAAAATCAGAAAGACCTGGGTTATGGCTTGCTTCTTAAAAAATACACACCAAATGTAGTGGATGCCTCTGAAGATCAAATCAAGGCAGCAACCAAGGATACTATTCCTAACGTAACTGCCCTGTTCTTCTCGTTCCGTGCCATGGTTGCTTCTGGTTTCTTGATGCTGCTTCTGTTTATCCTGGCAACTTATGCAGTGGCTAAACGCAATGCAGAAAACAAACCGTGGCTGCTTAAATTTGCACTTTACGGACTTCCATTGCCTTGGATCGCTACACAGACTGGCTGGTATGTGGCTGAAGGTGGACGTCAACCGTGGACCATTGGTGAGGTTTTACCTACACATCTTTCTGCTTCAAGCTTAAGCACTGGTGATATTTGGGGTTCAATCTTAGCGCTTGCAGCGTTCTATACAGTACTTCTGATTATCGAGATGTACTTGATGATCAAATTTGCTCGCTTAGGTCCAAGTTCTTTACATACTGGTAAATACCATTTTGAAAAAGCTGATGCTCAAAACCACGCTGCTGCGGAGGCTCAATCATGATCGAATATGAATTACTCAAAATCATTTGGTGGGTTCTGGTGGGTGTACTGCTGATTGGCTTTGCCCTCACCGATGGCTTCGATATGGGTTCCATGGCAATTATGCCCTTCGTGGGCAAAAACGATGACGAACGTCGTGCGGCAATCAATACCATTGCCCCACACTGGGACGGTAACCAGGTCTGGTTCATTACTGCTGGTGGTGCACTGTTTGCTGCATGGCCTATGGTTTATGCCACAGCATTCTCCGGCATGTACTGGGCGCTCCTGCTTGTACTTTTCGCTTTATTCCTCAGACCTGTAGGCTTTGACTATCGTTCTAAACTTGAGAACAAAAAATGGCGTACGTCTTGGGACTGGGGTTTAGCTGTTGGGGGTGCAGTTCCTGCATTAGTGTTCGGTGTTGCCTTCGGTAATATGTTCTTAGGTGTACCATTCACCTTAGATGAAACAGTACGTTCAACTTATACCGGTAGCTTCTTTGCACTGCTTAATCCGTTCGCGATTGTTTGCGGTCTGGTCAGCCTATCTATGCTGTGCGCGCATGGCGGGGCTTGGTTAATGCTTCGTACAGATGGCGACTTACATGCACGTTCTGCGAAAGCAACTCAATTGATGGGTGTTATATTCCTGGTTTGCTTCTTGGGTGCAGGTGCGTGGTTATACTTCGGTAGTATTGAAGGTTATAGCCTAGCGCAGCCATTTGATACCAATGGTGTAGCAAATCCATTTACCAAAGAAGTCATTACCAATGCCAACCATGGCTGGATGAATAACTATTCAACTTATCCAATCACCATGATTGCACCTGTAATGGCAATCTTGGGTAGCCTGATTGTGATTGCATCTGCTGCGAAAGCAAAAGCGGGGTTAAGCTTCCTGGGCACATCGTTCATGGTGATTGGTGCAATTTTAACTGCCGGTTTTGCATTGTTTCCATTCCTTATGCCTTCAAGCATCAATCCTGTTGCAAGCTTGACGATGTGGGATGCAGTATCAAGTAAAAATACACTAACTGTAATGACAGTTGCGGCCTGCATTTTTGTTCCAATTATTTTGTGCTACACCACTTGGTGTTATTACAAAATGTGGGGCGTTATTACCAACAAACACGTTCAAGAAAATTCACACAGCCTCTACTAAGGCTGTGTTAGAAAACTAGGAGTTATTCAATATGTGGTATTTTGCTTGGATTCTCGGGATTTTAATGGCGTGCTTTGCAGGCGTATTAAGTGCCCTTTATATCGAACATCATCAAGATTTAGATGAGGAATAAACCATGACAGAAATCGCAATGACAGCAGAAGAAAGCAAGCCAAATAAGTTCGTAATGGCCATTTCATTTTTGATGGCATTGCCGCTTGCTACAGTGCTATTGATTCACCCTGCCCTCATGCTAGATGCCAATGGTCACTACAACCATAGTGCATTGATGATGATCATGATCGGGATTTCAGGTGGATTTATTTACGGAGTAGGATTTCTGCCGAAGTTCTGGCTGTGGAAATGGCTGTTTAGCCCATATATTGCATGGCCACTCATGATCTGGGGTTATTACACCTGGTTTCTGACCTGATGATCTAGAAATAAAAAACCCGCAATTGCGGGTTTTTTAAATACTAGCTTTTATACCTTGCATCAATACTCTGCTTCTCTTCTAGCGTAATGTCATCATGCATTTGAAAACAATCGCGATACTTGGGATGAATATAATGAATATATTTTTCCTTTCCTGCATGACATAAGAGTATTTGCGCTACCATCGAGACCAATCCATTTGATTGTTTTATAACATCTAAAGATTGTTTTTGAGTCAAGCCAACTGAATTTCTTATAATCGAGTGTTTACCCGTATGAACTATAGAGTTTAGATGCTTTAATGAATAAAATTTAAACTTTTCAAATTGCAATGTTATAGCTTTTATTTCTTCTATATTTTTCAACTACTCAATCATTTCAGCAACCATTAGCATTTTTAAAAAGCTAACTCACACTTAAAGTCTGCATTTTTAAAATTTGGTCATTAGATGCTCTAAGTAATACCCAGTATGCCCGCACAACGGATTCAAATTGAATACGAAACAATGTCAGTGCTGGAGTATAAAGTTTTCCTTTTAAATGACTTAACAGCTACGCTATGCTCCATCGAAATATAACAACACCGATAAACCAGATCTAATAGAATAACCCCGTCGATTAATTTAGAATTTTCTATTTAGCTCATCCATCATCAAAAAAATTGTTCAGATAAATCCATTGATATCCCCCATTAATAAACCGGATATTAAATCCGGTTTATTTCATCATCAACGATGAGTATGAATCGACATTACAATACCCATACTCGCCAACAAGGAGATAACCGCCGAACCACCATAACTCATCAGCGGCAATGGATCTCCTGTGACAGGTAAAATACCGCTTGCCATTCCTGAGTTTAAAAATACGAAGAAGAAGAACGTTAATCCAATCGTTCCGGCAAATAAACGACCAAAATTATGAAAGCTATTTAAGCCAATCATCAAGCAACGAATAATAATGGCGGCAAAAAGACTGAATAATAAAAACACCCCAATAAAGCCATATTCTTCAGCATAGGCTGACATAATAAAGTCAGTATGGTGCTCAGGTAAGTAACCCAGATGCGACTGCGTTCCGGTCAAATATCCTTTCCCGGTTAAGCCGCCCGAACCGATGGCAATTTTCGACTGGATAATATTCCAACCTGCTCCCAATGCATCTGACTCTGGATCAAAAAGAGTCAATACGCGTTTTTTCTGATAGGTCTGAAGCAGGAACATCCAGATAAGAGGCGCTGCTACCGCCAGTGCCGTCAATGCACCTAGAATTAGACGCCATGACATCCCGCAAAGAAATAAGGCAAAAATACCAGGAATAATGAGTCCAATATTCAGGTCGGGTTGTAAGGCCACTAACACAAAAGGAAACATCATTAACATCAGTCCAATCACAATCTGCATGAAGGTGGGTGGAAAAGCACGACGAGAAAAAAACCAAGCCATCATTAATGGCATGGCAAATTTCATAATTTCACTGGGCTGCATACTGCCAATGCCTGGAATGGTCAGCCATCGCTTCGCCCCTAAACGTGTATCACCAATGATCAGCACCAGTACCAACAGCACCATGCCAAGTATATAGAAATACGGGCTTGCCGCCTGATACACTTTTGGAGGAACTTGCGCACAGAGAAACATAATAATGAAGCCGACGCCAAAACTTGTGGCTTGGCGGATCACCATACTGCTATCTTGCATGGTTGCGCTATATACCACCATCAATCCCAGAATTGAGTTCAATAAAAGAAAACAAAGTAGCCATGGATCTAAATGTAATCTAGCCCATCTGGATGAATCATGTTTTATGCTTCTACCATCACGTAAAGAGTGACGTAAAAAACGATACTGAGATGATGGTATCATTTGAAATATTGAGTGTTTAAATGTGATGCCAGAGTATAAATTTAAAGCTGTAGAGATAATACATCTGAAGCCATCTTTTATTTTATTTTTGCGAGGATAAAATCAATTTGGCCAATTCTAAATCATCAGCATAGGTAATTTTAATATTGTCTGATCGACTCTGTACCACTTTCACGGTTTCGCCTACATATTCCAATGCACTGGCTTCATCCGTAATATTTACCCCATTCTGCAATGCTTGTTCAATCGCACTCTTCAATATGCCGAGTCTTGAAATTTGCGGAGTCTGGGCTTGCCATAAATAATCACGGCTCACGGTTTTATCAATATTATAGTCTTGTTCAACAAATTTTAAAGTATCACGGACGGGAATAGCTAGAATTGCGCTACAGTTTTCCTGTATGGCAGTATTCACTAAACGATTCAAACAATTTGAACTAACGCAAGGACGTGCAGCATCATGTACAAAGACCAAATCTTCAGGTGAAGCAATCTGGCTTAAATAAGTCAAAGCATTCAGGACAGAGTTAACCCGTTCTGCCCCGCCCAGACAAAAATGAGCTTTATCTGGCTGAGTCAGATTTAAAGTTCTTGCAACTGAGTCATCTTCACTGATCGCCAGCACATATCCCGACAGCGGCAAATCATTCAAACGGCTCACGGTATGTTGTAATACCGTTTGACCTTGAATCATTTGATACTGTTTAAGTTCAGTTTTAGAAAAACGACTGCCAGAACCTGCAGCAGGAATAACCGCCCAAACTTTATGGTGCATTTGCTGTTGAAGCTCCTGAACCGTCTTCATTTGTTCTTACATCAACTTTGGCATTTGGATCAATATAAATAGGTTTATAGTGTGTACCAATCGTACTCATTTGCACAAAAGTTTCACGTGGCTTGATCAAGCCCAGATCTAAACGTGCATGCTCTTCAATGGCTTCAATACCATTTTTTAAGTCATAAACTTCCGCAGCCAACACACGATTGCGTTCTTTTAATTCGGAATTTATTTCTGTTTGTTGTTGAATTTTTTGGGCTAATTTTTGATGGTCATGGTAACCGCCTTCGCCAAACCAGAATAAGTACTGAAACCCCGCGATCAAAATGATCGCAAGGCCCAATAATACTTTACTCGCAGTGGAGTTAAATATACTTAACATAAATTGCATTAGTCGCTTAGTTCAAACCTTTGAATTCAGCTTTACCGCGATATGCAGCATTAGTCAATTCTTCAATACGAAGCAATTGGTTATATTTCGCAACACGGTCAGAACGGCAAAGTGAACCGGTCTTGATCTGACCCGCTGCTGTACCAACTGCAAGATCAGCAATGGTTGAATCCTCGGTTTCGCCTGAACGGTGTGAAATCACAGTAGAGTAACCATTTGCTTTCGCAAGGTAGATTGCATCTAGAGTTTCAGTCAAAGTACCGATTTGGTTATATTTGATGAGGATCGAGTTACCGACTTTCTCATTAATACCACGTTGTAAAATCTTAGGATTTGTTACGAACAGGTCATCACCAACCAACTGGATTTTATCACCAAGAATAGAAGTCAGGTAAGACCAACCTTCCCAATCCGACTCGTCCAAACCATCTTCAATTGAGATGATTGGGTATTGCTTAACAAGACCAGCCAAATAGTCAGAGAACTGGTTGCTGGTGAATGCTTTGTTGCCTTCGCCTGCAAGAATATATTGACCATTTTTGTAGAATTCTGAAGATGCACAGTCCAGCGCAAGCATGATGTCAGAACCTGCTTTGTAGCCAGTTTGACCAATTGCTTCAAGAATAACCGTAATTGCTTCTTCGTTAGAACGAAGGTTTGGTGCAAAACCACCCTCATCACCAACAGCAGTATTCAAACCTTTTTTGTTTAATACTGACTTTAAAGAATGGAAGATTTCAGCGCCTGCACGTAATGCTTCAGCAAATGAAGTAAAGCCAACAGGCTCAATCATGAATTCTTGAATATCAACGTTGTTGTCTGCATGTGAACCACCATTGATGATGTTCATCATGGGTACAGGCATCGTTAAAATCGTTTGCCCACGTAAATCTGCGATGTATTGGAAAAGAGGAATTTTCTTTTCATCAGCGGCAGCACGCGCAGCAGCCAAAGACACCGCTAAAGTTGCGTTTGCACCTAGTTTTTCTTTATTTTCAGTACCGTCCAATGCGATCATCGTATTGTCGATGTCTTTTTGTTCGAATACTGATTTACCAACTAAAGCATCACGAATTAACGTATTTACATTATTAACAGCAGTGCGAACACCTTTACCCAAGTAACGTGATTTATCACCGTCACGAAGTTCTAAAGCTTCACGAGAACCAGTTGAAGCACCAGATGGTGCACATGCACGGCCAACTACGCCAGATGCTAAGATTACGTCTGCTTCGATGGTTGGGTTACCACGAGAGTCCAAAATTTCACGTGCACGAATGTCAACGATTTGGCTCATGAACAATTCCTCAGTTAATTAAAAGAGCTGCTTTTCAAGGCAGCTCAAGGGATATAATCTTAGTGTGTATCTAACTTTTTGAAACCTTTAACCAAGGTATCCAATTCTTTTAATTGCGCCAAGAACGGATCAAGCTGCGACATGCGGAGCGCGCATGGACCGTCACATTTTGCATTTTCTGGATCTGGATGTGCTTCTAGGAATAAACCTGCCAAACCAGTGGCCATACCTGCACGAGCAAGCGTGGTAATTTGCGCACGGCGTCCACCTGCTGAATCTGCACGACCACCTGGAGTTTGAAGCGCATGCGTGACATCAAAGAACACAGGGACATCCATTTCTTTCATGATGTCGAAACCCAGCATGTCTACAACCAGATTATTGTAACCAAATGCTGAACCGCGTTCACAAATAATCAGTTTGTCGTTTCCTGCTTCTAAACATTTATGCAAAATATGGCGCATTTCATGTGGAGCAAGGAATTGTGCTTTTTTGATGTTGATAATGGCATTAGTTTTCGCCATGGCTTCAACAAGGTCAGTCTGGCGACTTAAAAATGCCGGAAGCTGAATAATATCAGCCACTTCAGCAACAGGGGCAGCTTGGTAAGGCTCATGTACATCCGTAATGATGGGTACATTGAAATGTTTTTTAATGTCCGCTAACCACTCAAGACCTTTTTCCAGACCGGGGCCACGGAAAGAGTTCAAGCTAGAGCGATTGGCTTTATCAAAACTTGCCTTAAATACATATGGGATATCTAAACGTGTGCAGATATCTACATAAGTTTCAGCAATTTCAAAAGCTAAGTCTTTAGATTCAATTACATTCATTCCGCCGAATAATACAAATGGCAAATGGTTTGCCATTTGTATATCGCCTAAACGTACAATTTCTTGTGGTTTTAATTGCGACATTATTTAAACTTTCCTAGTTTATTCCTAGAGCAAGATTATTTGGTTTTTTGATACTGTTTTTTAGCAGCGTCAATAAAGCTAGCAAATAATGGATGTCCATCACGTGGAGAACTTGTAAATTCCGGGTGGAATTGTACAGCAATAAACCAAGGATGTTGAGGAATTTCAACAGTTTCTACCAAATGTTGTACTGGTGAATAACCTGAAATTTTCATGCCGTTTTCTTCAAGCACAGGAATATAACGGTTGTTCATTTCGTAGCGGTGACGGTGACGTTCAATAATGTCCGCACTACCATATACTTCACGAGTTTTAGTCCCTTCAACCAATTCTGATTTTTGGGCACCCAGACGCATCGTTCCACCAAGATCAGATTCAACACTACGTTGTTGAACTTCACCACGCTCATCTAACCATTCAGTAATTAAACCAATCAATGGAGATTTAGTAGAACGGTTAAACTCGGTAGACGTTGCATCAGTAATACCGGCAACATTACGTGCATATTCAATTACCGCAAGTTGCATACCTAGGCAAATACCCAAGAATGGCACTTCATTTTCGCGGGCAAATTGAATCGCTTTCATTTTACCTTCAGTACCACGCTCACCAAAACCACCTGGAACCAGGATTGCATCAGCATCTTTCAATACTTCGTTCACATCTTGGCTTTCGAGCTCTTCAGCATTGACATAATCAATTTGAACTTTAACGCGGTTTTTAACCCCAGCATGTAAAAGTGCTTCATTTACAGATTTATATGCATCTGGAAGTTCAACATATTTACCGACCATCGCTACACGAACTGTGTATTCAGGATTAAATAATGCTTCAACTACATTATCCCAATCTGAAAGATCAGCTTCTGGAAGATCGTTATAACCAAAACGTTCACAAATTAAATCATCAACGTTTTGTTCATAGAAAGTACGTGGAATTTGATAAATTGAACGCGCATCTTTACAAACAACCACAGCACGCGCCTGAACGTTAGTAAACAAGGCAATTTTACGTGTCGTATCTGCATCAACATCATATTCTGTACGGCAGATCAAAATGTCTGGCTGAATACCAATCGACAAAAGCTCTTTTACAGAGTGCTGCGTTGGTTTGGTTTTAAGTTCAGCAGCAGATTTAATATATGGCAACAATGTCAAATGCATCAGCATAGTACGGTTATGACCAAGCTCAACCATTAACTGACGAACAGATTCCATGAATGGGAGAGATTCAATGTCACCTACTGTACCGCCAATTTCAACGATTGCTACGTCATAGCCTTCACCTGCGCGAAGAACACGTTCTTTAATATTATCCGTAATATGTGGAATAACCTGGACAGTACCCCCAAGGTAGTCACCACGACGTTCTTTATTGAGTACGTCTTGATAAACACGTCCTGAAGTGAAGTTATTCAGTTTGGTCATTTTCGCACGACGCAAGAAACGTTCGTAATAACCCAAATCTAGGTCAGTTTCAGCACCGTCCTCTGTGACAAAAACTTCACCATGTTGGAAAGGACTCATTGTCCCCGGATCGACATTAATATATGGATCCATTTTGACCATGGTTACTTTTAAACCACGGGCTTCTAAAAGTGCAGCAACTGAAGCAGCTGAAATACCTTTACCTAGTGATGAAACTACACCACCAGTCATTGGGTTTCTCGTACAATCGAGCCTAAATCGGCCTGCAATGTTGCGCAATTTTACTTTACTCTGTACCTATAAAGCAAAGTCATTCCGCATCAATTCAAAGAACAATAAACAATTGGTTATTCTATCAGCATTTCCGATAAAAAATTAGAGGGACTTTATAGGATTTTCATCTTGGTATTTGCTGTTATAATGGTTACATCCTATTAACGCTTTGTTTTGTGCAATTATGAATAAAAAATTTTTGATTTGTGGCGCTATTGCAGCAGCTCTATTATTAACGGCGTGTGTAAAAAAGGAAGCACCGAAGGAAGATGAACAAGAAAAAGTTGAGACCACTCAACCAACTGAGCAAGTAAATGAACCTGTTCAGTTACAGCCATTAGATTCAGCTGAAAACACACAAACTGAAACTCCTGCACAGGTTGAAATCGAACGTCAAGAAACTGAGAATACAACCACAGTCATTCGTCGTGAAGTAACTCAACCGGCTGCTACCGAAGCACCAAAGGCAGAAACGCCTAAAGCTGCGGCACCAAAGGCTGAAGCGCCTAAAGCTGCGGCACCAAAGGCTGAAGCGCCTAAAGCGGAAGAAAAACCGGCTCAAGCAACACCATCAAAATCAAATTCAGCTAGTCAGTCTGAAGATGATGCTGTCGCGGCCGCAATTGCTGCTGCAACACCTGCGCTCGAAAATTAAGTTAAATTTTAGCTTAAAATGCAAAAACCCAGTCATTCCACTGGGTTTTTTATTAAACAATTGATCTATATTTAATCACTCAGCGTACCCATTTAACTTTATCTAAAAAATTTAATTCTGCTAACAATAAAAATCCCCGTATCCTTTAAAATAAAAAAATTAACTAGCACATTTAAAAATTAATATTCCCTACTTCACTGCCATCCACCCGAGCACTGAGTAAGGTTTAAGTCAAAATAAAGATAACTTTTAGGGTTTTCAATAATGTTAAAAAAATGTTGCGACCTACTCGAACAACATCAGTTAAAGATTGCTTTTATTGAAAGTGCCAGCTCTGGCTACCTTTCCAGTCAATTTTCTATTTGTAAAAACAGTGGTGCAGAGATCTTACTGGGCGGTTTGGTCAGTTATGATCCTTCTATTAAGGTCGATCTTCTCAAGATTAACACTGCATTTATTGAACAGTACACGGCAGAATCGGCTGAAGTCACAGAGACCATGGCGATCCAAGGGAAAAAGTTATTTACTCAAGCAGATATTGTGGTTGCCTGTACCGGTCTACTCAAACCTGGGGGTAGCGTAACAAAAACAAAACCTGAAGGTACATTTTTCACCTCAATTTTATATTTAAATGAAACACACAACTTTCATTATTTTATTGATGGAACGCCTTTACACAGGCTCTTCGCCTTAACCCGGCATATTGCAACTGAAATTATCAAACTCATTGATGGAGTTTAGTTATGTTAAAATTCAAAACCTTTATATTCGGTTTAACACTGCTTCCCTGCACCAGTTTTGCCACTGTGGGAGGACCTCACAATGTGGAATTTCTGGGTTATGACGCCAAAGACCAAAAAGTCTATCTACTGAAACACTATCAAGATGGTCGTGGTCGTTTGCCACAACTCTACTATTATCAATTCAAAAACAACAAGCAGCCTGAAAAACTCATCCAGGTGAATTCACTTTATATCAATCCTAAAACCAAGAAGATTGATTATGATCAAGACAGTACCCGGTTTGATCAAGACATTTTAAAAATTAAGAAAAGATTGACTCCCTTAATTTCTGTAAATAAGACCTTGACTAAAATTCAAATAGTGAAGAAAACACGGGTACAAAAATCTGCAAACTCCGGATTTGATGATTTAATCACTGAATATCAGTATCGTTATAAAGTCACCACTCCACAATTAAGCAGTCTGCAGCAGAAAGCCGTAGCTTATAAACCCAACTTAAATGTCTCTCAATCATTCAAAATTCCGCAACATAATACAATGGTTGTAGCGGTTAAATACTTAGGGATTCCTTTTGAAACAGGCTATACCATTGAAGATCCTGTTTTACTCAGAGTTAAAAAATAAAGAACAAAAAAATAAGGCCTCCGAAGAGGCTTTATTAGGACTTAATAAATTTATGCAGCTGTACGAGCTGAAATAGGCACCACTTTACGCAGTTCTGGGCCGGTATAATCCGCACTTGGACGAATAATACGGTTGTCGGCACGCTGTTCCATCACATGCGCGGCCCAACCTGTAACCCGGCTCATCACAAAGATTGGGGTAAACAGTTTGGTAGCAATATCCATAAAATGATATGCAGACGCATGGAAGAAGTCAGCATTACAGAATAATTTTTTCTCACGCCACATTACTTCTTCACAGCGTACTGATACTGGATAAAGTACTGTATCACCTACATCTTTCGCTAAACGCTCAGCCCAGATTTTGATGATACCATTACGTGGGTCATTATCTTTGTAGATTGCATGACCAAAGCCCATGATCTTTTCTTTACGCTCAAGCTTGCCAAGCATTTCACGTTCTGCTTCATCAGGCGATGTCCAGTTTTCAATCATTTCCATCGCAGCTTCATTGGCACCGCCGTGCAATGGACCACGTAATGAACCAATTGCACCCGTAATACATGAATGCATATCTGACAAAGTTGAAGCACAGACACGTGCAGTAAAGGTTGAAGCATTAAATTCATGCTCTGCATATAGAATCAGCGATACATTCATCACTTGCTCATGCAATTCATTTGGTTTTTCACCGCGAAGTAAATGCAGGAATTGCGCACCGATTGAATCATCATCGGTATTTTCTTCAATACGCACGCCATCGTGGCTAAAACGATACCAGTAGCAAATGATTGCAGGCAAAGTCGCTAAAATACGGTCTGCAACATCTTGCTGTTCATCAAAAGATTTTTCTGTTTCCAGATTACCGAGCATAGAAACACCGGTACGCATCACATCCATCGGATGCGAATCCGCAGGGATACGTTCCAATACTTCTTTCAATGCTGGTGGAAGTGCACGTAAAGATTTCAATTTGGCCTTATAAGCTGCAAGCTGTTCTGCGGTTGGTAATTCACCAAAGAAAATCAGATAAGCCACTTCTTCAAATTGACAGTTTTCGGCCAGGTCTTGCACATCATAACCACGATAGGTTAAGCCTGCACCGCTCTTACCTACAGTAGATAACGCTGTTTTACCTGCCACTTGTCCGCGCAATCCCGCGCCTGTCAGTACTTTTCCTTCAGCCATTTTTAATTCTCCATTTTGAATTATTTATTTAAACAATTTATCCAAGGTGTTTTCAAAGGTATGATAATCAAGGAATTGGTAAAGTTCTTTACGTTGTTGCATGCTATCTAATACGTTGACTTGCGTACCATTTTCACGAATAGAACGCATCACTTCCAAGGCTGCTTTTTGCATTGCACGCGTAGCAGAAAGTGGATAAAGCACCATGCTGATCCCTTGTTCACCCAATTCATCTACGGTGTAATAAGGTGTATCACCAAATTCGGTAATGTTGGCTAGAACAGGTACACCGACAGCATCACACACAGTGCGATACATGGTGATATCAGTCATTGCTTCAGCAAAAATAGCATCTGCCCCTGCTTCAACACAGGCACAAGCACGGTCAATGACCGCCTGCAAACCTTCTTTCTGCAGGGCATCGGTACGCGCCATCACCACAAAGTTCGGATCAGTTTTTGCATCTACAGCAGCTTTAATACGATCGACCATTTCCTGTTGGGTCACGATTTCCTTATTTGGACGGTGACCACAACGTTTTTGCGCAACCTGATCTTCAATATGAACTGCGGCAGCTCCTGCAGCAATCATTTGTTTAACAGTACGGGCGATATTAAATGCCCCACCCCAGCCGGTATCAATATCCACTAACAATGGCGTATCTACCCGTTCAGTAATACGACGCACATCTTCAAGAACATTGTCTAAACTGGTCATACCCAAATCAGGTAAACCATAAGAATAATTGGCAACACCTGCACCAGATACATAAATGGCCTTATAACCCACCTCTTTCGCCATCATGGCTGCGTAGGCGTTGACTGTGCCAATAATTTGTAATGGCTTTTCCACTTCCAGTGCTTGTCTAAATCTTAAGCCTGCAGATATTTGTTGTGTCATATTCCTTTCCACAGTTTTCAGTTTACTTATTGAATTTCGAGTATAGCCATAAACACCTTCATATCTATGACTATTTAGAACTTATACTCTAAAACTTTAGTCAAATATTCACCAAAGCTATAGTGTTATTTCGATTCTTCATAATTGTGAGCAAATAAGACAAAACTGTTATTTTAAGAAAATGTGTACATATTTTTGCTATCATTGCAAATGATTTCATTTCTTTGATTATTGACGTTATAGACCATATGCAAGAACTCGCTCAACTAGAACCCCTCGCTCGTGATACTCCACAAACAAAACGTGGTCATGAACGATGTCTGGCGCTTTTACTCAGCGCAAATGAGCTATTTCTTAAACATGGCTATGATGCAGTGTCTCTGGATGATATTGTCCAGCATGCGGGTGGTTCCAAAGCATCCATTTATAAATTTTTTGGTAATAAAGAAGGCCTATTTACGGCTATTTGTGATTATCGCCGTGAACAATTTTTTAAAGATATTTGTCTACCCTTTGAACAAGATAAAGATAATTTAAGATCTTATCTGATTAATACGCTGTTTAATTTTCATAATCATTTATTACAACCAGAAAATGCAGCATTTATGCGTTTAGTCCTAGAACGCACCCAACATAATTCAGAGCTTGCTGTATATATTCATGAACAAGGTCCAAAACATATTCAAAATGCTATTGCTTGTGCTTTAGAAAAGGCGCATAACAATGGTCTATTAAAATGTGATCACCCTATTTATTCTGCCCAATTCTATTTTGGTATTTTACGAAATTTAGAATGGCGCATTTTAATGGGTATTCCAATTCAGGAAAATGATCAGGAAACGATCAAATACATCAATTATTGTGTTGATCGATTCTTGGAAGGCCATCAAAAAGTCTAGTTTTTTTGCAATTTTACCTGCTTATAGTATATTAATCGATTCCCTTTTTACTTAACCAACCAACAACTAATTGTTGTTTTGTTTTCTATTCAGCAATTATTGTGGAGTAACCATGGCTCTACGTCACTTTCTGACCTTACGCGATTTATCGACTTTAGAACTTAACCAAATTTTGCAGCGCGCGATTGAACTTAAACGCAAGCAACATAGCAATGAGGTGTTCCAACCTTTCGTCGGTAAAGTTATGGGCATGATTTTTGAAAAATCGAGTACCCGCACACGTGTTTCGTTCGAAGCAGGTATGAGTCAATTCGGTGGCAGTGCAATTTTCCTCTCTTCTCGCGATACCCAACTGGGTCGTGGCGAGCCGATTGAAGATTCTGCACGTGTGATTTCAAGCATGCTTGATATTATTATGATCCGTACTTTTGGTCATGACATCGTAGAACGCTTTGCCTCTTATTCAAAAGTCCCTATCATCAATGCCTTGACTGACGATCATCACCCTTGCCAGTTACTTGCCGACATGCAAACTTATTTAGAACAGCGTGGTTCTATTGAAGGCAAAACAGTTGCATGGATTGGTGATGGCAACAATATGTGTAACTCTTATATTGAAGCAGCACATATGTGGGGCTTTAAATTAAAAATTGCCGCACCTAAAGGCTATGAACCACACGAAAGATTCTTGTCTGAATTTGCACATTGTGTAGAACTTGTTGATTCAGCTGAAGATGCTGCTGTGAATGCCGACTTGATCGTGACCGACGTTTGGGCCAGTATGGGCCAAGAAGAAGAGCAAAAAATTCGTGAAAAAGCATTTGCCGATTTTCAGGTCAATGAAAAACTCATGGATTTAGCGCATCCAGATTGCTTGTTCATGCACTGCTTGCCTGCTCACCGTGGTGAAGAAATTTCTGAAAATATGCTGGACCATAAAAATGCAGTGGTTTGGGAGGAAGCAGAAAACCGTTTACATGCTCAAAAAGCTTTAGTTGAATTTTTATTGAATGAAAATTTAAAGAAAGACTAATTAATTAGAAAAATCTTAAAAAACTAAGCACCTTCGGGTGCTTTTTTTATACTCAAATGACTATAATAAATCCATAAATTTTATAAGTGATTATAACCATGTCTTTAAAAATAATCGTTTTATGCCTAAGTAGTTTAATTTTAATCAATACGGCACAAGCCAAAGCGACAGAACTTGACCAGTATTTGCTTAAAAAGAAAATTCTCGATCAAACTTATAAAATTAAAAACACTAAAGCACTGAATGAAATTTTAGATGTGATGAGTGACGAAGATTCTCGCACTATGCCCTATCAAGTCGATCAAAATACGGTGATTGAGCAATTACGTTTATATGCAGATCATATTGATATTCAAGGTATTATCACGACCCCAGACTTTACTCAGTTTGCTGAAGATATTGGGGATAAACAAGTAAAACACCTGATTAAACAGAATTTAATTCAAAATTGTCATTTATTCTTTGAGCACGAATTTCAACGCATTAATCCTTACCATGTCGACATTAAACTCAGTTCAGATGATAAGAATTATAAAATGAAAATTAAAAACACCGAGTGTCAGTTTTAATTTGTCTAATTATTGATACGTTAGCCCTCTAACGTATAAAACCTTGCGGTTGCAAAATGATAATCATCGCACCCAATATCACGACCAATCCACCCAAAATATCCCAACGCGTTAAAATCACCTGATCAACATAGCGCAGCCACAACAAAGCAGTAAAAATATAAATTCCGCCATAGGCTGCGTAAATTCGACCCGAAGCTGCCGGATGCAATGTCAGTAACCACACAAATACAGCCAAGCTTAAGACTGTTGGAAGCCATAACCAATGTGATTTCCCGTGATTTAAAATTAAATATGGAAAATAACAACCTAAAATTTCTGCGATTGCGGTGACAAAAAAAAGGCAAAAAGTAGTCATCACCTTGGCAATTTGAATATCCATAAATTTTTTAACTTACCTGATATCTTTTCTTTGTTTTAGATAAAGACGGAAATAAAGTTACAATAAAAAAATAACCCGTGCGAACACGGGTTATTCTAACAATTCAGGTAATTATGCAGGTTCAGCGGTTTGATCTTCAAATACTTCCAGTTTTAAGCCAACCGCTTTACCATCTTCTTTCTTCACAGAAACAGCGACATTACCGCCGTGTTCAGCAAGCTCACCAAACAGAATCATTTCAGCAAGCGGTTTCTTCAAATGTTCTTGGATTAATCGTTGCATTGGACGCGCACCCATTAAACGGTCATAGCCATGTTCAGCCATCCATTCACGCGCACTTTGATCTACTTCAAGAACCACTTTCTTATCATCAAGTTGAGCTTGAAGTTCAGTCAGGAATTTATCTACCACGTTTTCAATAACCGTAGTTGGCAATGCATTGAATTGAATCACACCATCCAAACGGTTACGGAATTCAGGCGAGAATGCTTTTTTCATGGCATCTTTATTGTCATTACTATTATCTTGTTCCATAAACCCGATACTAGTACGAGAAATACTTTCTGCACCAATATTGGTGGTTAGAACAAGAATTACATTACGGAAGTCCGACTTACGACCATTGTTGTCGGTCAATGCGCCATGGTCCATAATTTGTAATAACAAATTAAACACATCAGGATGTGCTTTTTCAATTTCATCCAGCAACAATACGCAATGTGGACTTTTATGAATCGCATCAGTTAACAAACCGCCCTGATCGAAACCGACATAGCCTGGAGGTGCGCCAATTAAACGTGAAACCGCATGACGCTCCATATATTCCGACATATCGAAACGAACCAGTTCCACACCTAACAACTTAGCCAACTGTTTGGTGACTTCAGTTTTACCCACACCTGTTGGACCAGCAAAAACAAAGCTACCCACTGGTTTATCAGGTGATTTCAACCCTGCACGTGACAATTTAATTGCAGAACCAAGTGCTTCAATTGCATCATCTTGACCGAATACCACACGTTTAAGATCACGTTCAAGATTACTTAATACAGTCTTGTCATCTTTAGATACGGTTTTCGGTGGAATACGTGCAATTTTAGAGATGATATCTTCGATATTTTCAACCGTAATCAAGGTATCGTCTTGTTCTGCTTTCAAACGGCGCTGTGCACCCGCTTCATCAATCACATCAATGGCTTTATCCGGCAGGAAGCGGTCATTAATGAATTTCGCTGACAACTCCACTGCGGCAACCAAAGATTTATCGTCATATTGAACATGGTGAAAATCTTCAAATTTCGATTTTAAGCCACGTAAAATATCAATTGTTTCAGAAACAGAGGGTTCATTAACATCAATTTTTTGAAAACGACGAGATAAAGCATGATCTTTTTCAAAAACCTGGCGATATTCTTGAAAAGTCGTTGAACCGATGCAACGTAATGAACCATTCGACAAAGCAGGTTTGATTAAGTTGGATGCATCCATGGTGCTGCCCATACTGGAACCTGCACCAATAATCATGTGAATTTCATCAATGAATAGAATGGCTTCTGGTTTCTTTTTCAGCGCATTCAACAATTGTTTCAAGCGTTTTTCAAAGTCACCTCGGTATTTGGTTCCTGCTACCAGTGCGCCAATATCCAGGCTATATACTTCTGCATTAGCAAGTGGTTTAGGGGCTTTACCATTCACAATTAACCAAGCCAAACCTTCAGCAATCGAAGTTTTACCTACACCCGGGTCACCCACAAGCAAAGGATTGTTTTTACGACGGCGGCAAAGAATTTGTGCAGCACGTTCAATTTCTTTTTCACGGCCAATTAAAGGATCTGTTTTGCCTTTTTGAGCTTCGGTATTTAAATTGGTGGTATATAAATCGAGTGGTCCTGCATTTGAAGAACTCGAGGTTTCACCATCCAACTCTTCAACTTCTTCTTCGGCTTGCACTTCTTCTTTACGCGTACCGTGAGATAAATACTGAGTTAAAGTTAAACGGTTAATTTGATGGCGTTTAAGCAAGTAGACCGCAAAAGAATCACGTTCGGAGTACATCGCAACAAGAATATCTGCACCTTCAACAGTTCGATCACCACCGCTGGATTGCACATGGAAAATCGCCCGTTGCAGAATACGATCAAAACTTTCAGTCGGATGTGGCGCCTGATCGCTATGTTCGCCTAATTTAGGGGTATGTTGTTCAACGTATTCTTCTAGTTCTTTACGCAGAACGATAATGTCCGCCCCACACGCTTTAAGCGCATTTACAGCAGAGTCATTATCCAGTAGAGCCAACAATAAATGTTCAACCGTGAGAAACTCATGTCTCTTTTGACGAGCCATGCTTACAGCCAAACGTAAAGATACTTCTAATTGACGACTGAGCATGTAATCCCCTTAATCTTTTGGCTCAATCTGACAAAGCAATGGATGACCTTGTGACCGAGCGTAATTATTGACCTGGTTCGCTTTCGTTTCCGCAATGTCTCGTGGATAAACGCCTGCAACACCTTTCCCTTCATAATGTACAGTTAGCATTACTTGAGTGGCTTGGTCAAGATTCAAAGCAAAGTATTGTTGTAAAATTTCAATTACAAAGTCCATTGGGGTGTAATCGTCATTCATTAAAACGACAGCATACATGGGTGGACGTTTTAATTCGGGTAGCGCAGTCTGTACCGCAATCTCACCTTCAGATTCGTCTTGCGAGTCATTGCTTAAGCGTGGACTAATATGCCAATCGACATATCCTGATTGATGAAAAGAACTTTTGATGGCATTTAAACAATTTTGACGCTTATTGATTCGCATAGGATTTAAAATTCACATTTATTGTGCATTTGCTTCTGCTTGAGGAATTTCAGAAATAAATGCAGATTGACTCTCAATCGGTTTACCACGGCCCCAACTAAAACGTTTAATCACTGGAGTACTTGTACCACCTGTTAAACGGACTTCAATGAATTGCGGCGTAAAGCCTTTAGGCATGGTCCAGCGGCCTGTTAAACGCTCGTAATCTTGAAAATTAAAGTTCTTGTCTTCCATGGGAATAACCAGAACTTCTGTGCCCTGAATTAAGCGCAGTTCCACCGTTCCAGAAATATTACGTTTATTCGGGCTGACTTGTACTAAATCCAGCTCATATTCATAAGCATTATCCGGTAAAGGTTTGACCCCAATATTCTGAATCATCAAGCTTAGGCCACCCCGTTGCCCCAACACTTCACGGTAAATAGAACTCAAACCCTCAGCCTGAGCTTTATCTTCACGAGCTTGATTCAGAGCAGCAAATAAATCATTTGAATTACTTACGGCAACATCACGCTCTTGCACAGCCAGATTCAAATTTTTATTTAGTGTTTCCAGACTACTCTTTTGCTTTTGCACAACTTCAACCAGCTGTTCAGCATCAGCTTCAAAACCTACAGCAGTCAGACCTTGCCGATGCCCCACTGAATAGCCCAGCAGGCCACTACCTGCAATCAGAATTGCAGCGCCAATAGCCAAAGGCAAATTTCCTTTAACCAAAGGCTTTTTACTGAGTGGTGTCTGTTGTGACAGAGTATTTGATTCAGTGTTCGGCATCGTCATCTCTTATTTTGATTCATTCAAAACACACATTTAAATCCAAATCCAAATGTGTGTGAAGCTGAAAAACGTTTTTTATGGTAATAGACCAATACCTGTCAGACCTGCATTTTCAGCAAAATCAAACATCAGGTTCATATTTTGCACAGCTTGACCCGCGGCGCCTTTCACCAAATTGTCTTGTACAGATAAAACAACCAGCTTTTTCGGCTGTGGCTTGTATAATGCAATACGAAGCTGGTTTGCACCACGCACAGAACGTGTTTCAGGTGAGCTGTTTGCTGGCATCACATCAACAAACTCTTCATTGGTATAGAATTGTTCATACAAGCTTTGAAGGTCTGCTGCATCACCTGCATCAGTTAAATCGACATAAATGGTGCTGAGCATGCCACGAATCATCGGAACCAAATGCGGTACAAATAAAATGTGATTAAACACATCTTTAAGACCCGAGATATTTTCCAGTGCTTCCACAATTTCAGGATGATGACGGTGACCTGCTACGCCATAAGCCTTAAAATTGTCAGCATTTTCAGAATAAATCATGCCGAGGCTTGCTTTACGACCTGCACCAGAAACCCCTGATTTTGCATCAATAATAATGCTTTCAGGTTTTACTAAAGTTTCAGCTTGCTTAAATAATGGCGCAAGACCCAGTTGTACCGTGGTTGGATAGCAACCTGGGTTACCAATCACGTTGGCCTGTTTGATTTTGTCACGATTCAGTTCTGATAAACCGTAAACGGAATCTTTTAAAATATCTGGGCAGGCATGTTCAAGACCATACCACTTTTCGAATTGTTCCAAGTCCTGTAAGCGGAAATCTGCCGCTAAATCGATGACTTTAGTATTTGCTGCAACCAGTTCTGCCGCATGTTTCATTGCCACACCATGAGGGGTTGCAAAGAACACAACATCGCATTTTTTGAGTTCATCAATGTTCAGATCTGAGTATTGAAGATCGGTATGACCGCGTAAGCTTGGGAACATATCATCTACACGGCGACCTTTTTCGGTACGTGACGTCAGTATATTAACCTGCACATTTGGGTGTCGTAGTAAAAGACGCAACAATTCAACGCCTGTATAACCTGTACCACCGACAATACCAACAGTAATCACGATCCCTACCTCAAATTTAAAGTGTTCATTTCGTAACTGCGTAGTATGACAGGAAGTTTTGCTTTTCTGAACTGTTTTGAATGAGTTTGCTTGTTAAATTCACTGTCTGAAAGATTATTAGTATCTACATATTGACTCTTAGCACTAATAAATAACACAACCTAAAAATAAAAATCTCCTAATTAAAGACGATTCACTCTTCTTAAAGCACCTAAGCAGCAACTGCTTTATCCCAATACATATTTACTTAAACTGAACCGCTTTCACGACACATAAAACTTTTGTAGTGTGATGTGCTGTATGCCCCCTAAATAACTCCTCACACGCGATAGTCACGGGTGTTGCCTCTTTCTTAACCAACATGGAATAACGGCTGGCATTCATATCAACTAATTGGATCAACTTTGTTTTTACCAAGCCATCTCTACCATCGACTTTAATAATTTGGTCTAATGCTAGAGCAATCTGATTCCCACCAAACACTTCTTGATTTGGATGTAAGCTTTTTATTTTTAATAATTTTCCATGTAAAACAGCAGGCCTGTCGTAATAAAATGTCTGAGCTTGACTGAATATTGGTAGCAATAATGCTACCAATAAAATAAATACTCGCATATCAATTCCCGTAGCTTATTTTGATTAAGAATTTAATTTATTCTATATTTTTTGAATAACTTAATAAGAATTTTCAGCTTAAATAATAATTATAAAATTACAACCACCAATACGGCATTGGCGTAGTTTTTAAAATTTTCCGATGCTGTTGAAAATTCTCATCATGCTTATGAACTTCAGCCCAAAAATGCGGGCTATGATCAAAATGCCGTGTATGTGCCAGCTCATGTACGCAAACGTAACGGGTCACATGTTCAGGAAATAATACCAAACCACTATTCAACATAATGTCATGTTTCGCCGAGCAACTGCCCCAACGCGTTTTCGGTTGACGAATCGTACATTTCCCAAAACTTAAACTACTTTCTTGACTCACTTCCTCCAAATAAAGAGGAAGATGCTGCTTTGCATAAGTGATCACAAAAGCTTTTAAATATTGTTGGGGCTGACGATCACTAATTAAAAGTTGATTTTTTACTTCATCAAAAATAAATGACTGCTTTTGGGTTTGATAAACAATCTGTAAAGGCTGATCTACATTAAAAAGCTTTAATTCTGTGGGTAAAGTCTCTTGCTGTATATTCTGTGTTTGTTGTTGCCAGGTTTTGAGCAACCATTCTTCGGCTTGATCAATAAAATTTTGAATTTTTCGTTTGCTGCAAAGTACCGGTGCAGTTAAACGAATTTGAGTCGAGTCAACACGTAAGCGTAAACATTTCGCTCGTGCATGACGGACAATTTTGATTTCTGGTAATTCGTTTAGCGTCATTTTTCTTTTATTTAGAGTTGTCTAAATCTTCCCAACCCTGAGCAAATGTTAAAGTATTGCTTTAACATTTAGCGCAAGGAGAACAGCCCTCCTTTATAAAGAAGGCTCAGGAAAGATTAATTAAATTGCAGTACGTTCTTCAATACCATTATCAGTTGCAACAACCGCAATATCCGCTTTGTTAATCGCGAAGATACCGTTACACACTACACCCGGAATATTATTGAGGGTTTTTTCAAGTTCAAGTGCATTCAAGATATTGAAGTTATGCACATCTAAAATCACGTTACCGTTATCAGTCACTACGCCCTCACGATAAACCGGATCACCACCCAAGCTTACAATTTTACGTGCTACCGCTGAACGTGCCATTGGAATCACTTCTACAGGCAGTGGGAAATCATGACCCAATTGCTCCACCCATTTGGAATCATCGACGATACAGACGAATTTTTTTGCAATTGAAGCAACAATTTTTTCACGTGTTAATGCAGCACCGCCACCTTTAATCATGTGCATATGACGATCAATTTCATCTGCGCCATCTACATAGGCATCCAAACCGCCTACAGAGTTCATATCAACCACTTCAATGCCTAATTTTTTAAGGCGCTGTGCTGTTGCTTCGGAGCTTGCAACCGCAGCTTCGAGTTGCAATTCTGGTAATAATTCAATGAGGAAGTTCACAGTACTTCCTGTACCTACACCCAAAATCCCGCCTTTTGGCAAGTGCTTTAAAGCTGCTTTTGCAGCAGCTTGTTTCTTTTCATCTTGGGTCGCATACAGACTCATAACTTGGCTCAACTATTTTTTGACATTTGTTGCTGATTAAACAGCCCAAATGTACAGGGGTTTGTTACAATAAAAGCCTATTTTAAACTGTTAGATGGAAAATTAACATGCTGTCTCGTTTGGTTCGACAAATATTACAAGCAACGGTGTATGACGTTGCAATCGAAACTCCACTCGAAGCAGCGCCACGAATTAGTGAAAAGCTAAACAATAACATTCGCTTTAAACGCGAAGATTTACAACCTGTCTTTTCCTTTAAACTACGCGGTGCCTATAACCGTATTAGTCAATTACCGAAATCTCAGTTGGAACGTGGCGTTATTACGGCTTCAGCAGGTAACCATGCACAAGGTGTGGCTCTATCTGGTAAAAAACTGGGAATTCGCGCCATTATTGTGATGCCAAAAACCACGCCCGACATTAAAGTCCAAGCAGTAAAACGTCTTGGTGGTGAAGTGGTATTACATGGCGATTCTTTTGATGTTGCCAATAAATATGCTATTCAGTGTGCGCAAGATGAAGGCATGACTTTTATTCCCCCTTATGACGATGAACTGGTCATGGCAGGTCAAGGCACCATTGCTAACGAAATTTTGCGTCAATGGCGTGATGTTGAATATGTATTCGTTGCTGTAGGCGGTGGCGGTTTAATCGCTGGTGTTGCTGCTTATCTGGGCGATGTTGCGCCACATGTCAAAGTCATTCCTGTGGAATATGATGAATCTGCTTGCCTAAAAGCAGCCTTTGAAGCCAACCAGCGTGTGATTCTGCCATCTGTAGGTTTATTTGCAGATGGTACTGCGGTTGCACAGATTGGTGAAAAACCCTTTGATGTAATTCGCCTGCAAAAATCGGATAACTCGGGTCCAATTGTTGAACGTGATGTGGTTTTGGTCAACACCGATGAAATCTGTGCAGCCATTAAAGACACTTATGATGAATGCCGTAGTATTGTTGAACCTTCTGGTGCCATGGCACTTGCAGGAATCAAGAAATATGTGGCTGGACATGGCTTAGAAAATAAAAATATGGTGTCAATTGTTTGTGGTGCCAACATGAACTTTGACCGCCTGCGTTATATTGCTGAACGTACTGAACTGGGTGAACGCAAAGAAGCCATTTTTGCAGTCACCATTCCAGAAGAAAAAGGCTCATTCCTGAATTTCTGCCGCGCCCTTCAAGGCCGTAATATCACAGAATTCAACTACCGTGCTAGTACTTCTAGCGCTGCTCAAGTATTTGTCGGCATTAGCTTAAAAGGTGGTGAAAAGGAACGTCACGATATTTATGACATCTTAGCAATACAATATGATGTTGATGACTTGTCTGATGATGAAGTGGCAAAACTGCATATTCGTTATCTGGTTGGTGGGCATGCAGACATCGAGAATGAACGCTTATTTCGTGTCGAGTTTCCAGAACGTCCAGGGGCATTACTGACTTTCTTGGAACGCCTGGGTCCAACTCACAATATTACCCTGTTCCACTACCGTAACCACGGCGCTGCGGAAGGTCGAGTACTGGTTGGCTTAGAGGCAAGCGACGCGAAACAAAATCCGGACGGTTTAATTGAAACATTGGAAAGTATCACTTATCCATATGCAGAAATTACCAATAACCTGGGTTATCAACGTTTCCTGAAATAAGCCTTTAAAAACAGATTAAAAGAGCCCTTCAAGGGCTCTTTTTTTAAATCCAAGATTTTTTAAGTCGATCTTAAACAATCCAGTTTTATATAGTGTTCTATACAAATCCCTTCATTTTTGAATTGTTTTAAAAATGCCCTACAGAATTTGTCGATTTTTATATCCTCATTCGGTACCGCCATCCAATAAGTCTTTTCTGCATAAATGATTATTAATTCTAATTTTTTTGACTTTAAAAGCTCATAGATCTCTTCAAGAACAATATCAAAAACCTGTGTATTGACATTGTAGTACTTACCAATAACCTGTTTATGCTTCGCATAATGCTCACATAAAGGTATGGTTCTGTTACTAATTTGCTGCTGTGCTAAGCGAATATCACTATTCATGAGCTGCAAAATAACACATTGTTCTAACCCATTTTCATGAGGGTTTTCAGAATCAACAGACATTAAATAAGCTTGAGAATGCTTACTCAGTTTTTCAGCGGACATCCACGCCAGAAATTGCTGAAAGATAGGCCTGTATTTCTTCTTGGGGATTTCCCTCAGTTCCAGCACCGGAAACCATTCCTGTAAAAGCTTGAAAATCTTTTTATCATTCATTTTTAATTCCCTATAAAAATAGAAAATCACACAGCTAAATTATATACAGGCTTTTTTAAGGTTTTGTGACACCCTTTACGCCACCTATACTTCAAAAAATATTTAAACAGCAACGCGAATGCAATGATTTGCAAAATTCTACATCTCAATGTTTTAGTCGAAGGATGAAATACTCTTATAAATAAGCCTTTGTTATATATAATTTTGTAAGATTGATAGATGAAGAGATCATAAGATTATAAAATGAAGTCACATTTACATAAATTTTACCCATCAAAAGCACATAAATTCGGATAAGGAATACTCTGCATGGCACTATTTGCAGTCATCGGCTTAGGCAGTTTTGGAGCCACCGTTGCAACCCAACTGGTGAGCTTAAATCACGATGTGATTGGGATCGACAGCAATAAAAAATATGTTGAAAATATTTCTGATCAGCTTACCCATGCTGTTATTGCCGATGCAACCGATGAACATGTTCTTAGAGAACTGAATATTCAAAGCTGTGAAGCCGTTGTGGTGGCTATTGGTGAGGATATTGAGGCCAGTATTTTATGTGTCTTGCATCTGAAAAACCTGGGCATGAACAAGATTTGGGCCAAGGCAAAATCCAAAGCCCACCACATGATTCTGACCCATCTGGGCGTGAATAAAATCATTCATCCAGAAGAAGATATGGGTACCCGTATTGCCCAGTCTTTAAGCTATCCGATGGTCAGTCGTTATATGGGTTTAGAAGACAATCACTTTATTGTTAAAATTGAAATTAAGGCAAATCAAAAGGGGGAACGCTTTCATCATCTTATGGATCATGCCTCAGAGATTAAAACGCTTCTGCATAAACGCGGCAAGGAAATTTTATATAGCATTGATCCTGATTTAATTCTGCAAGAAGGTGATATCTTAGTGGTTGAAGGTGAACTTGAACCTCTACGAAAACTGTCTGCCCGGTTTAAATAAAATATGAATCAGCCGCAAAATATAAACCATCATACCGTCAATCTGAGTCCTCCCAGCTTACTTGCCTTAGGGTTCTTAAGTTTTATATTTGCAGGCACCCTATTACTTAAACTTCCCATTTCACATCATGGGGAATTAAGCTGGCTCAATGCCCTGTTTACTTCCACCTCTGCCGTGACTATTACCGGACTTTCTGTAGTCAATGTCGGAGAGGCCTATACAACTTTTGGCCAAATCGTGATCATGCTTTTACTACAGGTTGGCGGCTTGGGCTTTATGACATTTGCCATCCTTGCCGCACTCAGCCTGTCTTCCAATATCCGGTTAAAACAGCAAGTCATGGCACAGGAAACGATTGGGCAAACCAGTTTGGCCAAAGTCTCCTTCACGATTAAAGGCGTATTTTTATATTCCTTATTTTTTGAAGCCGTCGGTACGGTTATTCTTACCATTGCCTGGATGCAGGAATATGATTTTCCACGTGCCTTTTTTTATGCGGCTTTTTATAGTGTTTCTGCGTTTAATAATGGCGGTTTTTCGCTTTTTCCGAATAGTTTGATGAGTTTTGCAGACCATTACCTGATTACCTTTACCATTAGCATGCTTTATATTATTGGTGGAATTGGCTTTGTAGTACTCATGGATATTAAACGTGCCCATCGCTGGAAAAAATTAAGTACCAATAGCAAATTAATCCTCTCTACCATTGCAGGATTAAACTTGGCTGCCTTTATAGTGCTGTGGGCATTGGAAGCCAACAATCCGCTGACATTGTCCAGTATGAGCCTCGGCGATCAGGCCTTAAATGCCTGGTTCCATGCTACTGTTCCGCGCTCCTCGGGTTTTAATAGCCTAGATATGTCCAGTATGACCGATGCTTCTACTCTGGTAACCATCATATTGATGTTTATTGGGGGAGGTTCTTTAAGTACTGCAGGTGGCATTAAAGTCGGCACCTTTATTATTGTAGTTTTAAGTGTGATCACCTTCTTACGCCGTTCGGAAGAATTAAGGGTATTTAATCATTCTGTTTCAAAAGTAACTTCATTTAAGGCTTTTGCAGTCTTGTCTATCACGGCAATTTTGATATTTTTAGGATTATTTACGCTTCTTATTTTGGAGCCGACCAAAGATTTTCTGGATTTACTGTTCGAAGCGGTTTCAGCTGCCTGTACAGTCGGCTTATCGCGCGGTATCACCAGTGAACTGCAACCGGCAAGCTTGTTTGCCTTAATCTTACTCATGTTCGCGGGTCGTTTGGGACCACTGACGTTGGCTTACCTAATTGCTACCCCAAAGAAGAGTCGTTTAAAACATCCTCCAGCAGACATTCAAATTGGTTAACTGCTATTAATTTTCGATAAAAAAACCACTCAATTGAGTGGTTTTTTTATGATGCATTGATAAATTTTAATACCAATTCATTAAAGACACACCTAAACCGACATAAGTCGCGCGATGGTTATAATCAATCAGGCTTTCACCATAGCCGTCAAACAACTGGAAATGACCACGCAACTTACCACTGATCGGGAACGCCCAATCAAACTGCGCCGCTCCATGTGCATCATCGCCACCTTTCAGCGAGTGACGCAGCATCAGTGAAAAATCATGATCATTCCAGCGATAGAATGCGGTTAAATCACCACGACCCATATAGTTTTTAATATCAGGATTGTTATCATCATTGGCATTTTCTTCAATGCGATACCAAGGACGCACCATGAGTGCAAAGTTGTCGCGCTCAAAACCAAGATTCAGCATCACACGGTTCCAACTACGAGATAAAGGATCTGCACGGCCATTCGATTGATGGTTAAAAGTCAGACCGAGTAAGCGTGCATTTAAACCCAATATTTCATAATTAGTACGAAAAATCAGACTGGCTTCAGGTTCATAGTTGGTTTCACGGAAAGGACGTGAGGTATCGGCATTATAGACTTGCCAACGAGATGACTGAGTATAACCAAACCAGATGTCACCATTATCACCAAACAGGTTTTCGACCGCTTTGGTTTTTAACGACAACTGGAATTTCGCTTCCATCGATTTTAAATTTTGGTCATCACCTACCTGTACCGTATTATTTTCATTGGGACTGGAAGGACGTTCATTTTTGTCAGAAGTCCAAAATCCCGGCATCAGATATACTGGTTGATGCGCACGAATGTTCCAGGTTCCAAGTTTACTGTCTGGAGATAATTCCCAACGCTTATCCAGTAAAGATCGATTGGGGTCAATTTTTGGACCTTCAACAGAAAATACGCTACTTACGCCCTGACTGATTTTTTCTTTAATCGTTTCAGGTTCAGTCGGTTTGGGTGCCAGTTCAATTGCCGCTTGACGCTCAGAAAGCAGTGGGGTTTTTTCTGCCTCAGGTATCTTAAACAGGGTATCGTAACAAGCCAACCGATCTGCATTGGATTCCAAAGCTACACAGGCTTCAGGACTGGCCGGTGTAATTAAAGATCCTGGATTTACCGCATTTACATTCGTCACATACAATGAACTGAGCATAAGCATGCTCAGTTGCAAAGTAGTGCGTTCAAGTTTTTTGAACGCCATAGGGTGTTACCTCAGATTATTCTTTTAGTTTACTTGTTTGATCTCAAAACCAAGTTCAAGCAACGTGTCACGCTTAGCCACTGGTGCGACCACTGCTCTTACGGGTTTTTGCTGAACCAGATATTGTTCTGCAACGCGTTTTAAATCATCCAAAGTCACTGCAAGTAAACGTGCACGTAACTGCTTACGAACTGCCGGCGTACGTGCATGCAATAAAGCATAACAAGCACTAATGGCTTCACCCGCAGGAGAACCCGGTTTGTCCATGCTCGCAACTAATCCTAAAATTGCTTCTTCAAGTTGATGCGGTAAATGCCCGGTATTCACCAACCAGTCAATACTTGCTTCAAAATCTTTAAACGTTTCTGCCAAACGTGGATCACGATAGCTATAGAAACGGAACGAGCAGGCATTACCATCATAGCTGGCACCACCACCGTAAGCGCCACCTTTTTCACGAATTGCACTATGCAAGAAGCCATTACGCAAATATGCAGCCAACACCATTAAAGGTGCCGCATCCGGATGAGATACCTCTACAGCAGGATAAGCTGAAGCACAGAATTGAACATTGGCCTGAATTAACCATGCTTCGTCTTTATTGCTATTTTCCGTGAAAACTGTCGTTAATTCTAGCGGCGTTTGATCGATGGCCAACTTGTCCCAAACGTCCTGAATTTCTTCAATCAAACGATCTGATTGATGTTCTTCGCACACCAGCAAGAATTGCTTCGGTGCTTGTAAAAGTACACGATGAATGGCTTTCAATTCAGCAATTAAAGCATCATAGGCAGCTTCGTCATTTTCAATTTTAGTCACCAGCTCAGTTAACCAGTTTAGCGCACCCAAACCGGTATTTTGATAGTCACGTTGGGCCAAGGCGCTACAATTACGTGATGCAATTTGCATGGCATAACTATGACCAGAACCTGAAATGCGTGATTGCCAACGTGTTTTACGTTGCTGCAACAATTCAATAATGCGGTCTTTTTCATCAAAACGCAGTTGTTCAAATGCCAATTTTAATATACGAATCGCTTCAAAATTATTCACCAACGACTTAGTCGTTAGTGTTAACCATGCGCTGATTTTATTTTTATCATCGAATTTCGAACGTAAAGATGCGCCCATCCCTACACCACCGCTGACTGCTGTTTGTAGTTGCTGAAGCTCAAGATAATCGTATTCGCCGGCACCAACTTCGCCCAACAAAACAGCCAGCAAGTTGAAATATGGTGACTGTACCACCGCATCCGGAATTTTCACCAGCACCTGTTGATAATAGATACCATTGGTACCTGCATGGTACAGATTCAAAGGTGTATCGTGATTATTACTGATAATTTCACGCAATTGACCTTGTACAATATGCAGATCAGCAGGCACATCTTCCAGTCCAACTTTTGGCAACAAGTTCATATCATCTGGAGTATCCTGGCGAACTTTTAACGCTTCGGTTTGCTTGATGATTTCAGCTTTTTGCTCATCCGTAAGTTTGGCACCAATTTCAGCTAAACGTGCTTTCTCTGCTTCTGCTTCTTTCGCAGATTTAGTTGCATCCGGTACTAAAGTCATTTGCACACGATGGGTATTATCCAGTAAATGCTCTTTAATCAGATTCGACAACCACATTGGATCTTTGAGCTCTTCTTTGACTTGCTCAATTGCAGTATCCACATCCCAAACATGAAGCGGGTCATTGTGATGAATCACACTGCCTAAACCGTTTAAAATCAGGCTTAGCCCATAGGGCATACCGTCACCATTGATCTCACGCTGATGCAATTCAATCTGATGCAAAATCGCATCGACCATTTCAGCATCGACAGGTTTAGAGGCAACTTCTTCCAAAATTTTAAATACACCGTCTTTAAATTCTTGTGCATGTTCCGGGTTTGACCCTTGTACACCACAGAAGAAGGTCATTTCAAAGTTAGAATCATCCACACCCATAATTGGACCGGTAGATTGTGCATAATCACAGGTTTCCAGATAATGACGTAATGGCGAAGCAGAATCTTCCAGCAAAATCCCTTCAACCAGACGCATACCCAAACGCAACTTAATATCGCTTGCTTCAGGCAATAGCCATGAAATGATGTGATAGGTTTTATCTTTTAAGTCTTCAGCATCTAGTGCATAAGTTTCTGTCACTTCAACCGGTGCAGTCAAACGTGTTTCAGGCGTTGAATGCAGCGTTTGACCTTTCTCAAATTTAGACAAAGCTAAGGTTTCGAATTGTTCTTGTAAATGATAGGCAGATTCATTACCAAAAGTCATAAACACCGCATTACTTGGATGATAATGTGACTTATAGAAATCAACCAACTCTGGGTAAGTTAAATCTGGAATATCTCTAGGATCACCACCTGAATTGTAATGATAGGTGGTTTTCGGGAATAAATGATGCGCCAGTTGATGATACAGCTGATCGGAAGGAGAACTCATCGCCCCTTTCATCTCATTAAACACCACGCCTTTATAGACAGGTTCGCCATTTTCCAGTTCAATACGAATACCTTCTTGTGCAAAATCAAGTTCGTTTAAGTTTGCAGCAAAAGCAGCATCTAAATAGACTTCCAACAAGTTTTGAAAGTCTTTTTTGTTTTGTGTTGCAAATGGATAGGCCGTCCAGTCTGCTGAGGTAAAAGCATTCATAAAGGTGTTGAGTGAACGACGAATCATCAGGAAGAATGGGTCACGAACAGGGAATTTTTCAGAACCACATAATGCGGTATGTTCTAAAATGTGCGCCTCACCCTTTGAATCCATGGGTTGAGTACGGAAGGCCACCAAAAAGACATTCTCATCAAGTTCGCTTGCAAGGTGATAATGCGTTGCACCGGTTACTTTATGTTTATATTCAGACACAAAAACGTCTAAGGCCTCAACATGGTGTTGACGTATCAACTGAAACGCAGGATGAACAGTTTGAGTAATGGTTTCAGTGACATCTACAGTCATGTGATCTCCTAATGTATACATATTTATCAGATATTATGATTATACCTGAATCTTGAACTATATGGATTCGTACAGTTACGAATTTCCTAGCATTTCAGTCTAGTTTCAACCTTGTTCCTTTTTAAGCAGAATCAACACTATTTTCAAGCAAAAAAATAGCAACCGATTGCTATTTTCCAAATCAAATCCAAAAACATTTTTATTCCTCTTAAACAGGTTCTGAATTGACTTTATTGTTCAGATAAATACTTAATAAAATCGCCGTAAATATCATGGCAAAAGCGAATTAAGTCCGACTATCCGAAGCGATCGGTTTATCTAGAAAATTACCCATCCCTGTACCCACGGTTGTACTGGCAATAATCGCAGACTAGTATAAATGCGGTTGGTAAAGATGGAAAAATGAAGCTCCCGACATAAATATCCTAAAATGAGCAATATAGAAAGTACATCCCCCCTAGTTTCACCAAAAGTTATAATAAGAACTTTAGTGATCCAGAAAAGTGCCGTGATTTGAAAAAATTTAGAAATTTGAGCTTTAATATTTTGTTGTTGATTCAGCAGTCTGATTCATTAAAGATCTTTGCTGATATTTTCAAGCGATGTACTTAATTCAACATTAAGATATAGAGCATTTTTTTATTTTATAGCATTTACCGAAGCAATTAAAAACTCATCCTTGAAATTTAAAAGTGATTGTAATCATAATGCTGATAAGCAAACTTACACTTCTCAGCATCATAACCATGTGATAAAACTAGAGCAGATATTTGAAATAGCTATAATTCGGATGATTTTCAACAAAAACATAATTTTGTTTCTGATAAAAATTTGCTGCAGATTTTGTGTCTATACTTAGACAAAGTGCAGAAAAATTTGCACGGGCATTTTTTTCTAAATGCTGTAAAAGCTGTTTGCCTACGCCATGTTTACGATATTTTGGTAACACATAAAAACGACGCACCCGACCAATACGCGCATCAATTTCATTTTCATTCCATTGCTGGTTTAAACCGCCACAGGCAATCAGTTTCTCATCATCATAAACAAAAAGAAGAAATTCCCCTGGTTGATCAAACCTGTTTTTTCCACTTTCATATTCTTCAATCAGTTGATCAACCAATTTAAATCCTTCTTTATGAGCTTGCTTGGCTAATTCCTTGATTTGTGCAGGTAACTGTTCAGCTTTAGCAATCGTGATATTCATCTAATCTTCCTAATTCTTGCCTATTGTGTATTTTGTACGAATAAATCAGCCATATATTGAATTTTATTCATCAATCTACAGCAATCATGAGCATTGGTGTAAACTTAGTGCTTTAATTTGAAATGTGAATGAAAGACATGGCAACTGTTGATCTTTTTGCAATTGGTAATGCATTAATCGACCAAGAATTTAAAGTCTCTGACGATTTCCTTATTCAACAAAATTTGCAAAAAGGCACTATGCAGTTGACTGATAGTGAAACACAAGCAAATTTATATAATAATTTAAAAGAAACGCAAGTATATAAAGGGCAAGCATCAGGCGGATCTGCTGCAAATACCACCGTTGCGTTTAGTGCTTTAGGAAGTAAAGCATTTTATGGATGCCGTGTCGGCAATGATGAACTCGGTCGAACTTACTTAAAAGGTTTAAATGAAGCAGGTATTCAAACCACTGAAAAGTCAGTGAGTGAAGGTGTAACAGGTACTTGCATGGTTCTTGTCAGCCCGGACTCGGAACGTACCATGCACACTTTTTTAGGTATTACTGCAGAACTGAGCGCAGAACAAATCAATTTTGAACCCTTAAAAACTGCAAAATGGCTATATATTGAAGGTTATTTGTCCACCAGTGATACTGCACGCCAAGCGGTTAAACACGCACGTGAAATTGCAAAAGCACATGGGGTAAAAATTGCCCTTACACTTTCTGACCCAGCCATGGTGCAATATGCACGTCAAGGTTTGGATGAATTGATTGATGATGGCGTAGATTTATTGCTTTGCAATTATCATGAAGCCTTAATGTATACAGAAACTGATTCTATTGAAGCTGCATTGGCTAAACTACAGCAAAAGAGCAAATACACTGTCATTACATTATCTGCAGAAGGTGCTTTAATTTCTGATTCAGAGCAAACTCTTAAAGTTCCAGGTCGTGCGGTTACAGCGGTTGATGCCAATGGTGCCGGGGATGCCTTTGCAGGTGCTTTCCTTTATGCATTAAATGCAGGTTTAAGCCTTAAAGTTGCTGCTGAATTGGCAATCCTGATTTCAAGTGAAGTCGTTTCACAATTTGGGCCACGCCTAAGTGTAGAAAATTACAAAGAATTATTAAACAACTTCCAAAAGGAATGTGCATAATGATTAAAATTGCGATGACGGAAGAAATTCCTGAACGTGAAGCGAGATCTTATGAAACGCCAAATGGTGATACCATTTTCATTACACAGCGTGATGGGTCATTTTATGCTTATCAGAATCTCTGCCCGCACTTACAGGTCGAACTGGAGTTTTTAGAAAACCAGTTCTTAGACCGCGATCAGGAATTGATTGAATGTTCTACACATGGAGCACTGTTTCTGGTTGAAACGGGTGAGTGTATTTCTGGACCTTGCCAGGGACAATCACTTGAAAAAGTAGCAATCAATGTGCATTCTGACGGTGGAATTTACCTGAACGAAGAATAAATATAGAGTACAGCCCATTGGAATCTTGCCATGCTTGAGTTTTTACAGAACCATGACTTAATCCCGTTTCATTTAAGTTTATTTGCTTTAGTTTTACTCAGCATGGCAGAAACCATTGGCTATTATTTTAATATTCGTCCTACTCAATATCTAAAGAAACTGTCTCCAAAGAAGCTCTCTGAATCTCCCTTACTGAATGTGAATTTCTCCAAAACACTAATAGTGGTGTTCTTACTGATGAACTTCAGTTTTTCAGGCTATTTTCTTCAACTTTGTGTGTATACCCAACAACAGGAATTTTTACCCGCTTTTTACTTAATCATTCCTGCGCTCATCATTGCAATTTTCTTCACCGTGTTTATGATCCATTGTCTTGATCAAGTCATCAAGCCGACCTTTACCAGACAACAAGTCAGTTTGCTTGGGCGCCTAGCAACCATATCAAGTGGTAATGCCCGTCCTGGCTTTTCTGCACAAGCACGGGTTAGAGATAGCTTTGGTCAGCTGCATTATGTTCAAGTCGAGCCGGAATTTGGTGAACTCGAATTTCAGTCGCAGATTATTTTAATTCGACTGAAAAAGTCACACTATATTGCTAAAAAAATATCTAAGTCCAACTCACTTTTTAGCATGGAAAATCACCATTAACATTCAGGTAGCAAGCCATAAAATTTAATTTTAGAATATAAAAACCAGTTAAGTAAGCCACCTAACTGGCCTTAAAGAGAAAAATATTAACGTTTAAAAAAACCAGAAACCAAGTTCATCACTTGCTGAATATCATCATTGGCTTCCTGTTTATTGGTTTGCTCACCTTGAGGTGTCAAAGAATCAATAATTTGCGGTAAAACTTTTGAAATTGCACCATAAATATCCTGTTTTGGTACTTGTGCTTCCTGTGCTACTTGCTCTACCTCTTGATCATCAAACAGTCTTTGAACCTGTTGCTGATCTACACTGGCATTTTCACCCGGGCCAGTTGAAACCCAGTCATCTACCTGCTTATTTAAGCCCAAACCTTTTAACTTATCCAGAGCGCCTTGTATTCCACCTTGCTTTTGAATCCATGCCAAAACCAAGGGCAAAACTGCAATCAATAAAGTTTTTGTACCCCCCCCCCCTAAACCGCCAGTTTGCGGTCTTGGCTGGCTTTGTTGTGTACCGCCTAAATGTCCCAATACTGATCCTAAAATCCCGCCTAAACCACTTTGTTGATGTTGTTGGGATTGCTGGTTGGGTTGAGATTGCTGTTGGGTATTGTTAGCACTTATTTGCCCGAGCACGGAACCCAAAATCCCACCCAAACCACCCTGTTGCGATTGGTTCTGTGATTGATTTTGCTGATTATTACCCAAAGCTTGTTTTGCCAATATTTCTACAATATTACTTAGGTTTGTCATCATATTATCCTTATAGAAGCTCTATAAAAGCATACGATGCTTTCAAAAGCAGCAATGAAGGCAAATTGTTAAGTTTTGCAAGATTTAGCAAAGATATAAACAACTCGGTCTTACCAGCGGAATTTATTCCAGTTTTCAGGATTTGCCCAAAACTTAGAATTAAACCAGTCCGGTACATGCTTATAAGTCAGAATATTGAATTGCCATAAAGCAAAATCACTCTCATGCTTGGTTTTATCAATCAGTTGGGTAAAACCTAATGCACGTAATAGTTTTTCATCCTGCAACTGACTGACCACCACAAGTCTCTTCGCCATTAAATCGCGCAGCTTGACCAATAATTGTGATTTCTCAATATTAGAAATATGAATTAATTCTTGTGAATCAAGCAATACCAGACCTAAGTCATAGCGCTGTGTAAAAGGCAGATTTAAAAACTCAGTTACGGTAAAATAGTGCCATTGAATTGATTGATTGATGTCGTATTGTGCAAGATTCTGGCCAATACATAATGCAGTTTGAATAGGCTGTTCTTTAGATAAATCGTCTAGCATTGAAGCAATGACATTTTGTTCAGCCATAACTGCATCCTTATTATTTGAGAGAGTATTCTTCATGGAACTACAAGGCATTTGCCATAAAATGCATGCAGGTCTAAAGGACCCTATTGTAACTGATCACCAGACCTGTAAGGCAAATGTAGAATATAAATTTGTACTAGATCGCGCTGAAATTGATCTTCCCTTCACTCTGGGACAAGAAGTCGAAATCGAATGGACAGGTAATATTTACTGTGTTTCCTGCGGCAATAAAACACCCAAATCCTATGCGCAAGGTCACTGTTTTAAATGCTTTAAAACCCAAGCTTCATGCGATATGTGTATTATGAAGCCTGAAACCTGTCATTATCATTTGGGTACTTGCCGTCAAGACAGTTTTGCTCAAGAAGTCTGTTTTCAGCCGCATATTGTTTATCTGGCCAATTCCAGTGCATTAAAAGTAGGCATCACCCGTCAGGGACAAATGCCAACCCGCTGGCTTGATCAGGGTGCAACCCAAGCCCTTCCGATCATGAAAGTCGGTTCACGTCGTCTATCCGGTCAACTGGAAATCATGTTCGGGACCCAGGTGGCAGATAAAACTGATTGGCGCAAACTGCTCAAAGGTGAAGCTGAACCTTTAAATTTAATTGAAGTGCGTGAACAGTTGATTGAAGAATTTGCTCCGAAAATTCAAACCATTCGTGATGAATTCAGTCAAAATCTGGAATTCAACGAAACTGTTGAAATCATGGAAAGCGAGCTTCCACGTGAGTTTGTTTACCCAGTAGATGAATATCCTGAGAAAATCAAATCGCATAATCTGGACAAAACTCCGATTATTCGTGGCAAATTATTCGGGATTAAAGGTCAATACCTGATTTTGGATACCGGGGTGATCAATATTCGCAAATACTCGGGCTATGAGCTTAAGCTACGTGCTGAGTAATTTTTGATAAAACATAAAAAAAGCGAGACTTAATATCTCGCTTTTTTATTTCTATAAACTCAAAGTTTAACCAATCATCCAGTTTTGTTCAGCAAATGCAGGTTGAAGCAAATCTTGTGTTGAATAGACAATTGGACTACTTGGCATAATTTCCTGTACAGGTGTTTCAAATAAAGGATTAAGCGGTGTCACGGCAGATGGTGTTTCTATTCCTTGCAACAATAAATTCACATCAATGTCGTTGTCTAACTGTGGTATAAGAATACTTAGTGTATCTGGCGTATTTTCATTCCCAAGCACAAGAATCTCTTCAATTGAAGCCTGTTGCTCTTCAATCACAGGAAAATTCAGCTTCGCGATAGATATACTTTCACTACGCTCACCTGCGATATTTTCAGAATACAGAGTTAAGAAACCACCCTGTGCAATTGGATTCTCAATCCACCATTCACCATTTTCATCGGCATAAGTAATATATTCTACGTCATTCGCCAAAATTACAATTTTACCATATGGCATTGCTTGACCCGCAAGCTGCTCATCATTTTTAAGAATATTTGGTATAACAAGTTCAAACAAAATATAGCTCGACTCTTCTGGTTCTTGTGGAGGCTCAGGAAGAATAACAGGAATCACTAAAGAGATCGAAGGTGACTTTAAACCCTCATTTGTAATCAGGTAAATTTCAAGTGTTCCACCTTGTGCAATTGGATTCTCTAATGACCAATTTCCATCCTCATCTGCGATAGTCGTATATTCCTGACTATTGCTGACTGCAACAATCTGGGCATGAGGCATTGCTGTGCCTGTCAGCTTTTTACCAACCTCTACAACTTCAGGTGCGTATGGCACAACCTGTGGTATTGGCGGAATAACCGGATCAGGTGGCACATACGACACAATCGTTGGCGATTCCAGACCAAATTCGTTACGCGCAAACACCTCGATCGCAGTACCCGGCACAAGCGGATTTAATAGTGACCAATTCCCATTTTCATCAGGTTCAACACTATATTCAACCCCTTCATGGCGTACAACCACCGTCACATGCGGATCTGCAGTGCCTTCAAGATAATCACCAACTTGGGAAAATAATGGCGTACTTGGCAATGATGGAAGCTGTGCCAATGAAATTTCCTGTGAGGCTACACCTTGTGCATTTATAGCAACAATCGTAACTGAACCAGCGCCAATGATTGGATTATTGATACTCCAGAAACCTTTTGCATCTGCTGTGGTTTGATATTGCTGATCTTCATAAGTGACATTAATCTTTGCTTTTGGATCTGCAGTACCTGTGATAGTTTGCACGCTAAAATCAGTAACTTCTGGTGTAGATGGCTGTTTGATCACGACCATAACCTTTGCCAGGTTTATTGACTGAGATAAATTGCAGCAGTTTAAAAAAAAATTGTTGAACTGGGGTATAAACAAGGGCTTTTTTCATTATGGACCTGATGTTTTATGGTTATAAAATCATGTTTTTGTTTTATTCCTTGGTAATTTAACCTTAAATTCCATCAAAACCAAATCATATCTTTTGCTAAGACCATTTTATTTTTTTATGACTATAAAAAACCTGCGTTAACGCAGGTTTTTTTGTTTCATCGAGAATTATTTAATTTTTGCATGCGATTTGAGATATTGAGTGTAATCATCTAGTTCTTGTTGACCACGAAGTTGCTGGTACAACTTAGACAATTCATTTAATTGATCATCTGTTAAAGCATTAGCTGTAGTCTTATTTACATTCGACACGGCAACCACCACCAACTCATTTGGCAAGGAAGCTGTGGTTACTGACCACATGCCTGCTTTTGGTGCGGGAACACTAAATGCAGCACGTTCAATCTCACGTTTCAGACCTTGTGAACGGGTAAATACACCTGCACTTTCAAATGCGATCTTACTTTGTGCTAATACAGTTGCGGCAGGTTGTGACTTGAAGCTATTCAATGCCGTTTGGATTTTCGCCTTAGCTGCATCAACTGCTTTTTGTTCAATCAGTTTAGCTTTAACACGAGGTGTTGCCTCTGCCAGCGTTTGCACACCGGCAGCATGATAATTACGTACTTTCACCCAAACTGTATCCCCATTCGCTAGCTGGATACTGCTTGAAGCATTACGGTCACCATTTTTCACATCATCATTAAATAGCTTAACTTTTACATTCGCATCACTCAGTACCGGATGTTGAGTCGCTAAAGTCATCCCTTTTATTGATTGAACAGTAACCCCTTTCACTTCCTGAGCAACAACATCAAGCGCATCACTACCGACGACCATTTCATTCAGACCATTTACCGTATCTGAAAAAGCATTTGCAGATTTGTTCTTTTGCAATTCGGCCATCAGGCGTGGTTTTTCAGTTTCAAATGATGGAAGCTTAATGGCTGCCGCTTCTGTTTCAATTAAATGATAACCATACTGAGTTTTAACCGGAGCTGATACTTGCGCTGACTTTAACGAAGCCACCGCTTGATCAAATGCATCGCCAAATACACCTTTGACATATGCCTCTACCACACCGCCTTTGGCTTTGGACTCAGTATCATCTGAATATTGCGCAGCAGCCTGAGCAAAGCTCATCCCTGCTTTAATTTTCGCAGCGACCTCAGTAGCTAATTTCTTCGCTTCTGCATCTGAACGAGTATCTGCTGCAATTAAAATATGCTTCACGAGTGGTTTAACATCTTTCTTTTGCGCATCTACAAATGTTGCATAAGCTTGCTGTAATTCCGCCTCTGTGACTTGCGTATAGGCAGGTGCAACATTCGCTGGCGTTAATACCACATAATCCACATCTACACTTGCAACTTGTTTAAATGAATTTTGATGTTTGTTGTAATAAGCAGCAACTTCCTGAGCTGTTACTTTTACATTTTTTTTGTATTCATCCAGTTTAATGCTTGCAAGATGCAATGTACGTTGTTCAGTTTGCAAATTCGCAATTTGTTCAATATCTGATTTACTGACCAAAGCATAATCTATAAATGTTGAAGTCAGCATTTTTAAGGCATGGTCTTGACGTAAATTTGCAATTAAAGCTTGGCTGGTCATCCCCACTGAACGCAAATAGTTTGCATACAAGCTTTCAGAAAATTTACCGTTTTCTTGAAAATTTGGTTGCTGGGCAACCATTTGCTCAATCTGTGCATCACTTAAAGAAATACCCAACTCTTCTGCCTGTTGTAATAACAAGGTACGCGCCACCAAGGTATCCATCGCTTTATTTTGAATAAAAGATTGATTCAATAAAGTTTCGTCACCATTGGCATAAGTCAGGTACTGGTCTTTAAATGATTTCGTCAGTGTTTCTAGCTCTTTTTTAGAAATTTCTTGGCCATTCACTAATTTTGCTGTGTCTTCGGATTTGCCACCACTAAAATATCCTTCAATACCTACAAGTGCTAAAGGGGTCAAAAACAATATAAGCAAAACTTTGCCTAACCAACCCTTAATAACTTTACGAAAAGATTCCATAAGTATTCCAATATTTTATTTGTGAGCGATTTTAACCGAAAACCCACAATGAATGAATGCGTTAAAACTGAAAATCGCCACTATTAATAAAAAAACGCGCCTAATGCGGCGCGTTTATCGGCTTTAAAAAAGATTAAGCAACAGAATCTTTTAAACCTTTACCAGCTTTAAAGCTAGGCACTTTGCTTGCTTTAATTTCTAAAGCTGCACCAGTCTGTGGGTTACGACCAGTACGTGCTGCACGTTCTTTTACGTTGAATGTACCAAAACCAACAAGTGTTACAGTATCACCAGATTTAAGTGCTTCAGTAATTGAAGCAATTGTTGCATCTAAGGCTTTACCTGCATCAGTCTTAGACAATCCCCCTTTCTCTGCAATTGCATCGATTAATTCTGATTTATTCATGAAGATTACGTCCTCTTAATATCGTTTATTTAAGGTCTAAGGATTCCATAGCACCTTTATAGCAATGCTTTAGGGCAAAACGCAATACTCTGGATATCGATTTCTGCAAAATAAATGCGAAAAAAATTGTTGAAAAATGCAGAAAAACCAAAAATGTTTCATTTTTTTACAATTTGCTCTTTTAGAAACTTATTTTCTTCAACTAAAAAATCAACCTTGCTATGTAATTGTAATATGAGACTTTCTAAATGCTGAATATCTTTTACCGTTACTAAACCAATTCGGTTTAAAGAATGGTTCACACTATGGTCAATTAGCTTCTCAACTTTATCTTTAGTATCCGTAACTGACTCTTTGGCTTTCTCCGACACCTTTTCCACAGTTTGATCAGCAATTTCCGCAGTTTTAGATTCCAGTTCTTCTCCCACTTTAACCAAAGAGTCAAATAATTTATTTCCCTCTTCTTCTGCACGTGAAAAAGCACCTAAACCTGCAAGCCAAATTTGTTGGGTATATTTACGAAAATCTAACCCCGATCTTCGTCCTTCACGCGATTTATTCTTTTTCCTATCAATATCTTCCATTTTTTTTTGTTCATCTTCCTGATCTTTTGCCTGCTTATCCATTGATCCTTATCTCCCAATTGTTTTATGTACTGCTAAACATATTTATCCATAAAATACACTGATAATAGCAAATTAAATACTTGATAGATTTGCTAAACTGTTCTACAAAGCAAGATTATTATATATTTGGTTTAAAGTCCTGAAACATATTTTACGAGCTAGGATGCTCTATTTCAGGTAAGGATTAAGTTTTATGAGTGAATCGCAGCAAAGTCAAACTCAACCGCATTTGTTGCTAACAATGGTTATGATTGTTCTTGAAACGATTTTTACCCTTATTTTGAAGCATGATCGCGTTATTGGTTTGCAAGCTAAAAAATTTATAGATCAAAAGGTTGCGATTAAAATCAATAGTTATTTACCCTATTTTGATTTTTACGTTCAATTTACTGAACATGGAATTTTATTTGATACAAAAGCGCCAGAAAAAGCGGTTGATCTGGATATCCGCACCACCCTTATGGATTTAATTAAAGTCTTTGTGTTTGCCAATCGTCGCAGTCTGAAAAAAATGCGTATTGATGGTGACCTTACTTTAAAAGATGAGTTCCGCGATTTAGCTCTATTTTTTAGTTTTCCAAAAGTTTTATCAGATTGGAAGCAGTGGTTAAATGAACCCACTGATGAGCAAGATGTTATCGCTTCAAAAAAGCGCATTGCGCCTCTTTTGGAAAAAATTGACCTGCAACGCTCCAGAATCAATAGCCTGGAGGTTGAAGTCAAACAATATAAAAACCGGATTCGCCGTATTCAACAAAAACAGAAAAGAATTAATATTTCGTTTATTGTAACGGCAGTGCTTTTAATTGTTTTATTAGTGTATAATTTATGGCTTGGATAAATATACATTTTTTCTTCTAAAACGAAACAACTTAAAGCCTAATAAAAAACTTGACTATTTTAGTCAGGATTCTTAAAATCGACACATCTAGTCTTAACATGTGTATCGAATCATGCGTCTTACTACTCGCGGTCGCTACGCAGTGACTGCTCTACTTGATTTAGCTTTGCAGCCAACTGAACAAACGATCACGCTTGCTGAAATTGCAGCCCGTCAAACTATTTCTGTGGCTTATCTTGAGCAGCTATTTGCGAAATTAAAGCGTCACGGCTTAGTGTCTAGCGTACGTGGTGCCAACGGTGGCTACCATCTTGCTCGTCGCGCTGATGAAATCACTGTCTTAGAAATTATTGAAGCTGTAAACGAAACAGTCGATGCAACGCGTTGTGACCATAAAGGCAACTGCCAAAATGGTGCAATGTGCTTGACTCACGATTTATGGCAAGAACTCTCCCACCACATTGCCGATTATTTAGCAAAAATTACACTTGCTGATCTTGTAGCACGTGACAACGTTCAAACCGTTGCAATCCGCCAAAATTCACCAAGTTTTGATTCAGCCCTTTTATCGGTTACAGGTATTTGACATGAAACGTCCGATTTATCTTGATTATGCAGCAACTACTCCTGTAGACCCTCAAGTTGCAGAACGTATGATGGAGTGCTTAACATTCGATGGTACTTTCGGTAATGCTGCATCTCGTTCTCATGCTTACGGGTGGCAGGCAGAAGAAAAAGTAGAATATGCACGTGAACAAGTTGCCAATTTAATTAAAGCAGATCCACGTGAAATCGTGTGGACGTCTGGCGCAACTGAATCAGATAACCTTGCATTAAAAGGTGTTGCCCAATTCTATGCCGCTAAAGGCAAGCACATCATTACCAGTAAAATTGAACATAAAGCAATTTTAGATACTTGCCGTGAACTCGAAGAAGAAGGTTTTGAAATCACCTATATTGAGCCAGAACCAAAAACCGGTTTAATTACGCCTGATATGGTTAAAGCTGCGATTCGTCCAGATACCATTCTTGTTTCCCTGATGATGGTGAACAACGAAATTGGTACCGTGACTGATGTTGCCGCAATTGGTGAAATCACTCGCGCCAATAAAACCTATTTCCACGTCGATGCTGCTCAAGCTGCCGGTAAAGTTGAAATTGATCTTTCAACCATGAAAATCGATTTAATGAGTTTTTCTGCTCATAAAATTTATGGCCCTAAAGGTATGGGCGCACTGTTTGTACGTCGTAGTCCGCGTGTTCGTCTTAAAGCTCAAATGCATGGTGGCGGTCATGAACGTGGTATGCGTTCAGGCACCCTTCCAACCCACCAAATCGTAGGTATGGGCGAAGCCTTTGAACTTGCTGGTAAAAACCTGGTATCTGAACAGAACCGTCTGCGTGTACTACGTGACAAACTTTGGAATGGGCTACAAGGCTTAGAACAAGTGTTCTTAAATGGTCACCCTGAATACAATGTTGCAAACTATCTAAATGTAAGCTTTAACTTTGTTGAAGGCGAATCATTAATGATGGCATTGAAAGATGCAGCTGTATCATCGGGTTCTGCATGTACTTCTGCAACACTTGAGCCTTCTTATGTACTTCGTGCATTAGGTCTTTCTGATGAACTTGCTCACAGTTCGATTCGTTTCAGCTTCGGTAAATATACCACTGAAGAAGATATCGACCATGTAATTGAAGTAACCAAAGCTGCTGTACAAAAACTACGTGATCTTTCCCCTCTTTGGGATATGTACAAAGATGGTGTAGATCTCTCTACCGTAGAGTGGGCTGAACACTAATTTATTCTTGGCATCTTATAGAATTTCAGTAAGATGCCCCCATATTAATACTTATCAAGGCTGACCCCGAGGTTTGGAGACGCATCATGGCTTATAGTGAAAAAGTAATTGATCATTACGAAAACCCCCGTAATGTTGGTGTTTTAGATAAAAACGCTGAAAATGTTGGTACAGGTATGGTCGGTGCACCCGCTTGTGGCGATGTTATGCGCCTTCAAATTCAAGTGGATGACAACGGTGTAATTGAACAGGCACGTTTCAAAACTTATGGTTGCGGATCTGCTATTGCTTCAAGTTCACTTGTCACTGAATGGCTTAAAGGTAAAACTTTAGACCAAGCACAAGCAATCAAAAACATTGATATTGCAACTGAACTCGCGCTTCCTCCAGTAAAAGTACACTGTTCTGTACTTGCTGAAGATGCTATTAAAGCTGCTGTTGAAGACTACCGCAGCAAAAAAGCTAAAGCTTAATCGCTTTAAGTTTTGAATAAGGAATAACGGAGTTTTCATGATTCATTTAACTGAAAATGCTGCAACTCATATCAGCAATTACTTAAAAAATCGCGGTAAGGGTGAAGGCATTCGCGTTGGCGTGAAAACTTCAGGCTGTTCTGGTTTGGCCTATGTACTCGAGTTCGTCGATGAGATTGATGAACATGATCAAACTTTTGAACAGTTTGGCGTTAAGGTTTTCATTGATCCTAAAAGCAGTGTCTATTTAGAAGGTTTAGAAATGGACTATGTGAAAAATGGCTTGAATGAAGGCTTCGAATTTAACAACCCCAATAAAAAGGGTGAATGTGGGTGTGGTGAATCTTTCACTGTTTAATCAGCACCTTTCATTCTCTTGTAAAGCATTAAAACAGTGTACAATACACTGTTTTAATTGCATTTATATGTGCAGTAATTTTTATAGAACTTTCGCGGATCAAATCTCCCATGAATCATTTTGAGTTGTTCAATCTTCCTGTAGCACTCGATATTGATTTAGCAGCTTTAAAAAATGAATTTTTAAAATTGCAGCAACAATATCATCCCGATAAAGCTGAAGACAAAGATCAGGCATTGATTAAATCAAGTGAAATCAATCAGGCTTTTAAAGTCTTATCTCAAGTTGATAGTCGTGCGGGATATCTGCTTTCGTTAAAAAAACAGGATCATCTGCTTGATCAGTCCATCAGCGATTTTGATTTTTTACAATCTGCGTTAGAAATTCGTGAACAACTAGATGAAGCTCATACCAGTGATGATTTGATTTCACTTAAACACGAAGTCCAACAATGGATTGACAGTTTGGTTCGTGAATTTAAAATTGACTATACTGAAGAAGATTGGGCAGAAGCACGCGATACAGTACGTAAATTACGTTTTTTCCAGAAAGTTATGGCAGATATCGATAAAGCTGAAGATCGCTTTTTAGATGATGATTCTTTCGATCTTGACGATGATTTTTAATTTATTTCTACTTTTAGACGTTCAAAGGATGTAACCCAATGGCTCTCTTGCAAATTGCAGAACCCGGTCAATCAAGTGCGCCCCATGAACACCGTATTGCCATTGGTATCGATTTAGGTACAACACACTCTTTAGTGGCTACGGTTTTATCAGGCAAAGCTAAAGTTCTTAACGATGAACAAGGTCGTGTGTTACTTCCATCGATTGTGCATTATGCAGATGAAGCCACCCAATATGGTGATGAAGCTAAAGCATTCATGACCAGTGACCCTAAAAATACTATTACCTCTGTTAAGCGCTTTATGGGTCGTTCAAAGGCGGATATTAAATTCCAGCATCCATATACACTGGTAGGTGAAGATCACCAAATGCCAGCTTTTGAAACTCACCAAGGTCGTAAAACTCCTGTTGAAATTTCGGCTGAAATCTTAAAACAATTAAAAGCGCGTGCTGAAGGAAGTCTAAAAAATCCAATTAATGGTGCAGTAATTACTGTTCCTGCCTATTTTGATGAAGCTCAACGTCAGGCCACTCGTGATGCAGCCCAACTCGCGGGTTTAAATGTTCTACGTTTACTGAATGAACCGACTGCTGCTGCGGTAGCTTACGGGCTAGATCAAGCAAGCAATTTAGCTTCTGACCGCAACTATGTAATTTATGATCTAGGGGGTGGTACTTTTGACGTTTCTATCTTGCGTTTTGCCCAAGGGATATTCGAAGTTTTAGCTACGGGTGGTCATACTGCTCTTGGTGGTGACGATTTAGATCGCTTAATTGTGAAATGGGCAAAGAAACAGCTTAATATTGAAACCTTGGATGATGCAGAACATGCACATCTGATGGTTGCTGCACGTAACGCCAAAGAAGCATTAACAGAGTTAGAATCAGTTGAACTTCAGGCGCTAAATCAGGTTTTAACTTTAGAACGTGCAACCTTTGAAGACATCATTAAAATTGCTTTAGACAAAACCATTAGCGTATGCAAACGCGTAATGCGTGATGCCAAACTTGAGCTTAATGACATTCAAAACGTTGTTCTGGTCGGTGGATCAACCCGTTCTTATGCGGTACAAAAAGCTGTTCGCGATGTGTTTAGTCAAGAACCTTTATGCACCATTAATCCCGATGAAGTGGTTGCTATTGGTGCTGCCATTACTGCAGATCAGCTGATTGGCAATAGTAAAGATGGCTCATTGCTGCTGGATGTTACCCCACTCTCTTTAGGTTTAGAGACCATGGGTGGTCTGGTTGAGCGCCTTATTTCACGCAATACCGCCATTCCTGTAGCACGTCGTCAAGAGTTTACCACTTATCAAGATGGTCAAACTGCGATGCTGATTCATGTGGTACAAGGTGAGCGTGATCTGGTTGAACACTGTCGCAGTTTAGGCCGTTTTGTCTTACATGGCATTCCACCGATGACTGCAGGCCAAGCACGTATTGAAGTGACTTTCCAAGTGGATGCAGATGGCTTACTGACTGTTGCAGCAAAAGAAACCACCTCTGGCGTGCACGCTCAAATTGATATTAAGCCTTCTTATGGTTTATCGGATTCTGATACTGAACGCTTATTGATTGAAGGTTTTAAATTTGCTGAAGAAGATAAAAATCTTCGTCACTTGCAAGAAACCAAAGTTGAAGCACAACGTGAACTTGAAGCACTCATCCAAGCATTAAAAGTTGATTCAAACCTGCTTAGCGCTGAACAACTTGTTGCTTTAGAACAAGCCAAAGTTCAACTTGAAAGCCAATTAGCCAGCAATAATATCAAGGCTATTGAACAAGCAGTGCAACAGCTTAAAACACATAGTGATGCCTTTGCTGCAGCACGTATGAATCAACATATTGATGCTGCGCTTAAAGGCACTCAACTTGATGATTGGTCAAACTCACCCGAATAAATAGGTAAAAATTATGCCACGTATTAAAGTTCTTCCACATGCGCAAATTTGCCCGAACGGTGCTGAGTTTGAAGTCGAACAGAATGCCAATCTCTGTGAAAGTTTATTGAAAAATGGCATCAAGATTGAGCATGCCTGTGACATGTCTTGTGCATGTACCACTTGTCATATTGTGGTTCGCAAAGGTTTTGACAGCCTGGAAGAAATGACTGATGTTGAAGCAGATTTACTTGATCGCGCTTGGGGTCTTGAACCTGACTCACGTCTTTCATGCCAAGTAAAAATTGTGGATGAAGATTTGGAAGTTGAAATTCCGAAATACACGATCAATCATGCTTCTGAAAATCATTAATTGATTTAAAGATGCATAAAAAACCACGCTAAGCGTGGTTTTTTTATGCATTTGTTATATTTTTATCTGGAATTGAATAGAAATGGTGCTTATTGATATTGTTCATCTTTCTGATCTTCAATTATTTCATCTTCTAAATTTAGTTTTACAATACCTTGAGAATTAGTCATTTTTTGCTGTTTTTGTATACGTTTGATCATTTTTTCCAGAACATTGATTAGCTCTGGATATTCGTAGTTTTGCACTTCATCCAGATTCAGCAATAAATGAAAGCCTTTATATTCATAATCAAACCAGCGCTGATAATCCGATTTACGTGAAGTATATTTTTCCATCACTTGCCAAGTGCTGACTGGCCCTTGAATACCTTTCAGCTTAATTGGTGCTTTAGGTGCACACAAATAATCATTTTTAATTAAATTATAAGTATCATCAGAAATTAATATTTCATCTACTTCTGCCGCACTTTGCAAACGCGCCGCCAAATTTGCATCACGTCCAACGATGGTATATGCCATACGGTGAGCCGCGCCATAATTTCCAACGTGACAATATCCCGTACTAATCCCCATACGAATATGTAAAGCAGGATAGCCCATTTTAATCCAGCGCTCTCTTAATAATTTCATTTGCTGACGCATATCAATCGCCATGTCTAAACAAGTTTTTGCATCTTGTTCAACACCTTGAGAAATCGGATCACCAAAGAAAATAAGAATTGCATCTCCCATAAACTTATCGACAGTCGCTTCATACTGTTTCGCAATTTCTGTCATATGACTTAGGTAGTCATTCAGCAAGAATGCCAAGTCATCCGGGATAAGGGTTTCAGAGAGCTCGGTAAAACCTTGAATGTCTGAAAAGAAAATGGTCATTTTCTTACGCTTATATTCAATTTTGGCTTCCGACTCACCCTTCATGATCGATTGCCACAACTGTACTGGTGCGTAACGGCTGAGCTGGTTGGCAAACTCCATATAGCGATTCATTTGCTCATAATAATAAGCTTTACGATCAGTAATATGCTGAATTTGACTACGCTGGTAAAAACTTCCCACGCCAAAATAAGTGATGAGGCAAATAAAACCCAAGACAGTTAATTCGCCTGTGGTTTGTTCAAAATACTCACCTAATCCAAAAATGAAGATATTACACAGATAAAAATTTGCGATTCCAATAAGACTCGCCAATGACACCATGAGAAATGAAATTTTATTACTGATTGCAGTATAAAGAAGTGCAAAAAATGAAATAAAAGTCAGTACCAGATTTAAGTGAATAGCAGATAAAATAACTGAAATAACAATAACATCAATAAGGAATAACAGACTGCGTTTTATTCTTGAATTATAACGGTACAGCAAGCCATTCGATAACTTCGGGATAATCAGTAACACAAACAATAAAAATACTGGAACATAGATTTGATAATGCGTATCAGAAGAAGTGTAATGATAGACAATGACCAGTAAAGACAACATGATATACCCCATCAAGCGATGAAAGTATTCAAATTGTCTCGGCTCTTTTCTAATCCAGTCGTCTAATGGCACTCAATCACTCCTGGTCCCAGTATTCCCCCAAACACTCCCTGTCTGGTTTTTTGAATTGCTTTGAATTAATCCATACGCCAATCAAATGGCATATCACCTTGACCACGTAGCGCAAGCATTAAAGTTTGACGCATATGTGAAAGTACTTCATTGCTATATGGAACAGCAGGTGTGCCCCAAACTGGTTTTGGCCAAGCGACATCATTTTGGTAACGCACGACATGATGAAAATGTAATTGTGGAACCATATTTCCTAAAGCAGCAACATTCATTTTGTCTGCACGGAATACACGTGCCAACTGGCTTGATAACCAGCTAGATTCACGTAGGAATTGTTCTTGGTCAGCCTGACTTAATTCATATAATTCACTAATACCCGGTACGCGCGGAATTAATATGAGCCACGGAAATTGCATATCATTCATTAAACGACATGTTGACAGTGGAAAGTCGCCTACAAAAAAAGTATCTTGAGCAAGTTGTGGATGCAAACTAAACATATCTTTATAAATTATGCAAAATTAGAATGATGGCTAATACTATCACATCCAATGGGACGTGAATATTCTATGCAATGTGTTTCATTACAAATAAACCACTATTTGCTTTGAAGACTCGAGCGTAGACAAATTTAATAAATTCCTCTAAAAATTCAAGCATTTCTTTTCAATAAATTTTAAATTATGGCTGAATTAAGAAATGTGTGCATAATATTTATGCACTCATTTTCTCATCAGTGAATTTCTTTTAACAAACTCGCCAGCAAATCGGAAATAAACTGAATTCTTTTCTGATAATCTTCCAGCATCACCATGATTTTTAAACGTTGACCACCCTCCATACGGAAAAAAGTCGGATGTTTTTGCATCATTTGAATAATACTGATTGCCTGTACCGGGGTATCAGGTGAAAACTCAATGTGACCGCCGTGTGAACTGATATCAACCTTGGTAATCCCCAACTGTTCTGCTTTTAAACGAAGTTGATGTACTGCAAATAACTGCTTCACAGGTTGTGGTGGCACACCAAAACGGTCAATCAATTCCATACGGATATTATCGAGTTTTTCCTGACTGTCGGTATTACTGATACGTTTATAGAACATCAGACGTTGGTGCACATCGCCTAAATACTCATCCGGAATTAAGGCTGGCATATGTAGATTAATTTCAGCCGTTAATGATAACGGTGCATCAAAATTCGGTGTTTTACCTTTTTGAATGGCTTTAGTCGCTTTTTCAAGCATTTCCATATACAGGCTATAACCGATCGCGTGCATCGAACCACTTTGTTGCTCACCTAGAAGTTCACCCGCGCCACGAATCTCCAAATCCTCAGTGGCTAACATAAAACCGGCACCTAAATTCGATGCACGCTGAATGGCATCCAGACGTTTTTCAGCATCTCCCTTCAAACCTTTAATTGAAGGGACTAATAGATATGCATAGGCTTGATGGTGTGAACGCCCGACACGACCACGTAATTGATGTAACTGTGCAAGACCCAGTTTGTCTGCACGCTCAATCAAAATGGTGTTGGCATTTGGCACATCAATCCCAGTCTCAATGATGGTTGAACAGACCAAGACATTATATTCTTTATGATAGAACTGCTGCATCACCTGCTCCAGTTCACGCTCGCGCATTTGTCCGTGCGCAACCGCGACACGTGCTTCAGGAACCAGCTCGCGAACACTGGCTGCAGCGCGTTCAATACTGTCGACTTCATTATGTAAAAAGTAAACCTGCCCACCACGAAGCAATTCACGCAAAATAGCTTCTTTAATGGATTCACTGGTTTGCTCTTGCACAAAAGTTTTGACTGCCAAACGACGGGCCGGTGGCGTGGCAATAATAGATAAATCACGCATACCGCTAAATGCCATATTTAAGGTGCGCGGGATTGGGGTTGCAGTCAGGGTCAGCATATCGACATCGGCGCGCATGGCTTTAATCCGTTCTTTATCGCGTACCCCAAAGCGATGCTCTTCATCGACAATCATCAGGCCCAAGTTTTTAAATTGGATACTTTCCTGCAAGATTTTATGCGTTCCAATCACAATATCGACTTTGCCACTGGCTAAATCTTCGATAATTTTCAAATGGGTTTTATTGGAACCAAAACGCGAAAGCACTTCAATCCGAATCGGCCAATCGGCAAAACGATCTTTAAAGGATTCATAATGCTGTTGTGCCAATAAGGTCGTGGGTACTAAAACCGCGACTTGCTTATTATTTTGTACTGCTAAAAATGCCGCTCGCATTGCCACTTCAGTCTTACCAAAACCAACATCACCACAGACCAGACGATCCATCGGTTTGGCCAGTTGCATATCATGCAATGTCGCTTCAATCGCATTGGCTTGATCTAGAGTTTCCTCATAAGCAAAGCCGCTGGCAAACTGCATATATGGGCTTTGCTCAAGTTCAAAACTAAACCCGGGTTTTGCCTGACGACGAGCCTGTATATGTAATAATTCTGCGGCGACATCATGAATCTGCTCTAGGGCTTTACGCTTGGCTTTATTCCAGGCATCGGTACCTAATTTATGTAATGGCGCTAAATCGGGATCACCACCACTATAACGGCTGATCAAATGTAAGTTAGTGACTGGAACATATACTTTGGCAGCATCGGCATAATCCAGCTGTAAAAATTCATGATCTTGATCATCAATAGTTAAAGTAACCAAACCCGCATAACGCCCCACACCATAATCAATATGCACCACCGGTGCACCAATACTCAGCTCGGTTAAACTGCGGATTAAAAACTCTTCCGAAACTTCTTGTTGGCGTTTACGACGGCGCTGGACTACCCGATGTTCATAAAGCTGATTTTCAGAAATCACGGTAAGGTGATTTGGAATTACCAGACCACGATCAAGTGGCGCGCTGGTAATGGCGATGGCATGGAGGGATTTTCTAAACTCTGCAAAATTTTCGACATTGGGGATATCACCCAAAGCGGCACGCAAAGCATCTTTTAAGGTTTCACGGCGTCCGGCACTTTCAGCGACTAACAGTACCGGATGATTTGCAGCATCAATATATTTTTTAACCGCGGAAAATGGTTTTTCTTGTTTTGGATCTACGGGTAAACGTGGGGGCAATTCGGTATTAAGATTAAGCCCCCCAGTTTTATCTACAAACTCTTCTGAAGATGCAATGATTCTGGCAAAGTGATTCAGTTGTTCCAAAACCTGATTTGGTTGCAGGAATATTTCTTCTGGCGGCAAAATGGGATGATCAATATTATGGCGACGGTCTTCATAACGTCGAACCACATCCTTCCAAAAACTGGTTAAATTTTCGTCCAGATGCTTATCTGTAATGACAATGCCATTCTTAGGTAAGTACGCCATCAGGGTACTTTGTGTTTGCATCGCTTCTTTGCTAAAAAATAAAGGGAAATAAAATTCCAGCCCTGGAGAAGCAATTCCTTCTAAGACATCTTGATATACCGGATTTTTCCTAGGATTTGCGTTCGGAAAACTCTCTGCATAACGGTCACGGAAAGTCACACGCCCTTCTTTAAGTGGAAATTCTTTGGCAGGCAATACCGAAAACTGTTGCAAATTTTGGGTGGTTCTTTGGGTTTCAGGGTCAAAGAATTTTAAGCTTTCAATTTCATCATCAAACAAATCGATACGGATCGGTGAATTTTGCCCGGATGCATAAATATCCATAATGCTGCCGCGTACCGCAAACTCACCATGATCGTAAACCGTATCGACCAGATGATAACCCGCCTGAATCAAGCGCAGTTTTTGTTGTTCCAGTTCAAACTTTTGACCCACTTTAATATCGAAATGTTCACCCAACACCCAAGAAGTTGGCGCAACACGCTGTACCAAAGTCGATGCAGATAAAAGCAATACGCCTTGCTTTGGCATATTCGATAAAATTGAAAGACGCTCTGACACGATATCTTGATGGGGCGATAAACGGTCATAGGGCAAAATTTCCCAATCCGGGAAAATGGTCGGTTTTATGCCGTAAAACTCTAATTCACTTTCCAACTGACCCAAGTGCTGATTATTTTTGGCAACAATAATGAACAATTGCTTATTTTGCGTGGCAATTTCTTTGAACAATAAAGATGCAGATGAGCCTTGTAAATTACCGACCCAGCGTTTTTCACCTGCTTTTAATTGCTGCAGATTTAATTGGGAGATTTCTTGTTGGAACATGTATATAGCTTTTGGTCTAAATGACATGAGCAGTATATTAGCATGGGTTTTTTCCCGGTTGAGTTATTTTTATATGCAACCGATTTTTCCATCTAAATCCTTTTAGATAGGATGTCTTTAGACCCTATTTTCCAATCATTTTTCGAGTAAGAAATTACGATAATAGTGATTCAGCTTTTGAATGATCTGCTTTAATTGCAACAGGTTTTCTTCGGTGTTACCTAATCGTGCTACAAAACGCTGGCTGACAATTTCCAGATCAATTTTTTCATTGATAATCATGGCAGCGGAATATAAAGCTTTTAAATCGTCAAACTGGGTTAATTTTCGATTGGAGAAATACGACAGCCGTTCTGACAGTTCATTAACCACAACACCATCGACGATATAGCCCTGTTCTGGATGGAACCGGATATCATTTTCTTCTAGAAAAAGTTGTTCAGCAGATGGCTTGGAACTTTTAAACAGTCTTGAACCTGTAAATAGTCCAGCGAGTTTATTCAACATAAGCATTACAATGATTAAAAAATCATGACTATTTTAACCCTGCGCTGCTTTATCTTCAGCATTATTTTTCATAAAAAAGGCAGCGATTTTAACCTACTGCCTTTTTGCTCATCTGGCGGTTAAATTTTTGCACAGAGCGAATTAACTCACTTGTGCGAAAAGCTCATGTTGTGCGGTCACTTCTGAAACCAGATTGCTAAAGGCAAAGATTTCATCTAACTGTTCTTGGGTCAGTAATTCCTGCTCTAAGACGACCTGCTGAATGGTCTTGTTTTCCGCAATACATTGCTTGCCAATTTCATCACATTTGGCATGTCCTAAAATTGGATCGAGTAAAGTCACAATACCCACACTTCGCATTACTGCGTCATAACACACCTGCTCATTAGCTTGAATGCCCTGAATACATTTGTGATCCAAACTCGAAATGGCTTGTGTCAACAATTCAATTTATTCATTAATTGCAATCGCGATGACCGGTTCCATCACGTTTAACTGTAATTGCCCGGCTTCTGCAGCCATGGTTACCGTTAAATCATTCCCTATCACTCTATAAGCAATCTGATTCACCACTTCAGGAATGACCGGATTGATTTTGGCAGGCATAATTGATGAGCCGGCTTGCAATTCAGGTAAGCGAATTTCGGCTAAACCGGTACGTGGACTCGAACTCAACAAGCGCAAGTCGTTACAGATTTTGAAAGTTTCACTGCAAGTCGTTTAAGCGTACTCGATAAAATAATAAAGACGCCACAATCACTGGTGGCTTCCACATAGTCTTCCGCCCCAATTAAGTTGAGTCCGGTAATTTTATGCAAAGACTGGATGACTTCATTCGCATAGCCTTTCGGGGTATTCACTCCCGTCCCAATAGCGGTAGCACCCAAATTCACTTCCAGTAAAAGTTCGCGGATACGCTGAATTAAACGGATATCTTCTTTTAATAACGTTGCAAAAGCACGAAACTCTTGTCCCAAAGTCATCGGAACTGCATCCTGTAATTGGGTGCGGCCCATTTTTAAAACAAACTGGAACTCTGCAACCTTTATATGTAGAGTATCAATCAGCTTTTGAATCTGGGTTAAAAGATCATCCAAACTATAATAAGTCGCTAAACGTAAAGCCGTAGGATACACATCATTGGTCGACTGCGATTTATTGACATGATCATTCGGGTGAATATGATCATATTGCCCCTTATGAAAACCCAAATGCTCTAATGCAATATTGGCCAGTACTTCATTGGTATTCATATTAATAGAGGTACCTGCTCCGCCTTGATAAACATCTAAAGGAAAAGCATGACTCCATTTTTCTGGAGATTCGATTAATTCATTACATGCAAACTGAATCGCGTGGCTGACTTGTTCAGAAATCTTGCTAAATTTTAAATTGGTTTGTGCCGAAGCTTTTTTAACCTGTGCCAAAGCACGAATAAAATGATGATGATTTCCGACTTTCTGATTAGAGATTTGAAAATTCTCTAAAGCACGTAAAGTATGAATGCCGTAATAACATGCTGTGGGAACTTTCCTTTGCTCCCAACAAATCACGTTCTATTCTTGTATTATCCAGTTGAACCATAGACACTTTAAATATACTCACATTTATGCACCACAATTGTGCAATTAAAAAAAATATTAAACCTTTGCTCTATTTTAAATATTGTAAAAAGATATTTATTTGGCAATACTCTATGAGCAAACACATCGACTTTGTAGCTAGCGTAAGGGCTTGTAACTACCTTTCCCGCTTTCAATTTTTCTCATCAAAAAATTAAGTTCAAGAATCTTTAACGCCGATCTTCAATTCACATTCAGCCTTTAAATTGACCTTATTAATGATATTAAGCACCCTACTTATAATTGATTAATTTTCTTAATTTTTTATTAATTGTATCTAAAAATACATTCCGCTACACAATATGCTAATAAATCCCCTCGAAATGTAACAGAACGTAATTTCAATTTTATGTTTGAATCAGCGCCTTACAGGACCAGTATAAAAATTCATCTCGGATAGATGAATGCATAAGGACAGAAGGATGAGCACATGAGTCAACTGAACCCGACATTAATCACATTTATTTTTTATATCATCGCTATGGTCGGAATTGGGCTATATGCCTATAAGGCGACCACCGACTTTTCAGATTATATTTTGGGTGGGCGTAGTCTAGGGAGTGTTGTTACTGCACTTTCAGCAGGTGCATCCGATATGAGTGGCTGGCTGCTCATGGGCCTGCCCGGAGCAATTTATCTGTCAGGCTTATCGGAAGCGTGGATTGCCATTGGTTTGATTATCGGTGCATGGCTGAATTGGCTGCTGGTTGCAGGTCGCTTACGTGTGCATACCGAAGTTCAAAATAATGCGTTAACCCTACCGGATTATTTCACCAGTCGTTTTGCGGATCGTAAACGTGTGCTGCGGATTATTTCAGCTCTCGTAATTCTGGTCTTTTTCTCGATTTATTGTGCTTCTGGCATGGTTGCAGGTGCTCGATTATTTGAAAGTATTTTTGGTATGACTTACACCACTGCGCTTTGGATCAGTGCCATTGCGACCATTAGCTATGTGTGTATCGGTGGCTTTCTTGCAATTAGCTGGACCGATACTTTTCAAGCTGGATTGATGATTTTCGCCTTAATTTTAACCCCGATTATGGCTTATCTCGCACTGGGTGATCACAGTCAACATTTTGCAACCGTGATTGAAACTGCTCGACCACACGCCAGCAATATGCTTTCAGGTTTAAGTACCGTTGCGATTTTATCTTCTCTAGCTTGGGGCTTAGGCTATTTTGGTCAGCCGCATATACTGGTGCGTTTTATGGCAGCCGATTCTGTGAAGACGATTCCTGCTGCACGTCGTATTGGCATGAGCTGGATGATTATGTGCTTAGCGGGTGCGATTGGTGCAGGCTATATCGGGATTGCCTATTTCCAGCAACACCCCGAATTATCTTCAGTCGTTTCGCAAAATCCAGAAACGATCTTTATGGAACTGACTAAAATTCTGTTTAACCCATGGATTGCCGGTATTATTTTGGCTGCCATTTTAGCCGCAGTAATGAGTACGCTGAGTTGTCAGCTTTTGGTCTGTTCAAGTACCTTGACTGAAGATTTATATAAATCATTTCTACGCAAAAATGCGTCACAAAAGGAATTGGTCTGGGTAGGACGCCTGATGGTTTTAGCGATTGCTGTTCTTGCTATTGCACTTGCAAGCAACCCGAACAGTAAAGTGCTTGGTCTTGTTGCGTATGCATGGGCAGGTTTTGGTGCTGCTTTTGGCCCGCTGATTATCCTGTCCTTATTCTGGAAACGTATGACCTTAAACGGCGCGATTGCTGGAATTATTATCGGTGCTTTAACAGTTATTTTGTGGAAGAACACCCTGGCCAATACGGGACTTTATGAGATTATTCCGGGCTTTATTCTGTCATTCGTGGGCATTGTTGTGGTGAGTTTGCTTGAAAAAATGCCTTCTCAGGAAGTATTGCAACGTTTTGAACAGGCGGATGATTTGTATAAAAAAGAAATGGCTGAGTTAAAAAATGGAATACCGGCTCAAACTGAAAATTCCTAATAAAACTCAGATGATTTCTACTTGAGTTTTATTGAAAGATAAGGGGCTTAAGCCCCTTTTTACTGCTTCTATTTTTGTCCTTTACTTCTAAGATGAATTTTTGAGCTTTCTTTAATCACTTCCATCACCGGATAGCTTCGTGTTTCTTTTACTCCCGGCAATTGCCAGAGCACTTGTCCCGAAATTCTGCGGAACTCTTCCATATTGGCACAGCGAATTTTCACCACGAAATCGAAACCGCCGCTAATCATATGGCATTCCACAATTTCAGGATATTGCATGATCGCCTCAGAAAATTCCTCCAATACATTAGGTGTGGTTTTATCCAGTAAAATTTCCACAAACACCACAAAACTGGCATTCAGCATGTCAGGATTCAACTTGGCTTCATAGCCTAAAATAAAACCATCTTTGGCTAACTTCTGTACCCGTGCCAGCGCCGCAGTGGCTGATAAATTCACCGCTTCAGCGATTTTGATATTTGAAATTCGTCCATCATTTTGCAGAATATCTAAAATTTTGATATCTGTTCTGTCCAATGTAAAAATCGGGCTTGTCATCTGAATTATTCTCTAAAATGAATAAAAATTATAGTGAGTTATTCGGCATCCTTTCTGTAATCATAAATTATATAAGGTATTTGACTCAACAAAAAAATTGGCAGTCACAGGACGTTGGCATGAATATGATGGATACAGAAACCCGCCTCAATCTGGCGAAACCTCACTTTGAATATATTACTGAATTCAAAGAAAAGAATGATTATGAAGTTGAGGTTAATACCGCTTGGCGCCGTGCGGAACCTGAGTGTGTTGAAAACCTGCTTGAACATAGCCAGATTTCTGAACAATTGAACCAGCGTATTTATGACTTGGCGTTCAACCTTGCCCATACCCTGCGTGAACGTAAAAGCTCGAATGGTAAAGCGGGAATCGTTCAGGGTTTATTGCAAGAATTTTCATTATCCTCTCAAGAAGGCATTGCCCTGATGTGTCTGGCTGAAGCCTTGCTTCGTATTCCGGACAGTGCCACCCGTGACCTGCTGATTCGCGACAAAATTAATCAGGGCAACTGGAAAGAGCATGTCGGACAAAGTAGCCTGATGTTTGTCAACGCCGCAGCTTGGGGTCTCATGCTGACTGGCAAACTAATGGAAACACCGAAACAAAAAAGTTTATCCAGTGTACTGACCGGGCTTTTGGCACGTAGTGGTCGCGGCATTATCCGTAAAGCGGTAGATGTGGCAATGCGGATGATGGGTGAACAGTTCGTTACTGGTGAAACCATTCAAGAAGCGCTACAACATGCAGAACCTTTAGAAGACAAAGGCTTCCGATATTCCTATGACATGCTCGGTGAAGCGGCACTCACAGAACATGATGCTGAACGTTATTATCAAGATTATAGCAATGCGATTCATGCCATCGGTCAAGCATCTAAAGACAAAGATGTTTATGATGGTCCTGGCATTTCGATCAAGCTATCTGCCCTGCATCCGCGCTATCAGCGTGCACAAATCAGCCGCGTACATGACGAGCTGTATCCTAAAGTGCTGCAATTGGCGGAACTGGCGAAACACTACAATATTGGTTTAAACATTGATGCCGAAGAATCTGAGCGTCTGGAAATTTCTTTAGAATTATTAGAACGTCTGTGTTTTGAGCCTAGCCTTGCCGACTGGAAAGGGATTGGTTTTGTGATTCAGGCCTATCAAAAACGTTGCTTTAACGTAGTTGATTACGTGGTGGATTTAGCAAAACGCAGTCAAAAACGTTTGATGATTCGTCTGGTTAAAGGTGCTTACTGGGATAGCGAAATCAAGAAAGCTCAAATTGATGGCATGACTGACTATCCGGTATTTACCCGTAAAGTACATACTGATCTATCTTATATTGCCTGTGCCAAAAAACTTCTGGATGCCCCACAACAGATTTATCCGCAGTTTGCGACGCACAATGCCCAAACCCTTGCCACGATTTACCATTTGGCTGATCCGAATCAATATTACAGCGGTCAATATGAATTCCAGTGTCTGCATGGCATGGGTGAACCACTCTACGAGCAAGTGGTTGGCGATAAAACAGATAACAAACTGGGTGTGCCTTGCCGTATTTACGCACCAGTCGGCAATCATGAAACGCTACTGGCGTATCTGGTACGACGTTTACTGGAAAACGGCGCTAATACCTCTTTCGTGAATCGTATTGCAGATAAATCCTTAAGAATTGAGGATCTGATTGAAAATCCACATTCAGAAATTTTGAAAAATGCAGCCAAAGAATCACAGCTTGGTCAAAAGCATCCGGCTATTCCGCTCGCACCCGATTTATACGGCAATACTCGACCAAACTCGGCCGGTTTAGATTTAGCCAATGACCATGAGTTAATGCTGCTGAATCAAACTGCACAAGGTTTCAGTCAGCAGCAATGGCAAGCGCAGGCTTTGGGTAAAAACCTGAGTAACGAAAATAATCTGACTGATGAACATTCAGAACTCATCGCCATTTTAAATCCTGCAAACCACTCCGATGTCGTCGGCTCTGTGCGAGAAGCGAGCTCTGTACAAGTCAATCTGGCATTAGATAATGCAGTCGGTGCCCAAGCTGAATGGACAAATACGCCAAAAAATATACGTGCCGCTTGTTTGCAATGCGCTGCAGATATTATGCAATCGCGTTTGCAGGAATTGATGATTTTACTGTGTCGTGAGAGCGGTAAAACCTATGCCAATGCCATTGCAGAAGTTCGTGAGGCCATCGACTTCCTGCGCTATTACGCAGCACAAATGATTGATCTAGATCAGGATGCAGTGATTCAACCCTTGGGCACGGTGTTATGTATCAGTCCGTGGAACTTCCCTTTGGCTATTTTCACCGGACAAATTTCTGCTGCCTTAATTGCTGGTAATACTGTGATTGCCAAACCGGCTGAACAAACTCCACTGATTGCCGCACAAGCGATTCAAATCTTATGGCAGGCCGGTATTCCTCAAGATGTACTGCAACTTCTCCCGGGACAAGGTGAAACAGTCGGTGCGCAATTAAGCGGTGATGCACGTATTCAAGGCATCATGTTTACCGGTTCCACCGACGTAGCCAAAATTTTGCAAAAGACTTTGGCTCAACGACTCGGCACTTCTGGTCAGCCTATTCCACTGATTGCGGAAACGGGCGGTCAAAATGCCATGATTGTGGATTCATCCGCATTGACTGAACAAGTGATTCTAGATGTGGTGAGTTCGGCTTATGACAGTGCCGGGCAACGTTGCTCTGCCTTACGTGTACTCTGCGTACAGGAAGACAATGCTGATAGCGTCATCAATATGCTGAAAGGCGCGATGCAACAACTGCGTGTCGGCAATCCGTTTCTGTTAAAGACCGATATCGGCCCTGTGATTGATGTGGAAGCGCAAAGCAATATCCAAAAACATATTGACCAGATGCGCGGCAAAGGCCATCCCGTCCATCAATTGATGTTGAATCCTGAACAGGATCAAGCTTTATCCGAAGGCACTTTCATTCCGCCCACTTTAATTGAGCTACCGAATCTGGATGATTTGCAACGTGAAGTGTTTGGTCCGGTCTTGCATGTGATTCGCTATAAATACGGTCAATTAGAACAGTTACTTGAACAGATCAATGCCAAAGGTTATGGCCTCACCATGGGATTGCATACCCGTATTGATGAGACTATTCAGACCGTGATTGCACATGCCGAAGTTGGCAACTTATACATCAACCGTAATATTGTCGGTGCAGTGGTCGGCGTTCAGCCCTTTGGCGGTGAAGGATTATCCGGTACCGGACCTAAAGCAGGCGGTCCAATTTATCTGTACCGTTTAATGCAACACTGCTCTGCTAAAAAACTGGCAACTCCTTTTGCAACTCAATCAACAGAAATACAGCCAACGCATCAGCCTTTATACGAGATTTTTTATACTTGGGTTGAAAAAACTTTTCCTCAATATCATCTGAAGCCTTACCCTGCTTTTTGCTCTGGCCATCATTATGAATTGCAAGGTCCAACCGGTGAAAGTAATCAATATGTAGTACTGCCAAGAAAACGTGTGCTGTCTTTAGCGGATCAGGAACAGGATCAGCTTCAGCAATGCGCTGCAATTTTTGCAGTCGGCAGTCAGCCTGTCATTCTGGAAGACAATACCTTTGTGCTCAAGTATCTTTCTAAAATGCCGAAAGAAATTGCCGAGCGTTTTATGGTGATTCAAAACATTGCAACCGATGATTTTGATGCCGTGCTACATCACGGCACCCAAGCACAACTGCAAAAGTTGCAATATCAGATTGCTGTCCGCTCAGGTGCGATTATCGGCATCACTCATTTGGAACCGCTTGATTACGATATTCCTTTAGAACGATTGGTGATTGAGCGCGCGATCAGTATCAATACTGCGGCAGCAGGAGGGAATGCCAGTCTGATGACCTTAACTTAAGACTAAATATAAAAGCTTAATTCTATAACACTAATGTTTTTCCTCTTTGCCAAGTCGACCGCTCCCTGGTCAGGTCGACTTGGTTTCTTTTTCATAATCACATTATAATTTACTGATTTTTAAATTAATTTATATATTAAGCTTAAGGTTTTATAATTAATAAGTACTCTTTATATCTAGCCAAAATTTTGTTTGAAACGATATTTCTGCCGCTGAATGGGCAATAAGTTTAGTCATCTGATTCAAACTTTGTTACCATCCCTGTTTTCAATGTGTTCATGATTTTTACTGCATATGACTTCAGCTTATCAGTTACAACTTGATGCCAAGATTGCACGTATTTCTGCTCAATTTGCCGAATTTAATCCCCCTTCTTTAGACGTATTTCCGTCGCCTGAACAAAACTTCCGTATGCGTGCAGAATTCCGTATTTGGCATACTGACGACGATATGTTTTATGCGATGTTTGAACGCAGTGAAGACAACCAGAAACAAGTCATTCGCATTGACGAATTCCCGATTGCAGATAAAAGTATTAATCAATTGATGCCGATTTTGCTGCAAGAACTGAAAAGCAGTCCGGTATTGTCTAAACGCTTGTTTGAAATTCATTTCCTAGCGACTTTAAAAGGCGAGATGCTGGTATCAATGATTTATCGTTGCCCACTGGATGCCGAATGGGAAAGCTTGGCCAAACAACTGGCTGAAAAACTGAATATCAAATTGATTGGTCGTAGCCGCGGTCAAAAAATGGTATTAAGCGACGAATTTGTGGTTGAAGAATTGCAGGTATTTGATCGTACTTATCAATACAAGCAAATCGAAAGTAGCTTTACCCAGCCGAATGCACAAGTCTGCCAGAAGATGCTGGAATGGGCATGCAATGCGGCTGAACAGTCAGATAAAGACTTACTGGAATTGTACTGTGGCAATGGTAACTTTACCCTGCCGCTTTCCACCAAGTTCAATCGCGTACTGGCTACTGAACTAGCTAAGTCCTCTGTCTATGCTGCTCAGTGGAATATTGAACAGAATCAGATTGATAATATTCAGGTGGCACGTCTTTCAGCTGAAGATTTCACACAAGCCTATAATGGTGAGCGTGAATTCCGCCGGTTACAGGAAGCAGAGATTGATATCTCAAGCTATGATTTCGATACCGTGTTTGTAGATCCACCACGTGCGGGTATTGATGATGAAACCTTAAAACTGATTCAACGTTTTGAGCGCATCATTTATATCTCATGTAATCCTGATACCCTAGAAGACAACTTGAAGACCTTATCAACCACGCATAAAGTGACCAAATTTGCGATGTTTGACCAGTTTCCTTATACCCATCATGTAGAATCGGGTGTATTACTGGAAAAGATTTAAACAATTTATTTCATTGTTAAGTTTGTATCTGTTGTTATTTAAATGAAGCTCAGTTGAGCTTCATTTTTATTTCATTTAAAATTAATCATTTATAACTAATTCTCAATAGTAAATCTCATAATATCGTTAAAGTTAGTACTTATCATCGGAAAATTTAAAGTTCAAACGCTGCTTTTATCACTGATACAGGCTTGTAATATTTAGTGGATTGGATATATTTCGAACTATGTTAAGTTGTGTATGAAGGCTCTATGAGTTTTTGGCAAAAGCTGTTTTCTGCTAATCAACAGCAAAACGAACACAAGAATCAAATCTCGTGTGTCGAAAATGATTGCTCTTGTAAATCGAATGAAGAACTGATTCAAGCTTTAGCTAAAGCCACTGATGAAGATGTCATCATTGGAATTAAAAAGGTTCTAGCTTCACGAGGTTATAGCCGTAAAGAGTTAAATGAATTACAGCACCTACCCCTCCAATAGTAGAGTCTAATTTAAAGGCATTTAGTTTACTAAATGCCTTTTTATTTGCCTGTGCAAAACGTAACACTTCGATTTTAATACTTAGAAACATACTTCTCTCTTTTCGCCTAGAAATCTCTGTTCCCCTGTATTTAAAAGTGCTTTACTCATATGTGAAAAATTATAAAAAGTAAAATAAGAATGCCTTAAAAATAAAAAATGAGCCGAATAAAAAGGAAAATATATGAAATCGTATTATCCTGGACTGGCAATATTATGCAGCCTAATCTCAAGTCATGGCATAGCCGCAGCTATAGATCAATCCGGACAATCTTTACTGCCTTTTCTCGAAGTAGGGCATTATTTTGAAGCTTCCATTACCGCTGCCGATCCCGAAGTATCGGGGCGAACTTTAGGTACACGATCCGACCTGATCAATTCCGGTGTTGACGACTATTCAACAGATAATATTAGCCAAAGTTTTCAATATTATAGTGCAGCGCTTAAACTTCAATTAAAACCACAACTCTCTTTCGGCATCCTGTACGATCAGCCTTTTGGATCAGATTTAGAATATCCAGTGAAGCGTAATGCCAGTTTTTCCGATCCAGTACTGAGCCAACAAGGTACACAAATCAATGTAGATAGCCAAAATCTCAGTCTGATTTTAGGTTATCAGCCCTTCAAAAACTTTAATCTTTATGCAGGGCCGGCCTTTCAAACCATTAAAGGCCATGTTTCTCTACGCGGATTGGTGTATGCAGACTTCAATGGTTATAACGCAATTTTCAAGCAAGATGCGGCTGTCGGCTGGCTGGCTGGTTTCGCTTATCAAGTGCCTGACATGGTATTAAAAGCCGCATTGACCTATCACTCCAAAATTGATCACAAAATCAATGTTTCCGAAAATGTGTTAGGGACACCCCTGCTTTTGGTTGATGAAAGTAAAACTAAAATTTCCACACCACAATCTATTAATCTCGATTTTCAAACTAGCATTACGGTCAGTACTTTGCTTTATTCCAATATTCGTTGGGTCAACTGGAAAGATTTTGTGATTCGTCCAGCCCAATTCGGTGCATTATCCCAACTGGCAACGACTACAATGAGTAGTGGAACTTATACCGGTGGATTTAATCTGGATGACTATCAAAAGAATCAGTGGAGCGCCACTGTGGGGGCGGCAAAACAATGGACTCCCCAATGGTCTGGTGCTTTTGATCTTGGCTGGGATTCAGGTACAGGCGATCCGGCCTCTATCTTCAATCCAACGAAGGGCTATTGGGGAGTAGGCTTAGCACTAAAATATAATCCCGAACCTGATTATTTTATTTCAGGCGGAGTGAAATACTTCTGGTTGGGAGATGTAACTACACAGAATGGAACTTATGATCTGCCTCTTCCCGTCCTTTCAGAAGCTTCAAAAGTGGGGGAGTTTAGGGAAAATCACGCCATAGGCTATGGTTTAAAAATTGGATATCACTTTTAACTGATGAATAGTCTAATTCAAAGTACAAATTTTTATATCTAGCACTTGAAGATTTATACAATAAAAATTCGGCTTAAAATCATTTAAAATAAATGAAATATAATAAAACAGTTAAAATTATAAAATACATAAATAGATAATTTTAAAACTTAAAATTTTTAGTCTTTTTGACAGTTTTTCGCATCAATATAAGCAAGCATAGGGCCAAGTTTAAAAAATGAATCTGCACGTTTTAATGGGGAGATATATGCGCTTGAAATTAAGCCATCGAGATACAATGCATTTTGCACTTTCAACTGTTGTTGAAAAAATTGTGCAAATTGATAAAAACTTACAGCAGTATTGCTAATCACAAAATAGAGCGTTTGATCTTTAATTCCTACGCCGTTACGAATTTTAAATGAGTCTGAACGCTCTAAAAAGTTTGGATTAATTTTCTCATTAATCACCAGCATTGGCCCAGATTGCGTCGCATAATCCGGATTAAACTTTAGCTTTGAGTAGTCATCTGTGGTGGTGATGATGCTTTTATTCTGATTCCAGGCCAGCACACCATTCGGCTGAATATGAAAATTACCAAACCCTTGTTTTACTGTGTTTAATTTCTGCTTTTGTTGTGAGGCTTCTATATATAAACCGACTGCAGAATAATCTGAACGATACATCCCGGCATTCATGGCAAATAACAACTTTTCACAAGACCTTAATTTTTTCTGAACTGCATCAAATTTATGCAGCGGCTGATTTGTTTTGGTATCATTTAAAAATAAACGTAAGTTTTGAGGCTGTTCTATCTTTACTATATCTACATTAAAAGTCCCCCTTTGCCAGTGTTTTGAGTAAACGTCTGCATGACTGGTTGAAGCCAAATTTAAAGCGAAAATTACGGTACCTTTTAAGAAAAATTGATTCTTCATTTTATCTTTCCCGAACGATCCAGGTTTAGGCTGAAAATTTTATACAAGGATGAAGTTTTTATAAAAGAAGTTTTAAGCTTAGTGAGATAGTCGACTCTTTCATAGAGAAGCAGTAAACTAGGTCAATAAAATACCTTTGCAACTTTATTGATTAAGTCTGGAATGCAACAGCAGAAAATCCGGTTTCCTTTAGGAACACACCTTATTGTTAAACACTTAGGCTATTCCCATCATGGTATTTATGCAGGGCGTGGCCGGGTCATTCATTATTCGGGTTTTGCACATTTATTCAAAAAACGTCCAATTGAAATAACATCAATAGAAAAGTTCAGTTTTGGCAAAACCATTATTGTTCAACACTATAGCAATCCTAAATTCATGGGTCGTAAAGTTGTACGGCGCATGCGTTCTCGTATGAACGAAAACAACTATCATCTGATTATTAATAATTGCGAACATTTATGCACCTGGGCCATTACTGGTGTTGAAAGCAGTCCACAAGTCATTCGCATGATGAACCGCCTGACCACAATTGGCTATGTCAGCTCAATCATGAGTTATATGAATAGCATGTTGCTGACCATCACCACCACCTGTTTCGCTTTGGTGTTATACATCAAGAAAAAATTACGTGATAAAGCAAAAAAACGTCTGCCGCCCTCTTTAATATTAAAAGAACCTGAACAGAAAAATCCTTAATTTTGAATTCAACCACTATTTATAAAAGATAAAAAGCCCCATATCAATGGGGCGTGAAAAAATTGAAGAGATGTACTGCTCAACTCATGTTATTCAACTACGAACTCTCTAAAAAAAGCACAATGAAAATTTCAATTTTGCTCAGTTAATAAAATGCTTATATCGAGAAAATTTCTCAAAGCCTTTAATTAATCAAAGGGCGGAAATCTGTCATTGACCAAGTTCAGTTGTGCACCATATTCCAAGTAGGCTTTAGCGCCATCTAGCAGTGTAGTGAAATCATTGCTCTGTTTAATCACAAAAGCAATTAACTCTGAACCTTCTAAAGGAATCCCATAGTTACGGATTTTAAGAAAATTTTCATTCTCGGATATTTTTTCAAAAACAAAATCTACTGTAGACTTTGGTTCGTCCCACATGATCTGGATTAATTGATTATTGATCAACTGTTCCACAAAAACACTGGTCGTCACCTCATATTTTTCCCAATACCAATCTACATTTTTATTTTCCATTAAATGTCCCGTAGAGGAAGTAAACCAAAACTTGCGAGTGATTTCTGGATCGATAAAGGCATTGAACACCTCAGCAACCGGTTTACGAATTAACATCTGTGTCTCGATAACGACATTATTCATTTTCCTTAGCCTCATCTTTTGCAGTGATAATCTCTATACTTTCGCATTGATGAAAGGTTTTAGGGCAGAAAAAAGGATAGATTTTATAAGATTACATAAGAAACTATACACAGTTAAAACCAATTTTTGCTTGGATGCTACAAAAAAGCCCAACCGAAGTTGAGCTTTCTTAAATTAAACCACAAATAAATTATTTACCTGGCTTAAAACTATCTTTTAAGTCCAAAATACGGTTAAACACCGGGTTATCGCTCGAATGATCATATTGATCTGCCACGAAGTAACCTTCACGCTCAAACTGGAAACGATCTTCAGCTTGAGCTTCCGCTAACGCAGGTTCAATCATCGCTTGAAGCACAGTTAAAGACTCTGGATTTAAGTTCGCCAAGAAATCGTCATCTGCATCTGGAGCAGCTTCAGTAAATAAACGATCATAGACGCGAACTTCAGCCGGTACTCCTTTGGTTGCAGAAACCCAATGCACCACGCCTTTGACTTTACGGCCTTCCGGATTTTTGCCCAAGGTTTCAGGGTCAATTGAACATTTCAGTTCAACCACTTCACCATGGGCATCTTTAATTACTTCGTCGCATTTAATTACATAAGCATGACGTAAACGTACCTCACCTTCTGGAATTAAACGTTTAAAGCCTTTCGGCGGCACTTCTTCAAAGTCTTTACGATCAATATAAATTTCTTTAGATAAAGGAATAATGCGATCACCCATGTCTACATTCGGATGACGTGCATGGGTTAAATCCATATCTTCAGGCAAGTTGGTCAAGGTCACTTTTAATGGATTTAACACCGCCATACCACGTGCAGCGGTATTTTCCAAAGATTGGCGGATACAGTACTCAAGCATTGCAACATCAACAATACTGCCATCCACTTTAGAAACACCGACACGCTTACAGAAATCACGCAGACCTTCAGGGGTAAAACCACGACGGCGCATACCGACTACGGTTGGCATACGTGGGTCATCCCAGCCATTAACATGATTGCCTTCAACCAATTTACGCAATTTACGTTTAGAGGTAATGGTGTAATCGACATTTAAACGGCTAGATTCGTACTGATGCGGAACAGATGGCGACTTAACTTTTTCAACCACCCAGTCGTAGAACGGACGGTGATCTTGGAATTCCAAAGTACACAGTGAGTGAGTAATGCCCTCAATCGCATCTGATAATGGATGCGCATAATCGTACATTGGATACATTTTCCATTTATCACCGGTTTGATGATGTTCAGAATGCAGTACACGGTACAAAATAGGATCACGCATATGTACGTTTGGAGATGCCATATCAATTTTGGCACGAAGAACAGCTTGCCCTTCGCCAAGCTCACCATTACGCATTTGTTCAAAACGCGCCAGATTTTCTTCTATTGAAGCATCACGATAGGGTGAATTTTTACCCGGTTCTACGAAATTACCCCGGTTTAACTTAATTTCTTCAGGCGTTTGCAAATCGACATAAGCATCGCCTTGTTCAATCAGTTGTACCGCCCATGTGTACAGTTGATCAAAATAGCTAGATGCATAGCGAGGTGCACCATTCCATTCAAACCCTAACCATTTTACATCATTGGCAATACCGTCTACATATTCTTGTTCTTCTGCATCTGGATTGGTATCGTCAAAACGTAGGTTGCACAAGCCATTAAATTCTTGGGCAATGCCAAAGTTCAGACAAATCGCCTTCACGTGACCAATATGTAAATAACCATTGGGTTCTGGCGGGAAACGTGTTACCACTTGTTGTGTACGGCCTGCTGCTAGATCGTCAGTAATCACTTGGCGTACAAAGTCTAAGCCAGGCTGTTGTTCTTGCTGCGCAGCATCGACAGATTGATTTTGAGTTGTCGGGTTATTTGGCAGGGATGAAACAACATCATTCGGCTTCATAGTTGATAAATCACTTCTATAAGATAAAATAGGATAATTAAAACGCTTTTCTAAATTTTTAACAAAGAAAGTAACGTTTTTGCTTGCCTTGTAGTTTACAGTTTGCTTATGCTTCTCTCAACCAAAAACCCATGGCTTTTTTTGTCCATGATTAGGAGATTATAAAATGAGTTTTCCTCAAGTCGAATTAAACACCAATAAAGGACGTATTGTTCTTGAATTAAACTCTGAAAAAGCACCTAAGACTGTTGCTAACTTTTTAGAATATGTTCGTGACGGCTTCTATGATGGCGTGATTTTTCACCGTGTAATTGAAAACTTCATGATCCAGGGCGGCGGCATGGATGAAAACTTCAAAGAAAAAGCAACTCGTGATTCTATTGAAAACGAAGCTGACAACGGTTTAAGCAATGAAGAAGGTACGGTTGCAATGGCACGTACTCAAGCACCTCATTCTGCGTCTGCTCAGTTCTTCATCAACGTGAAAAACAACTCTTTCCTTAACCATACTGGTAAAACAGCACAAGGCTGGGGTTATGCAGTATTTGGTAAAGTTGTTGAAGGCTTAGATGTGGTTGAAGCAATTAAAGGTGTTCGTACCGGTAACCGTGGTTACCACGCTGACGTTCCTTTAGAAAACGTTGTAATCGAATCTGCTAAAATTATTTCTGAATAAAAACGTCCTCTGCGTCTTTAATAAGTTTTAAGGCATTGCTTTACAACAGAATAACATTAAGGACATAGTCCCTCTATTCACTCGATGGACTTTAGAGGAACTATTAAGGAAAATACGTGACCTATCTGTTTATCGCCGATTTACATTTGTCACCTGAACACCCTCGACTCGTTCGGGGGTTTTTGGATTTATTGGCACACTATAAAAATAAAGACACGCAGCTTTATATTCTAGGCGATTGGTTTAATGCCTGGATTGGAGATGACTACTCTGCCCCATGGCTAGATGAGATTATCACTGCTCTACAACAATTCACTCAAGCCGGTAATCATGTTTACTTTCAAGTCGGCAACCGTGACTTTGCACTGGGTCAACGCTTTTTAAAGCAGTTCAATGGTTGTATATTGCCTGAGGTAGATACCTTAAAGATTGGTAGCCTCCAGATACGTCTTGAACATGGCGATTTACTTTGCACTGATGATGTGTCCTACCAGAAATTTCGTAAAATTATTCGTAATCCGTTCCTTTTAGGTTTTCTTAAAAGTATGCCTTTAAGTTTTAGACAGAAACTGGCGAATGGTTTCCGTAAAAAAAGTGCTGAAACCAAGCAAGTGAAGTCTTATCAGATTATGGATGTGAATCAAAAAGCCGTTGAACAATCACTTCAAACAGTGGATATACTGATCCATGGACATACCCACCGCCCTAATATCCATAATGAAAATGGTAAATCACGTATTGTTTTAGGCGACTGGCGTGAGCATGAAGCTCAAATTTTAGAAATTGATTCCGAACAAGTTCATCAAACATTAGAATTAAAGACTTGGACTTATTAATTTTAGCTACTCAATCCATTTTGATCGAATAAAAGCGAATTCATTTACAGTGCATTAAGAAGTTCACAATTGTTGTTTATTTATCCTGAATATAATCAACATATCGAATCATTTCTTGATTTGTAAACCAATTCAAACATAATCAGCCTCTATCATTTCATTCAATTTTAGAGATCTGTATGTCTGATTTTAGCAATATCACCGTAACCCATCATGATGACGGTAAAGTTTCACTTTTAATTGATGGAAAGCCTGTTTCGGAGCGCTACGCCGTACAGTTCGAAAGCAATATTGTCGATGAATTAAAAGCACTGCAAGATGGTAAAGCGCTGAAATTATTTGACCAGTTTATCTTTTCTCATACTGATCTGAATTTTGAACATGCTTATAGCTACGTGACTTGCATGGTCAAAGCTGATTCAAATTATAAAGTGGTTTGTAACTTTGTTTACAAAATTACTGCTGTAGATCAAGCGCCTATGGAACACGTGATTACCAAACAAGGTCAGCCGATGACTAGCGACGATATCCTTGAATTTATTAACAAGCATGTGGCCATGTCGTTAAATGACTATACCGATTTAAAATACGCATACTAATACAAAAGCCCCGACTCGATAAAAAGTCAGGGGCTGTTTTCAGCCCCCGCAGTTGTTCCGCATTATTTAAATTAATACCCATCCGAGACCTTAGGTACATCTACCCCATTTTTATATTTGGCCAAAAGTTCACGAAGTGAATTCATCAACACACTGGTATCAACCCCTATTGCTACGAACTCTGTACCAAGTTCCAAATATTGCTGCGTGGCTTCATGCTGTGTTGATAAGATCCCCGCGGCCTTATCTGCTGCACGAATACGCTGAACCGCATCAACTACTGCTTTTTGCACTTCCGGATGGTTTGGATTGCCTCGATAGCCCATGGTTGCAGACAAATCAACAGCACCTATAAATACCCCATCAATACCATCCACCTTTAAAATATCGTCTAGGTTTTCCAGACCTTTGACTGATTCAATCTGAATCAACAGGCAAATATTTTCATGTGCTGTCTCGTAGTAATTCGGAATACTGTTCCAACGCGTCGCACGTGCCAAAGCTGCACCTACACCACGAATGCCCTCAGGCGGATAACGGACTGCTTTCACCATCAGTTCTGCTTGTTCAACCGTTTCCACCATCGGAATCAGTAAGGTTTGTGCGCCAATATCCAACAACTGTTTAATCAGTTGTACGCTGCCAATGGGTGGACGTACCACTGCCTGAGATGGGTATGCTGCGATACTTTGTAATTGAGAAAGTGTGGTTCTTAAATCACTTGGCGCATGTTCCCCATCAATCAGCAACCAGTCGTATCCGACATTGGCTGCAATTTCTGTAGCGTAAGCATCTGCCAAACCAACCCATAACCCAATTTGCTGTTGGGTTTTTAGTTTTCTTTTAAAGTGATTGCTAAATTCCATACGCCTGCTCTCGGAATGGTCATACATTTTACTTAATATTGATTAAACGCCATTTTTCTAAAAGTACCAATATCGAAAACATATTTCTTGATCTGCTAAAACTTTTAATTTATTGAAAAATACTCATCCTTTATTTTATAAAATCATGGATCACACTTGAAACTTAAGCTAAACAAGATACCCATACTGCTTTATATAAAGTGTAATAAATTGAGTAAAGCATGCTATTTACTATAATTACTTTTTTATCATGCCAAAGTCTAAAGCCAGACCCATGTGTTATAAACCATTTGGATAACGCTTCAGGTAAAATGACAGACATAATTTATAAGTGGAGTAATCATTCATGGATCTTTTAAACGTCTCGAAAACCCGTTATACCACCAAAGCCTATGATCCTATTCGAAAAATCCCGAAAGAACAGATTGCACGTTTATTAGAAATATTACGTTTGACTCCATCTTCTATCAATATCCAACCTTGGCATTTTTTTATTGCTGACAATCAAGCGGCTAAAGAACGGATTGCCAAAGCATTGGTTGGGAAATATGCCTATAACGCACCCAAAGTTCTAGATTCTTCACATACTATTCTGTTCTGTACTAAAGCAGATATTAGTGAACAGCATTTAGATAACTTGCTCGCTCAAGATGACATCAGTGGTCGTTTTAAAGATGAAAAAGCTAAACAAGGCCAAAAAGATAGCCGTAGCGGTTATGTCAATTATTATCGCAATGAAAAAGGTGATATTCAGCGTTGGGCGGAAAATCAAACCTTTATTGCTTTAGGTCAAATTTTGTTAGCTGCCGGAATTGAAGGAATTGATGCAACGCCCATTGGTGGATTTGATGAACAAATCATCAATGATGAATTACAGTTAACAGAAAAAGGCTTGGTCCCTTCGGTATTACTGACACTTGGTTATCGTAGTGAAAATGATTTCAATGCCCAACTACCAAAATCACGTCTAGACAAAGAACAGATTTTCACTCAGCTTTAATTAACGTTTCATTACAATAAAAGGGGGTTATAGCCCCCTTTCATGTCATTTCAGGTCTTATTCTTGCAACAATATTGAGGTATATTTGCGCTAAAAATAAAAGGTGGTTTATCTCATGATCCCTGCTACAACTAAAATGCCCATGAAATTTGAATGCACACACTGCAATAAAATTTATATGCATCAATATTTCAAAAATTCGCTTTCTTTTTACCCGACATGTCCGCACTGCAATCAGGCTGGCTTACTGCTAGGGACTGCCGACACCATTGACATCGTTAAGCACCCGAAGACTTTTGCAAAAACCCTATTTAAACAGTTATCGCATAAGCTAGGCTAATCACACTAGCCAAACCTAAAACCAAACCCACCGCGGTAGCAAGCTTTAATTTTTCTTTAAAGATAATTAAGCCACTTAATGCCCCAAATACAACCACAAGAATATTCATACCTGCAAATACAATTGCAGGTGTGTCTTTCAATAAAACGTGCGCTTTAACATACAGTGCAATATTAGCAAAATTTATAACTCCCAGACCTAGACCCGCAAGCATGTTCTTTTTGCTACCCACGGTTTTCGTTGTAATTGCAATATAAGCCAATGACAATATAAAGGCACAGATAAACATTAAATTTAGGGCGACAGCAAACTGTACGCCTAATCCTGTGGTGTACTTGAGTAACACATCAATTAAGGCATAGCCAAACCAGACCAAGGCAAGATACCCCATCGCCTGCTTTGAAGAAGTTTGCCCTGTTTCGGCTTTTTGATGTGAAAATAAAATACTGATTACCGCCGCAATCCCCAAAGCAATACCTATGATTTTTACGGTATTAAACTGTTCCTGAAAAATGAAAAATGCTGCCAGTAGTGATAAAACCACAGATAAACGCTGGGCAATTTCAGTTTTAATAATGCCGGCATATTGCAATGATTTTGCTAAGCATAAAAAAATACTCGGCAGCAAAACACCCAATGCAACAATTAACCACCACGGCGTATTTGCCATGGAAATATGCTGCAGATCTGGCTTAAACCATATAAAGCATAATAGACTGGCAGAAGCGTAGTTCCAGACAATCATTTGTAATGCATCAAAACCTTTGGTTTTGGCGAGCTTTAACAGAATTGAGATGATGACACTACAGCATGCCGCTGCAAATATAAGTTCCATCTTTTGCCTTATTTTCGTTATTTATAATGATTTAGGGTTAAATACAGAAAAGCCCACAACAAATGTGGGCTTTTGATTATAGATAATCTTTAAGGATTATTTATAACGATTCACCATTTTCTCTAAAGAAATTGGACGAATCTTGTCTGCATGACCCGCAGTACCAAATGATGTGTAACGATCTACACAGATTTGCTTCATTGCATCTACAGTCGCAGAGAAGAATTTACGTGGATCGAATTCGCTTGGTTTTTCAGCCATCATACGCCGCATCGCACCAGTAGAAGCCAAACGTAAATCAGTGTCGATATTAATTTTACGAACACCGTGTTTGATTGCTTCAACCAATTGCTCAACAGGGACACCATAAGTTTCTTTTATGTCGCCGCCGAATTCGTTGATCACAGCCAACCATTCTTGTGGCACAGAGCTTGAACCGTGCATAACAAGATGGGTATTTGGCAATGCCGCATGAATTTCTTTAATGCGGTCAATCGCTAAAATATCACCTGTGGGTGGACGTGTGAATTTGTACGCACCGTGTGAAGTACCGACTGCAATTGCCAAAGCATCGACGTTGGTATCTGCTACAAATTGAGTCGCTTCTTCAACTGAAGTTAAAAGTTGAGAATGGTCAAGAACGCCTTCAGCGCCTACGCCATCTTCTTCACCCGCCATACCGGTTTCAAGGCTACCCAGGCAACCAATTTCACCTTCAACTGAAACACCGCAAGCGTGCGCCATTTGAACTGTGCGACGCGTTACATCGACATTATATTCGTAACTTGTCGGTGTTTTACCGTCCGCACCTAGTGAACCATCCATCATCACCGATGAAAAGCCCAACTGGATCGAGCGTTGGCATACATCAGGGTCAGTACCATGATCTTGATGCATAACCACTGGAATATGTGGCCACTCTTCAATTGCTGCCAAAATTAAATGACGTAAGAACGGAGCGCCTGCATATTTACGAGCACCCGCAGATGCCTGAACAATAACAGGTGAATTCGTTTCGTCTGCGGCTAACATAATTGCGCGCATTTGTTCTAAGTTGTTTACGTTAAACGCTGGTACGCCGTAGTTGTGTTCGCCGGCGTGATCCAAGAGCTGGCGCAATGAGATAAGTGCCATAATGTCCTCCCAGTTGATGCCCCATATTCTACATGCTGATTGCTTTCAATTCAGTAATAAAAAACACTATTTCAAAAAAAATCCCTGCTTATGCAGAGACTTTTAAATAAAACATAACAAACTTAAGGTGCACTGGCTTCAGAAGCGGCGGCTTCGGCTACAGGAGTTGCTTCATCTGCATTCGCATTGGCTATTTCCGCAGGTACATCTGTATTTTTTTCATCCAGAACAGGTTTGTCAAGTGAGTCGATTGCCGCTTGTTGCTCTGGGGTAATTTTTTCTTCTACGGCTGCTGTTGCAGCTGCGTCATTTTTTGGAGCTTCATCTTTCTTGGCACAAGCAGTTAAAGCTAAAGGTGCAATAAGGAGTGCTGCAAGTGTTAATTTCAAGTTCATCAGAGTTTCCTAGGACAGGAGATTTAATGAATGTAATGTTATTGCAGATATATTTCATTTTGATGACTAAAATATGTATCCCAAAATGACAAAAGGCTGACTGTAGTCAACCTTCTGTCATATTTACTTTATAGCTTAATTTGATTTAAAAAATTCTGATCTAAAGATTAAGCACGTTCAAGTAGTACCGCAACTGCAGGCAGTGTTTTGCCTTCTACAAACTCAAGGAAAGCACCGCCACCGGTAGAAATATAACCAATTTTGTCAGCCACTTCATATTTGTCGATTGCAGCTAAAGTATCGCCACCACCCGCGATAGAGAAACCTGCTGATTCAGCAATCGCTAAAGACAATGCTTTAGTGCCCTCACCGAATTGATCGACTTCAAACACACCCACGGGACCATTCCAAAGAATCGTTTTTGAAGTTTTGATAATTTCAGCAAATGCTTTAGCCGTTTTTGGACCAACGTCTAAAATCATGTCATTGTCGCTGACATCAGCAACATTTTTCACAACCGCTTTCGCTTTCGCTAGTGAACCCAAGAAATCAGCAAAGTCGATTTCAGCTGCATCTGCAACCACAACGTCTGTTGGTAATGGAACAGAAACTTTTGCAGCAATGGCTTTGGCTGTGTCGATCAAATCATTTTCGCATAATGATTTACCTACATTGTAGCCAGCAGCAGCCAGGAAGGTATTGGCAATACCACCACCGACGATGATTTGATCGCAAATATCTGAAAGTGAAGTTAATACGTCAAGCTTAGTTGACACTTTAGAACCTGCAACAATGGCAGCCATCGGTTTTTCTGGTGTTTTAAGTGCACGGCCTAAAGCATCTAGTTCAGCTGCAAGTAACGGACCTGCCGCTGCAACAGTTGCATAACGAGCTACACCTTCAGTAGAAGCTTCTGCACGGTGTGCCGTACCAAATGCATCCATCACAAATACATCGCAAAGTGCCGCATATTTTTGTGCAAGTTCAGGATTGTTTTTCTTTTCACCTGGGTTGAAACGCACGTTTTCAAGCAATACCACTTGACCTGCTGCAACCTCAACACCCTCTAAGTAGTCGCTAAACAATTTAACCTCTTGACCCAAAGCTTGAGTCAAATAAGCAGCAACAGGTGCTAAAGACTGTTCTGGTTTAGGTTCACCTTCAACGGGACGACCAAGGTGAGAACAAACCATTACCGCAGCGCCTTTTTCTACCGCTGCTTTAATTGTAGGAAGTGCAGCGCGTAAACGTGCATCACTTGTAATTTCACCATTTTTTACAGGTACGTTTAAATCTTCACGAATAAGAACACGTTTACCTGTTAAATCGAGGTCAGTCATACGCTGAAAATTCATGTATAGCTCTCTTTATAGATATAAAAACCGCCCGATTTTAAATGATTATGCAGAAAAAGGTTAGCTTCTTTTGCATAAAAGCTGTCGAAAGACAAAGTTTTGATTATGATAGTCAAAAGCCACATCATGATTCAGAGCTTATGTCTATTCACCCAGATCCCAATATCAATCGTTTAAACGTTTTAGGCGAATCCCTGGCTAGCTGTTGCTATGCTCCTATTACCGGATATTTTCGTAATGGCTTTTGTCATACTGCAATAACAGATCTTGGTCAGCATACAATGTGCGTACAGATGACCGCAGAATTTCTTAACTTTTCGCAAAAAGTAGGTAACGACTTGATCACACCCTTACCAGAGGTCGATTTTCCAGGTTTAGAGCCAGGTGATTTTTGGTGTATTTGTGTAACCCGCTGGGTCGAAGCATACCAAGCCGGTATTGCCCCTCCGATTAAAATTCAAGCTTGCCATCAAGCTGTGCTCTCCTATGTTCCGCTTGATGTGCTGATGGAATATGCAGTGTAATGAATACTCCCCAAATTATTTTGGCTTCAAGCAGCCAAACCCGTAAAGACTTAATGAACCGCCTTCGCATCGCTTATCAAAGCATCGTACCTGATATTGATGAATCTCCCCGTGGTGAAAATCATGCGGATGATTTAGCCAAAAGACTGGCTTTTGAAAAAGCCAAAGCCATTTCAGAACAATATCCACAAGCGATTGTAATTGGATCTGATCAGGTCGCTTGGCGTGAAGGTGCACCGGATATTTTTATTGGTAAACCTTTAACAGTGGAAAAAGCAGTGAAACAATTGCAAGCCAATTCTGACAAAATTGTGTATTTCAGTACTGCACTCAGCGTACAACAGCTTTCTACCGGCTTTGAACATACACTGGTTGAACATTACAAGGTCAAATTCCGCAAACTCGGTTTTGCTGAAATTGAGCGCTATATTGAAGTTGAACAGCCTTTAATGTGCGCCGGTAGTTTCAAATGCGAAAGCTTGGGGATTAGTCTGTTTGAACAAATGACTGGGCAAGACCAAACCACACTAATGGGCATGCCAATGATTCAACTGTGCCATATCCTGCGTCAATTGAATATTTTAGTTCCTTAATTTTAGGCTGTATTTATGTCTCAAGCTTTAGATGTATTAGGCGGAATTACCGCTGAACAATTCCTTGCCGAATATTGGCAGAAAAAACCCTTACTGGTCCGTAATGCACTTCCTGAAATTGTGAATCTGTTAGAACCTAACGATGTTATGGAACTTGCACTGGATGAAAATATCAATGCCCGTCTGATTAAACAAAAAGATAAAGATCCAAACCAGTGGTCTGTAAAATCATCACCTTTAATCAAAGCTGATTTTCAGAAGATGCCCAAACTTTGGACACTGCTTGTTCAAGCTGTAGATCATTACTCTTTTGATTTGGCAGAACTGTGGAAAAAATTTCCATTTATTCCGCAATGGCGTCGCGATGACATCATGGTGTCCTATGCCCAAAAAGGCGGCTCAGTCGGGAAACATTTTGATTTTTATGATGTATTTTTAGTACAGGGTCATGGACACCGTCGCTGGCAGCTAGGGCAAATGTGTAATGCAGAAAGCGAGTTCGTTGCAGGCCAACCATTAAAATTATTGCCAGAGATGGAAGTTCATTTTGATGAAGTTTTAGCGCCAGGTGACTTACTCTATGTGCCCCCAGGTCTATCACACTACGGCGTAGCAGAAGATGACTGTCTGACCTACTCGTTTGCTTTCCGTATGCCAAATGTGGCTGAAATGATGGATCGCGTCAGTGATAAATTTGCTGATAATCAATTACTTAAAAACCCACTGACCGACATTATTCGCGATAAAATCAGCCCGATCGGTCAAATCAGTCACGCTGAACTTGAGTATTTAAAAACAGAACTTTTAGCACAATTACAAAATCCAACCGTGCTTGAAGATGCGCTCATGAGCTTGATGTCAGAACCGAAATATCCTGAAAACATTCCAGAGGCAGAAGCCATTGGTACAGGAGATTTGGAAGAAGCGTTAGATCAAGGCTATTCCCTCATTCTCGAGCCTGCATCACGTCTACTTTATACAAAAGATGAAGATAAGTTGCTGTTCTGGGCCAATGGCGAAGGCATTTGTATTTCAGATGCGTTTGCACCACTTTTAAAGCAATTGGCTGACGGCAGTTCAGTATTACTCGATGAAAACCTTTATGATCCAGATATGCTGGAAGACATCGTCAACTTGTTAAATGAATCGATTCTGATGCTATTACCTGCTACAGAGCAAGAATAAACCGAACAAAAGGGGAAATTAGATTTCCCCTTTTTTATACTTCCGAATAGACCTCTTTCATAAATCATTTTTTATTCAGCTCCCATTTATAGAGTTCAGCTATTAAATTGAATCTCAATCCGAGTCTTTTCGCCCTATTGCGATAAGGTCCTGCAAGTATTCTGAAAGTTTTTAGACTTTTAAATACAGGCTCAATGCCTGTTCTTCTTTTATTGATTTCCCGATTATAGTTTTTCAATTCAGGAGCCAATTTACAGCACCTTTTGGCTTTTAAGGGCAACATAAGATTGGTATAAATTTATAGATCCTCTGATCACTTTTATCTGCAAAAGGAATCCGATTTAAATTTCGTTTGAATAACTCGAAATCATACACTGCACAGCGACGGATAGATCAACTCAGAATATTCAGGGTTTTATAAAAATTATGGTCTGTACCTTAAAGGTATAGGTCTTTTTCTTGCTGTTCTAACTTTTCTTCTATTTTTTAGACCTTTGTATGTCAATTTCTATAGCATTTACGATAATCACCTTGTAGTCTATATCTTCATCTTCAGGTAAATACTTCGGTAAACTAAACACCTTGGATTGAATCAGGCAACTTTCTACATGATCTCGTATTCTTGAGCCTGCGGGCGCTAAAATACCACAACTGAATGTTCCTTAAGATTCAGTTTGTCTCATTGCCAAAGCTAAATAACAATTGATTCATTAAAATAAAAAACAGCTGATCAAGCTGTTTTTTTTACAGTCCTGATCATTTAGCTATATTGTTTTTTCAAATATTTAACAATATCGGCTGACTCAAACATTTTCACGCCTGTATTCGGGTCAACTAAATAAGGAACCTGGATATCACGTCCCATAATTCCAACAATCTTCTCACGTTTGCCGCCGGTCAAGGGTTGATATTTCCCGGGTTTTAAACGCAACACAGCCGGCCCCATATCTTGCCAGCGTTCTTTAGGCACATTATGGAATATGAATGGAAGTTCCAGTTCAGTTAAAACACCACGTACAATGCGTGTAAATGGACTCGCTTCAAAACCCCATAATTCTAAAAGTTGGGTAGGCGCTTCACGATCAGTAATTTTTTTATTTACCCACACTCCACGTGCACCATTAATAATTGTTCCCGCAAAGGCAGCTACAGGAATTTTAGGATATTTCGCAAATTTTTTCGGTGTTTTTCCAGTTCGACCATAATGCTTAAATAAATAATGGATGATATCTTGAGATTCATACATTTGCGTACCCGAGTTTTCATCAATAAAAAATGGAAATTGTTTTTTTCCACCTTTCTCTTTGACAATTTTTCGGTATTTCTGTCCACCTTTTGGACAAGGATAAACCTCATAATCCAGATTTAATAAGGTCATTACTTCACGTACACGACGGCAAAATGGCGAACCTTCAAACTCATAAAGTTTGAGTGGTTTTTCAGGCTGTTGAGGAAAGGCAGTGCCACTGACTCCGCGTCCACCTTCAGTCAAGGCTGAAGCTAAAGCCTGTACAACTTTTATTTGATGATTCACCATTTTATCCTTATGCAATTGTCGTTATAAATCGACTAATTCTTCTTGTGCAATTAAAATTCCATTGTTATCGGCATAGAGATAATCGCCAGAACTGATGCTTACCCCACCAAAATACAAAGTTAAATCTACCTCGCCAATGCCTTTGCGATTACTTTTTTGTGGAATTGCGGCCAATGCATGTACGCCCAGATCCAATTTAGCAATCGCATCTACATCACGTACACAGCCATAAATCACCACTCCATTCCAGTGATTTTTAAGTGCTGACTCTGCAATCATATCGCCCATCAAGGCACAGCGCATCGAAGCACCACCATCAACCACCAGCACTTTACCCGTACCATCAGTTGCAAGCAGTTCTTTTACCCGGGAATTATCTTCAAAACATTTAACAGTCACGACCTGACCAGCAAAACTTTTACGGGCACCATAGCTTTTAAAAAATTTACCATCCATGGATGGAGTGACTACTTGAATCTCTTTATCTGGATGATCATCAAGTAAATCACAAGTTACGAATGCTACCTTAGACACTTTTTATTTCCCCTTCATTTAGAATTTTGTATGCGTAAATTATCATAAATTTCAAATTTTTCAGTTTGTGTTTGCGCAGCCTCGATCATAGTATGAGCCACTTGCCCGGCTGTCACTGGCTTATATTTGAATGAATCAGGAACTAAATGCGAGAGTTTCTGATAGAGCTTTTGACCCATATCTTCCAAGCCGCGTTGTTCTGGACGATCTCCTAACAATAATGAAGGCCGCAATATTGATACATGTTCAAGATTCAAACTTCGGATATGCTTTTCAAGTTCACCTTTGACTCTATTATAGAAAAAATTTGACTGAGCATTCGCTCCCATCGCACTGATTAGCAAGTAGTGCGTATGAGTCGATTCAAATAAATCGGCAAAATGTGCATTTATTTCGTAATCGATATTATAAAAGTTTTCTTTTGACCCTGCTTTTTTAAGCGTAGTACCTAAACAGCTGAACGCATGGCTATAGCCATTAACGTCTTCATCATTCAGCAAAAGAAAATCGTCTAGAATGAACTGTTGTACTTTTTCCAAGCTTTTGAGTGCTGAATCTTCACGGCGGACTACCGCAGTAATTTTCTCGCAACTTTCTATACGATTAAGTTGTTTCAGTAGCTCTCGACCTACTAAACCTGTTGCTCCAATTACAATCGCACTTTTAATTGATTTAGTCATTTTTTAAGCAATCTCTATCAGTTATTACTAATCTAACGGTTTCTTTAGAATTTTTATGCATCTAAAATGTTGTCAAAGCAAGTCAAGACTTGACTTAACAACATAGTTTAATCACAATATGGCACTTGTTTACGGGCTGGTGATAATTCTTCTGATGAAGGTTTTCAGTTGCAATTTCAGCCCGCCCAGACCAATCTAATTCAAGGAGTGCACGAGTGGCAAACTCTGCTCAAGCTAAAAAACGTGCTCGTCAAAACGTTAAAGCACGCAAACACAACGCTAGCTTACGTTCTATGGTTCGTACTTATCTTAAACGTACAGTAGCTGCAATCGCTGCTGGTGATTATGCTGCTGCTTCAGAAGCATATAAAACTGCGGTTCCTGTAATTGACCGTATGGCTGATAAAGGCATCATCCATAAAAACAAAGCTGCTCGTCATAAGAGCCGTTTGAATGCACAAGTTAAAGCTTTAGCTAACTAAGTTGTTGCATTGAAAAAAGCCCGTTAAGGGCTTTTTTTACGTCTAAAATTCAATTATTTATGATAAAAATAGAGTCGCTGAACTTTAGATAATAAAGATAAGATTGTAATGAATTGAAAAGCCTAGTAATTACGATGCTGTTTAATTATTCCATATAATAAAAATAGGATGAATAAATAATTCTCACCATAACTATAAATTTAAGTTTATTCGTATTAATGTGCTTGGATATATTCTGTTTACTCAAAGTAATACATGTTTATTTTCAGATCAACTCTTGTAGATGATTAGTTAATAATCAAATGAATTCTAAGAAAATTTTATAATATACAAGTTGTTTTAACAGCTTCACAATTATCTTAAAGCATTAAATCGGCTGGAGACAAGCAATGTTAAATTAATTGGAGAAAAGTAATGTTAAGAAAAATTATTCTTGCTACCAGTGTAGTAACTTCTTTAACTGTGGTGGGTTGTAGTACATCCATGCCCAATCCCTCTACCGATCGAAATTTAGCTCAGTTGCAAAATAAAAATTGGGTGTTAACAGAAATTAATCAAGTTGTTTATAAAGCTGATCCTAGCCAGTCTGCTGTTCCCACCATGATATTCGATAATAGTGAAGTAAGCGGTAACGATGGATGTAATCAATTCATGGGAGGTTATGCGGTTATGGGAACTCAGATTAAATTTGCAAATCTAAAATCAATAGAAAATAATGCGTGTTCAAGTGCAACTAATTTACCCCAAAAATTCTCTCAAGCTTTAAGTCAGGTGGTAAGTTACGATGCCTCGAAGAATGAGTTGAAATTACTCGATAGTAATAATAACGTGGTCATCCAGTTTAAAAACCTTAAATAGATTGAAAAAATAGAGATAAAGTAGCCCTCAATTGAGGGCTTATTTTATTTAATTAATACTTTACAGTATTACTGTTTTGCTAAAAGTTTCGATAGCAACGGTAAATTTTTACCATTCGATATTGCCAAAATTAGACTGTGACTTTGCGGAACAATACTCCATTTCTGGTTATTACCACCACCACAACCATATATCGTAATTTCACCGCGCCCATCAGCACTTGGTGTACGCCCCCCACTCAAGTCTAAACAGCTTTTCCCTTGGCGCAGTTGTTGTGTATCACCATTTATAGCGACTTCCCACACTTGACTTTGCGAATCATTATTACATGATGCAAGTGTTCTAGAACTGGTTAAACATAAGTTTGGATATTGTTGACTATGAATTTTACCAATCGCATCATGCACCCATAACGTCGATGCTTCACCTGTACAACCATTTTTCCCACTCATATAAACATTCAATATTCCAGTACCAAGCTTCTCGACTTTAAGACAGCTATTGCCCATTTTTGGCATGACTAACATGCTTGCATTGGCAAATGGAATATCATTCTTCAAGCCAAGACTATCAACAAATTTATGAAACACTTCCAAGGCTTCAGTCTTACCGTTACTGAGATCCTTATAATAAACATTTACCCAACGATTCAAACGGTAAATTTTAATTTGTTGCTGGGTATAACGCTCCATTTCAGTTTGAGCATCTGAAGATAACTCATCTTTAAAGCGATGATAAGAATCATAAAGCAGTCTAAATGTCGGTGATAAATTGACGATTTCCTTGCCCTTATTTTGCACAAATGCTTGATCCAGTTCTGGCATCTCAACACGTTTTAAAGCGGAATAACCATCTTCCTGTCCAATACTCACATACGGTGACATAGCGTCAGTAGCCACAGGAATATTGATACTGGAAAGTTTAAGCGCTTGTTCATTGGCTTTTTGACAATACAAATCAACCGCTTGAGGTTGTTCAGTTTGTGCTAAATTAATGTGAAACTTATTAGCATTCCCATTCATACGCTGCGGTGCTAGTGCAATATTTTGCACACCATTGGCCGACTGCACCTTTAACCAGCAACCCGCAGCTGTACCGCTCGTATTGGCTTGCGGCAAATCAAACACATTCCCCCAGTTACCACGTGCCGCAGGATAAATTAAACCCGACTGGTTAACGGGATCATATCCACCCACAATGGTATATACGGGCACACTAAACAAACGCGGCTTTAAATAATTTCCATTCGCACTGTTATACCAAACATTATTCGATTTCGTCGGTACTTTAGGTTGCGATACCTCCATCATTCGAGTTGTTGGATTCCACTTTTTATAACCTGTGGCAGAGTCTTCAGCCCAAATATCGCGATCAAACGCAGGCTGAATTTTTTGTTGTGTACTGTATCCAGTATAGTGGGTATAACGTGAAATAGAGCTGGCTGTTGCACCACCCGACATGGCATCCCAACCATATGCATACTTACCAAGGAAGTTTGGCACACCATTTGTACCATTGCCCAAATTGGTCGTGCCCCAATTTAAATTCCCGCGCATTTTATTTCTAAAGGCAATATAGCCCCAACCACTATCAGCATGATGTGCAGCCCAGAACATATTTGTTCCCTCAGAACCTGGGTAATGCCCTAAACCATAATGATGGCCAATCTCATGACTAAATTCATTTCCAACTGAATCATATAAAGTCAGAATACCATTACCACCGCTTAACCCATGACTTTGTACTCCATTGCTATAATTGCCGCTGGCATGATGGATAACAACACTTTGGGTTACTTGGGGTTGTTCCTGACTTTGCATAGATGAACTGGTTACACCCCAGTTTGCAAGGTTAATGCCCACACTAAAAGTAGATTTAGCGGTATTTTCACGCATATCCCCACTATACACATCACCCGTGGTTGCACTCGCTGAGTTATAAATAGCTCCACTTGCTACCATCACTTTGTCAAGTTTCATATCTTCATATTTACTGACAATCATGCGTGCTGCTGGAATGGTCTGGAAATAATCCGTTCCTGCTTTCTCAGGTTCTAGCAACATGTAATGACCCGTTGACTTTGGTGGCTCAGTTAACAAACCTAAGCGGATACTTTGAACTACCAACTCTCCCGGTGCTGCAAAATCAATGTCTTCTGAACGTAAATCACCATTTTTATTGTTTACAGGATCAACAATACGAATAGATAAACCCGGACGAACCTCATTCCAGGTTAATGCTGTTGACCATGCACGTTTTGAAAATTGCACTCGTGGTCGATCATCTATATTGGATTGATCTGACGACGCAAGCCGTGAAGGATCATTCAAGTTGACTGTTCTAAGTAATCGATTATCCTGATAGATTTCAGCAGTCAACTGAGCTACCTTAATCATATCCTCGGTTGGAGTCACCAGTAAAAGAGCTTCCTTTTCACTGGTTAAGCGAGGTTTCTTTTTCGCTTCATTACCTTTTGGATCGACAACATGACTCTGTGCAAACTGAATCATTGCATTGAAATTACCTGACAAATCATTACGGATTAAACGTAGCTGACCATTTGATTCACAATCATTAAAACCAAGAACACTTGCATCAACAACATCACTAGAGGGTTCAACATAATTATTATTAACAGGAAGTCGAAGGTTATAATTTTCACATGAATTATCAACCTCCTGAACTATATCTGTACTATCCCCATTACTACCGCCCCCACCACATGCCATAAGCATTACAGATAAGGTACATACAGTTAAATATTTAAATCGTAATTGCATCACATTTTCACCCCAATCGCACAATAGTTTCTCCAAAAAGAAAAACTATGTGACTATATTAAAATTATTTAAATCAATAACTTAAGGGAATGAATAATATATTAAAATAATTAACCCCACTATAAAAAAATATGTGAAGGATTATACTAAATATTTGTATTTTCAAGGTTTATGCTTAGTTTTTTCAGCAAAATGTGAGTGCATTACAACATTTACCTATAAGATATTTAAAGTTATGAATAATTCTTTTTTAAAAAATTAGTGGATATAACACCAACTTCAATTCAATGATTATTCGTCCAGCTCAAATCGTTAAAATTGTACAAGATAAAAGCGATTTATCATTTTTGAATAGAAAACCATATTGCTAGACTTTCAATGTGATTGAGGGATTTAAATTTTTATTTTTAGAATGAAAACTTTTATTTTTCTAATTTTTGAAATTCTCGAATTGAAAGTTCACTGACTTTCCCGCGCCAAATCCATTTAAGTTTTGATTCTAAAAACTCATCACCTTCAAACCAGACAAACAACCCTTCCATCATTTTCGGCCAGTCTTCCTGACTCACGGTATTACGCCCAGAAATCACTGCAATAATGGCTGCTAAAATCGTATCGTGACTGACTGCCAAACTTAAACCAAAATGATCTTGAGGATGGGTGTTATAAATCAGTTCCAGTACGTCCACCACACCGGTAATCGGATGTTTCATTCCCGGTAAAGCATTATTGACAAAACTATTGATAAAACCCAAAGCACCTTGTTTTCTGAAATATGGGCCTGCCTGCTTAATATCCAGTACAAAACTTCCCGGCTCAACCAACAAGCCTTGCTCAACAATTTCGATATAATGGGTGTTTTGTGCAAGCGTACTTGAATCAGCCCCTTGAATCATTAAAGCTGCTGTATCGACACAGCGTTGAATGGGACTTGAAATACAGTGCTGAATACTTCGGTCTGTATTTTCAATTAAATATGTGCCCCATGCCTGTGCCAAATCACGACCTTGCGAGGTCAACTGTAAATCGTAGCCAGCCAAACCCTGCCCAGCCACGACTTCACGAATAGAATGACGAGTAAATAAAGTCACAGGTGTCTTTGCATCAGGCAGTAAATCAATTGCCTTGAGCATACTAGTAGGGAGTAGGTCTAACGCCATGATGCAGCCAAAAATTAAACATGGTTCGGCACACTATAGCATGTTAAAACATCAGCTCAATGGATGTTCGCCATAAGTCCTAGAGCTTGGAATGCTATTTTTTTCATTTCGATATTTTTAAATGCAATAAAGCCACCATTCAATAAACTACTTCGTTGATTATATAAAAAAGATCTTCCTTTTAAATCAACCAAACCACCACCAATACGCTCAATCAGACATTGACCTGCACTGGTGTCCCACTCGCTTGTCGGATGAAACCGCGGATAAATATCAACCTTTCCTTCAAGCATCATGCAAAACTTATAGGCACTACCTGCTTTAAACTCTACAACATCAACTTGCTGTTTTAAGATATTCAAATATTCAGCATATTCGGACCGACCTTGACTACTTTGACTTAAACCCACTTGAATGACTGCAAATGGTTCATCTTCTGCATATTCCAGCCATTTTCCGGTTTGAATCTCAAATTTCAACGGTAAACCTTGCTTCGGACAAATATAGAGCGTTTGCTCGGCTGGAATTGCCAATATCGCGAAGACCGTATATGCACCTTCAACCAAACTTAGGTTAATGGTAAACTCAGGTCGTTTATGCAGGAATTCTTTGGTTCCATCCAGTGGGTCCAGCAACCAGAAGTTTTGCCATCGCTTACGCTCGGTATTGTCGCCTTCTTCTGACAATAAAGGGGTCTCAGGAAATTTTTTCTTTAATGCTAGGGTGATAAATTCATTGACCCGATAATCGGCTTGCGTTACAGGCGAATTGTCACTTTTTTTCTCGACATCAAAATCCCCACCTGCACAATAGGCCTGATATTCCACTCGCAAAATTTCACATGCCTGTGTCACAATAGGTACAAGCTGTAAAATTAATGCATCTTGTGGTGCTGTTGTTATTTTGAACATAGATTACCTATATATGCCGAATTATTCAGAAAAACCGACCATCATTTTTGATATGGATGGCACACTTCTTGACCTTGCCTATGATGATTTCATCTGGAATCATCAACTTCCCATTCGCCATGCGGTCACACATGGCTGCACGCTCGAACAAAGCACTGAATCTTTATTTCATTTTTATCAAGAACACAATCATACCCTAAATTGGTATTCAACCCGGTTCTGGAGTGCAAAAGTGGGGGTCGATACCCTAACACTGCAACATGAATTTAAACATAAAGTTGCGCTGCGTTCAGGCTGTCTAGAATTACTCGATTATCTAAAAACCAATGGCTATCCTTGCTGGATTGCTACCAACGCAGATTGCGAAGGCTTAAAGTTTAAATTGGAACACACCCAACTGGCTGATTATTTTGATGTGATCATCAGCAGTGAAAGTATCGGTTACGCCAAAGAGTCAATTGAGTTCTGGCAAAAACTACAAGCACTTCACCCCTTCCAAATCAATCAAGCCTATTTTATTGATGACACAGAAAAAGTACTTAATAGTGCAAAAAAATTTGGTATTGGCAATTTAATTACCATTGCACAGCCCTCATCTAAAGGAAAGATACGGACTGAAAGTCCTTATCGTATTTTACAAGACTTAACCGACTTAATCGTTCTGTTAGAACAAGCTGAGGATCTGAAAAAATATGCCTAATCCTTCTCAACAAAACACTGTTGAAAGTATGCGTGTTGATAAATGGCTATGGGCGGCACGTTTTTTTAAAACCCGCTCGATATCAAAAGCCGCTATTGAGGGTGGTAAGGTTCATCACAATGGTGAGCGCGTTAAAGTGTCTAAAGAAGTTCGCGTTGGAATGGAACTGACTATTCAGCAAGGTTTTGATCGGAAAACTATTGTGATCAAAGCATTGTCAGCAAACCGTGGTGCAGCCCCGATTGCCCAGCAACTGTATGATGAAACAGAAGTTAGTGTTGCACGACGAGAGTTGCTTACAACACAAAGAAAGTTGCATAATCTAGCCCGACCTGAACATCGGCCAAGTAAAAAAGATCGCCGACAAATCAGTAAATTTAAACAAGATAATGGTCAACAGTTTGACCAAGACTGGTCATACAGCGATTAGGGGCTGTTAGCACTTCGTCTATGTCTGCGACGATGCATATTTTTTAGCTGATATGAGGCGTAGAGCAGGAAATTTAGTCATTCTAAATGACTGCTTCGCAACGATATAGCAGCAAAAACCATGCTTGTCCCGTAGGGCTGTGGCTAAAATTATCTCAGATGTCGTTATAAAACTTGAAAATAGTCTCGCTATTCTCTTTGTTTCATGCCTCATCTGCTCAATTTTAGCCTACAGCGCAAGCCATTTATGAAAGGTTAACAGACCTCATTTAAGCGTCATATTCTGTCGTACTTGACCGAATTGATATAGAACATAAAGAATGAATCTGTCACTATACTTGGGTGGAACACGTTTTAAAGTAACTCATCCACTTAAGTTAATATTTTTGTGACATCGTTTTGAGGTTGTGAGATGGATGATAATAAAAGTAAGGCGCTGAATGCTGCCCTAAGCCAAATTGAAAAACAATTTGGTAAAAATACAGTGATGCGCCTTGGCGATAATACTGTACTGGCAGTTGAAGCGGTATCTACAGGTTCTTTAACCCTGGACATCGCGCTCGGTATTGGTGGCTTGCCGAAAGGTCGTATCGTAGAAATCTACGGTCCTGAATCTTCGGGTAAAACCACAATGACCTTGCAAGCAATTGCACAATGTCAAAAAGCGGGTGGTACCTGTGCCTTCATCGATGCTGAGCATGCGCTTGACCCTCAGTATGCACGTAAGCTGGGTGTAGACCTTGACAACCTGCTGGTTTCTCAGCCGGACAATGGTGAACAGGCACTTGAGATTGCAGACATGCTGGTTCGCTCTGGTGCGGTTGACATGATTGTTGTCGATTCCGTGGCTGCCTTGACTCCACGTGCAGAAATTGAAGGCGAAATGGGCGACTCCCACATGGGCTTACAAGCACGTTTGATGAGTCAGGCATTACGTAAAATTACCGGTAATGCAAAACGCTCTAACTGTATGGTGATCTTCATTAACCAGATTCGTATGAAGATTGGTGTAATGTTCGGTAGCCCTGAAACTACTACGGGTGGTAACGCACTTAAATTCTACGCTTCTGTACGTCTGGATATCCGTCGTATTGGTCAAGTAAAAGAAGGTGACGAGATTGTCGGTTCTGAAACACGTGTTAAAGTCGTGAAGAATAAAATGGCACCTCCGTTCAAAGAAGCGTTATTCCAGATTTTGTACGGTAAAGGTGTCAATCAGCTGGGTGAACTGGTTGATCTTGCTGTTGCGCAAGAACTGGTACAAAAAGCGGGTGCGTGGTATTCATACCAAGGCAATAAAATTGGTCAGGGTAAAAACAATGTTATCCGTCATTTAGAGGAAAATCCTCAAATTGCACAGGAACTTGATCGCCTGATTCGTGAAAAGCTGTTAACACCGATCACCAAGCCAATTGAAGAAAAGGATGAAGAAGAACCAGACTTACTCGATGCTTAAATAGCATGATGTTAAAGTCGAATTTTTCGAGTTAAACTGTAAAACGCCCTACGGGGCGTTTTTTATTTGATGTGATAGATACACAATATGAGCAATTCCAAATTCCCCAAAATGCTGGACTATGAAGCTATCAAGCACCAATTTGATGATTCATCGTCAGAATCGACATCAGAAGCATTCTCCGCTCCCATAGAATCAGAGGCATTACATTTTGAAGATGACCCGCAGCCCAAGCCAAAAGGCCTGACAGGCTCTCGTTTACGCTCTTATGCCTTTGCAGTACTGACACGCAGAGAATACTCAAAAGCCGACCTGATTGAAAAGCTGGCACTGTATGCCATGGATCGTGAAGAAGTTTTAAAGCTGGTTGATGAGCTGGCAAAAGAAAATTATCAAAGTGACCAACGCGTGGCAGAAATCATGTTATCGAGTCAAAAACGTAAAGGCAAAGGTCCAAACCGCATTAAGCTGGCGTTAAAATCAAAAAAAATTGACACGAGTTTAATTCAGGAAGAATTAAAGGAAACCGATTGGACTGAACAGGCTTACCAATTGAAAATAAAAAAATATGGTGCAAAAGTAGAAAAAGAACCAAAACTTAAAGCAAAACAAATACGCTTTTTAATGTATCGAGGTTTTGAAATGGATACAATTATGAAAGCAATTAGCCGTAAAAGCGAAGATTAAAACTATCCATTCGCAGAATTCGAAATCTTGATCAATCCCGGTCGTGATCTGAATAACCTGTCAGAAAATAAATAGGGAGCTCATCGAGTTTTTCTAAATGCTCATTACCTCTGATTTCAGGACTGCTCCGCCCTTTTGAATAAAGATTGATGTGAACTAAATCCATTCAACATGGATTCATCAATCACTTCAATTTTCGTTAAATCTAATTACAATCGTCTCTGAGCCACAATCATTAAGCATTGATCATTTATAAAATATCCTATAACACCATAAACAAATGATTTAAAAATAGGATAAAAAAAATTATAGTGCCAAATAATCAAATGAAAATCTTAAGACTAGGGGATTAAAATGAAATGAACAATAGCGTAAGCAAAATAGAAATAAGTATGATCATCACATAGAAAATACTACATGTAATTTTAAAATAAGGAATGATAGATAAGGGTAAGCAAAAATATGGTTGCATCATTTTTTTATTATCAATATGGTGGCAACCCCACTAGCAAAACTTCGGCACATCATAGTTCTGTTACCGTTGCTACCTTCCGGTCCTGGCGGGGTTCACAGAGTACAATTGCGAAGCCACCAGCGGGGCTACCATTGCAAGAACAGAGTATAGAGATTTTTATTTAACTTGCAAGCCTTGTAATGACTTTTCGTTCAACATTGATATTATTTGATTATTAAAAAAACAATCTTGATTAAAAACAGCATTTTTATATATTTTTAGCAAGGCTAACAATTACTTTAAACCTACGACAAGTTTGTAAATGCATATTGCATTTCACAGCATGGACGTTTTTAATGTGGTCAGATCTTTTAAATAGGTACATTCTAAATATTGCAAATTTTGAATATACCTAAGAATACGAAATGGATATTTTTATGATGCTCAAACAGCATGTTTTATGTGCCCTCGCCTTATTTGGTTCAGCTTCAATTTATGCAAACGTTCCAATTGAATCTCGCGGTTTAAGTCAAAACCCTGTTGAGCCGAGCGCTAACAGCGTCGCAATTAATTCTGGTGCTACGACTGCCAATGTGCCGACCAATCTGAACTGGCAAATCATGCAAAAAAATCAGCAACTAGAAAATGATATTCGTGCCTTACGCGGTAAAATTGAAGAACAGGACAATGAAATAGAAAAACTGAAACATGAACTCACCAATCGCTATACTGATCTGGATCAGCGACTTGAACTGTTACAGCAAAAAATAGATCCCGAGAGTACTGCTTCAGAGGAGGATAACCAACAGGGTACGTCTCCCAGCACCGAGAATACCCCAACAACAGCACCAGTAGTCGCAGCAAAGACAGCCTCTACTCAGCCAGCAGCGGTCACGACTCAAACGTCTGTAACAAAAACTCAAACCACATCTCCGGCTGATCTGGACAAAGCTGCTTATACCGTTGCTTTAGATGCCTATAAACAAGGTGGTGCGAAAAAAGCCATTGCACCGATGAAAAACTTTATTAAAAATAATCCCCACAGCATTTATATTAGTAATGCTTATTTCTGGTTGGCAGAATTCAATTTGGCCATTGAACCGACTAATTACGCTGAGGCAAAAAAGAATTACAACATTGTGATCAATCAATATCCAAATTCGGCCAAGGCTTCACTTGCCTTGTATCAACTGCATAATATTGCTAAAGATGTAGACCGTAATACAATATTGGCCAATCAACTTAAAACCAAGTTAATCAAAGATTATCCGAAGTCCGAAGAAGCGGGTTATTTCAAAAAATAAAAATACAAAAAAAGACACCTTTTAGGGTGTCTTTTTTTGTAGAAGCATATTCAATTAACGAACAATACCACGTTTGGATTGTTCTAAAGAATCAATCAGCAACTGAACTTCAGGAACTTCAGGAAGGATTTCCGCACGAATCTGTTGAATCGCCTGTTCGGTGGTTAAACCTTCCTTGTAAATCAATTTAAATCCTTGACGCAATCCTTGGATCACATTCTTAGACCAACCTTTACGACGCATCCCTTCTACATTCATTGCAAAGGCATGCGCTGGATTGCCTGAAACCATCACATAAGCAGGCACATCTTTCAAAATTAACGAAGCACCGCCAATCATACTAAAAGAATCGATTTTGCAGAATTGATGGATACCCGAGTTCCCCCCAACTACTACATAATCGCCGACATGCACATGTCCAGCAACACCCACATTATTGGCAAAAATATTATGATCACCCACCACACAGTCATGTGCAATATGGGTATTGACCATCAATAAATTATGACTGCCAATTTTAGTAATACCCTGATCTTGAGTCGTACCGCGATGCAAACTGCAATGTTCACGAATCAGGTTAAAATCACCAATTTCAAGCCAAGTTTCTTCGCCAGCATATTTTAAATCCTGACAAACTTCACCCACACTCGCAAACTGGAATATTTCGTTGTTTTTCCCAATGCGAGTGTAGCCACCTATAACTACATGTGAATGTAGCGTAGTGCCCTCACCAATGGTGACCTGTGGCCCAATAATACAATAAGGACCAATTTTTACATCTGAAGCAATAACTGCAGATGAGTCAATAATGGCGGTTGGGTGAATTAAATCGTTATTACTCATGCCTGCTCTATTTTCTGATGCGAAACCATAATTTCCGCGGTTGTTGCTACCACGCCATCGACTGTGGCTATACAATTATATTTGTAAATGCCACGTCTGTGCATAACCAATTCTGATTTTAATACCAGTTGATCACCAGCAACGACTTGCTTTTTAAAACGGACTTTTTCTGCGCCCGCAAAAAGAAACAATGAACCTGGGCCTGGTTTTTCATTATTCATAATAAAACCAAGTATACCAGAGACTTGAGCTAATGCTTCAACAATCAGTACACCTGGCATAATTGGGTAGCCCGGGAAGTGTCCTTGTAAAAACTCTTCGTTAATTGAAACATTTTTATAACCAACGATACCATTATCAGTCACATCTACAATTCGATCGACCAATAAAAATGGATAGCGGTGAGGTAAATATTCACGAATTTGTTGAATGTGCATTGGCAATTCAGGCTTCGTAAATGCAGGATTATTCGACTCAGTCATCATATTCTATTTACGCTTAAAAGTTGATTCAAGGGACTCGATTTGAGCCTGTATATGATCAAGCCGTTTCACTAATTGGGTCAATGGCACATCTGCTAATTGTTTAAAGCGTACAGCCGCACGTTTCCAGTGTAAACTTTCTAACATAGGTGTCCCTGAAGAATAACTTCCTGCCTCAGAAATACTTTTTGTGACCATTGACATGCCAGTAATTGTCACATTATCCGTAATATTAATATGACCAACTACTCCTACTGCACCCGCAAATACACAGTTTTTGCCAATTTTGGTACTACCTGCAATACCACATTTTGCTGCAAGCGCTGTATTGGCACCAATCTTGACATTATGGGCAATTTGCACAAGGTTATCAATAATCACACCATCTTCTAAAATTGTGTCATCCAATGCACCACGGTCAATACTGCAATTTGATCCAATACGTACATCATTCCCAATTTTAACTGAGCCTAACTGTGCAATACGATGCCATTTACCTTGATAAGGTGCAAAGCCAAAGCCTTCTCCACCAATCACACTGTTGGCATGAATACGTACTCGATTACCTACTTTGGTTTCACCGGTTAAAGTGACGTGTGAATCAATAAAACATTGTTTTCCGATTTCTACATCATCATCGATTTTAACGTGGGATTGAATGATGGTTTCATCCCCCACGACACAATGTTCACCGATCACCACATAATGTCCAATATAGGCACTATCAGATACGATGGCAGAAGGATGGATTTGAGCGGTGCTTTCTATCCCTTGTTGAGTATGTTTTTTCTCAAAAACATGGGTCAGGATGGCAAAAGCCAGATAAGGATTATCAACGATGATAAAATTATTATGCGTATCTAATTGTGATTTTAAAGCTGAGGTAACAATAAGTGCACCCGCTGCTGAAGCACGTGCATGATCTAAATATTTTTCAGCATTAACAAACGCAATATGTTTGGCTTGAGCGACATCTAAGCTTGCCAACCCTTCTAACAGTAAATCAGATTGACCGACATACTCGCCTTGTACCAGGCGAGCAAGATCTTCTAAGCGAAATTGTCTAGGATTCATTGATTACTTAATAATATTGACCTTTTGAATCATTTTATCAGTTAAATCATATTTAGGGTCATAGGCAAGTGCTGAATTTTTATTTAAAACAATATCCAGGTTATTTTCTTTACGCAATTGTTCAGCAGCTTGCTTCACACGCGCATCAAAAACAGTGCGAATTTGCTGAATCGAGCTTTGCACACTACCTTGAACGGATTGTTGTAATTGATTCAACTCTTGAAATTTGGCCTGATACTGTGCTGAAAGCTTTTGCTTTTCAGCATCTGTAAATTTGGTGTTGGACTGTGCCCGTTGCTGTAATGTTTCAAGCTCTTTAGACAACTGTTCAATTTTAGTAGTCTGCGGCTGAATTTTTTGCTGTACAGCTGTATTTTGCTGTTTTAAATAGCTACTATTTTCTACCAGACGCTCTAAATCAATCACCCCATAACCTGCAGCCTGCGTCAAAGACGCGATGCTTGCCAAGGCGATGCCTATCGCCATCGTCATTTTTTTCATTATTTTCTCTTTAAGCTTGTGGTTGTGCCAATCCACCCGAGAATGTATTAACACAACCTGAATTATTCTTACGTTATCTTAGAAAGTACGACCGATTTCAAACTGGATATTTTTAGTATTGTCACCCGTCTTATCATTTAATGGATATGCATAACTGAGTGAAAGTGGCCCAATCATGGTAATCCAAGTAAAGCCAGCGCCTACGCTATAACGCATGTTATTTGCATCAAACCCAAAATTGTCTTCACAATATTGTTTAGCACTTACACCTGGATCAGTTACAGTACCATTTAAATACAAGTTTCCGCTAGGAACCTTACATTGGGTATCAAATACCTGTGCCCCTTCAGCAAAAATGACTGGTCGAACCTGACGCGTCCAATCCCCTTTGAACGGTAATGGTAATGCCAGTTCTGCTCCAAACTGTACCAGCGCATTACCCCCTACTTCTTCTGGATCATAGTCTTTAGTTCGCGACTCATTATAGGTTACGCCCGGGTATTTCGGACCCAAGGTACTGTTGTCATAACCACGTACCGAACCAAAACCACCTGCATAGAAGTTTTTATAGAATGGTAGATCATTACCGTATCCTAATTTACCATAGCCACGAAGTACAAAGTCATATGGCAACGGCAAGAATGCTTGCGCATCATAGGTCAGTTTTTGATATTCAACATCACTGCCTGGTAATGCAATTTCACCATTCACACGATGTGACATCCCTGACGTCGGGAAAACAGGACGGTTTAAAGTATTATAAGACCAACCTAAATTTAAATTATAGGTTAAAAAATCACCATTAAATTCATTATCAAATGGAACTTCTGCTCCCGCTGGGCAAGTAGGTATACCTGTTGTTGGATCTGGAACTAGAGTAACACCACACCTTGTACCTGAACCCGTAGCTTTACCACCATTCGCTAATAAATAATCTCGAACATAAGTTGAAACATATGGACCTGTGGTGACGTCAGTTTGGTCAATATTTAGACCTGCACTGATGCTTTGGTTCTCATCAATTGGATATCCAAAACTGATACCACCACCAAAACTGTCCGTCACATAGTTGTTGACGTTATAGTCGTCATTCAACTTGGTTTTACGGTAGTACATGTTATAACCGCGACGCACACCATCAATGGTGAAGTACGGATCAGTCACACTTAAATTATAATAATCTTGTGTTTCTGAACGGGATAAATCAATCGAAACACTATTACCAGTACCCAAGAAATTCGTTTGACTTAGACCTGCTTGGAAGGTCACACCCCCACTTTGCGAGAAACCGACTGCCAAAGTACTTGTTCCAGAATGTTGCTCTTCCACATTAATATTTAAATCAACTTGATCTGGCACATTAGGAATACGGGCAGGTTTAATATCTACCGTTTTGAAGAAACCAGTACGTTCCAAACGGACTTTAGACAAGTCAATTTTTTCATTGCTTGCTAATGCGCCTTCCATTTGACGCATTTCACGACGCAATACTTCATCCGCAGTTTTAGTATTACCGGTGAAGTTGATACGACGTACCGTTACCTGTTGACCTGGATTAATATAGTAATTCAAGTTAACCAGTTTGGTTTCTTCATTAATTTCAGGAACCATGTTCACTTCGGCATAGTAATAACCTGCATTACCATACTTACGAAGTAGAAGCTGTTTAACCGCATTTACTTTTTCTTGAGAGTAAGTTTCGCCATCTTTGTAAATTTGTAGAGCTTTCAATTCTTCTGGTTTATAAAGTGCATCACCCAAGAACTTGGTTTCACCAAATTTAAATTGCTCACCTTCCTCCACAGTGACTTCAACAAAGATATTCTTTTTATCTTCACTCAAGTTCAAACTTGAATTGGTAATATTAAAATTGATATAACCTTTGTTTAAATACAATGCACGTAAAGCTTCCAGACTTGCTCCCATTTTCTCACGTGCATAGCGATCGTTACGCGTAACAATCGAACTCCAACTACTTTCTTTGACTGCAAAAGCTTGCTTGATTTCACTTTCTTTAAACACAGTATTGCCAATAATATTGATATCAACAACTTTAGCTGCTTTACCTTCGACAAAATCAATCGTTAAATCAACACGGTTATTCGGTCTAGCCACCGTTTTAACACTTACATCTGCGTCATAACGACCTTGCTGCATATATTGTTGTTCAAGCTCGGTTTCAATGGTTTGCAGTGCCGATTTTTTTAAAACCTCACCTTCTGCAATACCCATTTTTTTTAGCCCTTCTTCAAGTGCTTCTTTAGGAATAAGCTTATTTCCTTTAAACTCAACCTTAGAAATCAATGGACGTTCAACCACTGTAAAAATCAGCGTATCAGCTTCTTTTGAGGCTTTGATATCATCAAACAAGCCAGTGGCATACAAAGCACGAATTGAATTTGCAATAGTCGTATTATCAACACGATCGCCAGCATTGACAGGTAACATCCCATAGACATTTGTTGGCGTTAAACGAACAAGCCCGTCAATTTTGATATCGCGGACAATGAATTCATCTGCTGCATATACTTGTTGTACTGCTGCCATTGCACTAATGAGCGCCAAAGGCATAAATAAATGTGTGTGCTGCATGCCAGTCTTTTCCGATGTTAATTTATTTCGAATCTACGTTGTTATAAACGCATGAAGTCATTGAATAATGCAAGGAGCATCATGCTACCGAGCAGTACCATACCAATTTTTAAACCAACCAATTGTATTTGTTCAGAAACAGGTTTACCACGAATCAGCTCAATAAAATAGTAAACTAAATGTCCACCATCCAGCATAGGAATCGGTAATAAATTTAAAATACCTAAGCTTACACTCATTAAAGCCATAAAAGAGATAAAGGTCTGCCAACCCATTTCCGCACTTTGTCCTGCCACTTTAGCAATGGTAATTGGACCAGATAAATTATCCAGACCAATTAAACCACGAAACATTTTGATGATTGAGTTCAAAATCATACCTGAAATTTGACCCGTTTTATCAACTGCCATCATAAATGCTTCAGTCGGACTATATTGAATCATTTGTTTATAGTCTGCAGGAATATTTATTTTCCCGGGGATATTCTGTACGCCAAGCACACCTGAAACATTACCCATGTTGTCACGTTTGCCTTGTGGCATCACTTCTAAATGTATCAATTGATTTTGACGTAAAATATCTATTTTTAACAATTTTTCTGGTGAAGCCTGAACAACTTGAACCACATCGAACCAGTCATTCATTTTTACACCATCAATTGCAATAATTTTATCGCCTTCTTTCATCCCTTGGCGGATCGCTGCACCATCTTCACTCAGCTTACTCACAACAGGTGCGATATAGGGACGATAGGGTAAAAAACCCAAACTATCTAAAACAGATTGATTCTGATTTTTTAAGAAATCTTGAATGGGTAACTGGAAGGTTTTAACTTGCCCGTCACGATCAGCCTGAATCTGGATTGAACCTGTTTCACCGACCCGATCGACCAAGGCAAAATTTAGCTTTTCCCAAGTAGTAATTTGCGTACCGTCTACTGTAGTAATTTTGTCACCAACTTGCATTTGAACAGTTGCAGCCGGTGTATTCGGCAACACTTTACCTACGCGAGTATTGAGCTGTTCTTGTGACGGGATAAATAAAATCCAGAATAAAACCACGGCAAAGGCTAAATTAATCAGTGGACCTGCAGCAACAATCGCAATCCGCTTCCAGGGATGCTGACGGTTAAATGCTCGGGGTAAATCCTGTTCAGCAACATTGCCTTCACGCTCATCCAACATTTTTACATAGCCACCTAATGGCAATGCAGAAAGCTGATATTGAATACCAGACTTCTTAGACGTCCATTTCAGCAATGTTGGTCCAAAACCAATCGAATAAACTAAAACTTTTACACCGAGTTTACGTGCGACAATATAATGCCCAAACTCATGAATCGCAATAAGCGGTCCAAGTAAAAGAATGGCTGCCACGACAATAAACAAGGCACTCATGATTTAGTTTCCTTTATTGATGACAATTTGCTGTGCTACAGAACGAGCAACTTGGTCAGCTTGTAAAATAAGGTCAATAGATTCTGCAATCCCGCTTTCAACTTGATTCAAAGTCTGCTCAACCACTTGAGGAATTTCAGTAAAGCCAATTTTATTTTTCAAAAAGGCAGCTACGGCAATCTCATTGGCAGCATTTAAAATTGCGGGTGCCAAACCGCCACTTTGCATTGCTTGTCGCGCTAGTTTCAATGCTGGAAACCGACTGGTATCAGGTTCTTGAAAATCCAACTGTTGATTCATAAACAGATCAAGTGCAGGTACATGGGTTTGAATACGATCTGGCCATGCCAGCGCATGTGCAATTGGCGTACACATATCCGGATTGCCCATTTGTGCCAAAGTCGAACCATCCACATACTGAACCATAGAATGGATAATACTCTGCGGATGAACCACCACTGTTACAAACTGTTCTGAAATTGCAAACAGATGGCAAGCTTCAATGAGTTCCAGGCCTTTATTCATTAAGGTTGCAGAATCTACAGAGATTTTTTGCCCCATCGACCAATTTGGATGCTTACACGCTTGTGCAGGGGTCACCCTTTGTAATTGTTCAAAACTATGGTTTAAAAATGGACCACCAGAGGCAGTGAGCAAAATACGTGACACACCTTGTTTGGGTTGTCCATTTCGTTCTGTTTGGAAATAATTCTGAGGCAGGCATTGGAAAATGGCATTATGTTCAGAATCGACAGGAAGCAATTCTGCGTGATAATCATGTGCAGCTTGCATCATGAGTTCACCCGACATCACTAGCGCTTCTTTATTGGCCAATAAAACACGCTTACCGGCTTTCACTGCAGCCAGTGTAGGCAACAAACCTGCAGCACCAACAATCGCTGCCATCACTACATCGACATCTGTATGTTCAGCAACGGCAATTAACCCAGCTTCACCGGACAGAATTTCAATATTCTTCAGATTTTGATTTCGAAAATACTGTTTGAGTTCATCTACTTTATTGGATGGAACAACCACGATCTTTGGTCGATATTGTTTGCATATTTCCACAAGTTCCAAAATTCGACTATGCGCCGTAACTGCAAATACAGAATACTTTTCAGAATGCTGTTGCAGAATCTTTAAGGTACTTTGACCAATGGAACCCGTTACACCTAATATACAAACAGATTGTGACATCTATAAATCTACACCAATAAGTTTTAAAACATACATGCCTGCAGCAAAAATTGGAGCAGCAGCAAGCAATGAATCAATACGATCAAGCACCCCACCATGACCTGGCAAAATACGACCCGAGTCTTTAATTCCTGCACGACGTTTGATCATAGACTCGAACAAATCGCCCAATACAGAACTAAATACAGTTATTATAGATAAAATTAAAAATAAAATATGCTGAGCTAAGGTTAAATCCAAATAAACGACTTCGACCATCACCACAATAATCATTGCAGTGAAAATACCGCCATATAACCCTTCAACTGATTTATTTGGACTCACATCAGGTGCCAGTTTTTTCTTACCCAACTTACGTCCGACAAAATAAGCTCCACTATCTGCGCCCCATACCAGTAAAAACAGGTACATGAGCCACCATGGCGAGCTATGCCAAACCGAAAAAATTGCGGTAACCGCAGCAGAAATTAAAATAAAACCGATTACATTTAAGCTTGGGTTATACCACCCATCATAACTCGGATACGATTTAACCCAAAAGATGCTTAAAATCCATGAAAAAATGGACGCTGCCCAAAGTAATAGAGCGATATCATTAAAATATAATGCCAAAGTTGCTAATGCTGCTGTCGCTAATCCATAACCCCAAGCAATCGGTTTCACCAGGTTTTTATTTTTTCTTGGCATAAGCTTAAACCACTCATACCCTGCGACCCCTGCTGCAACAATCATCAGCACAAACATTGGATACTGAGACTGTGTAACAAACATACAACTAAGTACGACTGCTACCAATACCAATGCGGTTATAATCCGCTCTAACATTTATTAATTCTCAATTTTCTCTTGTTGGATTTGCTCTGAAGTTTTACCAAAACGACGTTCACGACCAGCAAAAACTGCCAATGCATCATCGAATTCTTCAACAGTAAATTCAGGCCATAAGGTTTGGGTAAAATACAGTTCAGCATAAGCAGCTTGCCAAAGTAAAAAGTTTGACAAACGGTAATCACCACCCGTACGGATTAATAAATCCACTGCGGGCAAATCTGCCATACTGACATATTGTCCAAACAGCTCAACATTTATATTTTCAACTGCGATTTTTTTTGCAACAGCATCTGCTGCAATTTGTTTTGCAGTCTGGGCCATATCCCACATACCGCCATAACTAATCGCGATGGTCAAGGCCATGCTGTCGAACTTAGCAGTCCTTTGTTCAGCTTGCAACATTAACTCACGTAAATGCGCAGGCAAACGAGAACGATCACCAATAAAACGTAAAGCAATATTGAATTTTTCCATTCGAGGTAACTGCTCTTGGATTGTTTCTTCCAACAATGCCATGAGTAAATCAACCTCAAACTGGGGACGATTCCAATTTTCGCTAGAGAATGCAAAAACAGTTAACGCCTGTATTTTATTTTTTCTACAGTGCTCAACAATCGGATCCAGGACATTTTTTCCCTCACGGTGTCCAGCACCCTTTTGCATTTGCATTTTTTTTGCAAAACGATTGTTGCCATCCATAATGATGGCAACATGTTTTGGAAGAGGCAAACTGTCTTCTGATACGGTCATTAAATCTTAGACCTTCATTAATTCAGCTTCTTTCGCAGCGAGGCGTTTATCCACTTCAGCAACGAATTTATCGGTAATTTTCTGAATATCATCAGACGCACGACGATCATCATCTTCAGAAATTTCTTTCTCTTTCAATAATGCTTTAATGTCGCCCAATACATCACGACGAATGTTACGGATCGCAACTTTGGCATTTTCCGCTTCAGTGCGCGCAACCTTCTGCATGTCACGACGTGTTTCTTCAGTCAATGCAGCCATCGGTACACGAATGGCATCAGCGGTAATCGGATTTAAACCCAAACCTGCTTCACGAATGGCTTTATCAATTGCTGAAACCATTGTACGTTCAAATGGCTGTATAACAAGTGTACGAGAATCTTCAAGACCAACGTTTGCCACTTGGTTTAAAGGCACGTCAGAGCCATAGTAAGGAACCATCACACCATTCAAGATAGATGGATGTGCGCGGCCAGTACGAACTTTAGCAAAACCATGTTCTAAAGACTCTAAAGTCTTGTTCATACGGTCTTCACTGTCTTTTTTAAGATCGTTAATCATATGATCTTCCTTACTTAATTCTAAGAGATGTAAATATTGAATAGGATATAGTATAAAGAGCTTTCAGGCCCACGTCATTAATTGGTAACGTGAGTCCCTTCTTTTTCGCCCATAACCACTGAAAGCAATGAACCCGATTTATTCATGTCAAATACTTGAAGTGGCACATTGTGGTCACGGCATAAACAGATTGCCGTCAAATCCATAATGCCCAACTTTTCGTCTAAAACCTGATCAAAGGTAAGGGTTTCATATTTTACTGCATCGTCATATTTGCTTGGATCTTTATTATATACGCCATCTACTTTAGTGGCTTTCAAGATCAAGTGGGCTTCAATTTCAATACCACGCAAGCAAGCGGCTGTATCTGTAGTAAAGAACGGGTTACCCGTACCTGCAACAAATACGCATACTTCGCCTTGAGTTAAATGACGAATCGCATCACGGCTTGAATATGCTTCAACTACTGCACCAATAGGTAAAGCAGACATTAAACGGGTTTTGATGTTACGACGTACCAATGCATCACGTAATGCTAAACCGTTCATCACAGTCGCAAGCATCCCCATTTGGTCACCGGTTACACGGCCAACCAAGCCATCTTTTTGCAGTTGGCTACCGCGGTACAAGTTACCACCACCAACCACGATACCGACTTGCACACCCAAACCGACCAAATGAGCAATTGCTAAAGACATTTGATCAAGCACTTGTGCATCAATCCCCATGTCTTTGTTTCCAGCAAGTGCCTCACCAGAAAGTTTGAGTAAAATACGTGCGTAACGGGGCTTTTTTGAATCCAACATCAGGAAATCTCCGAATCTTCCAATATCTAAATTTTTTCGTATATTTCAACTACAGATTTAAGCTGATTTAATCTGAATTAACTTTGCGTATAAGTCATATTCATCTGCATCGGTAATTTCGACTTCAAGCAAATCACCAGCTTTAATTTGGCTTTTATCAATATCTTCAACAAAAACATTGCCGTCAATTTCAGGCGCATCTGCATAAGAACGTGCCACAGCAACCGGAAATTCATCTTCCAGATCATCAACCAGTACAGTCATGGTTTGACCAATGCGTTTTTGCAGTTTGGCTGCTGAAATTTCTTGCTGTACTTGCATGAAACGTTCGTAACGGTCTTGCTTGATTTCTTCAGGTAAATGATCCGGCAGATCATTTGCTGTCGCACCTTCTACAGGTGAATAGGTAAAGCAACCTACGCGATCAAGCTGGGCTTCTTTGAGCCATTCAAGCAGAATCTGAAAATCTTCTTCAGTTTCACCTGGGAAACCCACCACGAATGTTGAACGAATTACCAGTTCAGGACATTTTTCACGCCATAATTTTAGACGCTCTAATGTATTCTCACTATGCGCTGGTCGCTTCATCAATTTTAAGATACGCGGACTGGCATGCTGAAAAGGAATGTCTAGATATGGCAGGATTTTACCTTGCGCCATCAAGTCAATCACAGCATCTACATGTGGATATGGATAAACGTAATGTAGACGCACCCAAATACCGAGTTGACCTAAAGCTTCACACATGTCGAAGAATTTGGTTTTGACCGGCTGACCGTTCCAGAAATCCAGTTTGTATTTGGTATCTAAACCATAAGCAGATGTGTCCTGAGAAATCACCAGAACTTCTTTCACACCGGCTTTTTTTAAGGCTTGTGCTTCAGTCAACACTGAACCAACAGGACGTGAAACCAGATCACCACGCATGCTTGGGATAATACAGAATGTACAACGATGGTTGCAGCCTTCCGATATTTTCAAATAGGCATAATGTTTAGGGGTCAAACGAATTCCTTGTTCAGGAACAAGGTCAATATATGGGTTATGCTTCGGTGGTTCAGGTACGTACTGATGTACGGCCTCCATCACTTCTTGATATGCCGCCGCACCAGTCACTTTGAGGACATTCGGGTGCATTTTACGAATTTTTTCTTCATCTTTACCCAAACAGCCAGTCACAATGACACGACCATTTGAGCTCATAGCTTCACCAATGGCATCTAACGATTCTTGTACTGCAGATTCAATAAAACCACAGGTATTAACAACAACCAAATCAGCACCATCATAATCTGATGCTACATCATAACCTTCAGTCTTTAACTGAGTTAAAATTCGTTCGGAATCTACCAATGCCTTAGGACAACCTAAAGAAACAAAACCGACTTTGGGGGATCTCATGAATCTGCACTCCACTATAATGCGCGTATTGTATGTCTTTTCCGATTATAAAAATAGGTAGAAAGCCGACTCTTTGCATAACGCACCAAAATACGTCCAAATTTTTACCAAATATTTTAAGCGCACCATTTTGGTTCACTAATATTTTTATTTCCTTTAATATGCTATTTAAATTCTGTAATCAAACAACAAAAAGCACACTTTTATAGCGTCAGAATTTTTATTTTCACCCATGCTCAAAGTTGGCGTGCATTTTGCTTTATTTCGACAACATTTAACGCGTTGAATGTCCCATAACAGGGAGGAATAACAAGAGGTGCAGATGCCATTGCGCTATTTTAATACAGGATGCTTTCGCTAATGGATCAACCCGTCGGGATCGACTATCGCCTTTTAGTGGATAACTTAACCACTGCCATTTTACTGGTTGATAGGCAGCTGAATATTTTTTATTTAAATTCTTCTTGTGAATCTTTGTTTGACATTAGTTTGCTACGTGCTTCAGGTCAACCTGTCTTAAATTTACTGCATATGCCGAATGATGAATTCAATACTGAAGAAGCCTTGTTAAATACCTTTGTCACAGGACAGCACTATACTCGCCGGGAAGCCACTATTAGTGTGAACTTTAAAGATATTCATGTGGATTATACGGTTTCACAAATAAATGCCCAAAAACCGTATCACCCTCTTCTACTGATAGAATTGAATCCAATTGACCGGATGTTAAAAATCTCCAAAGAAGAAAACCTGATTCAACAGCACCAGGTTGCCCGCCAACTGATTCGTGGTGTGGCACACGAAATTAAAAATCCCTTAGGCGGCATTCGTGGTGCAACCCAACTGTTGGCACGTAGTTTAAATGATCCTCAATATTCAGAATTTACCGACATCATTATTAGTGAAGTGGATCGCTTACGTAATCTGGCGGATACCATGCTCGGTTCACGTCAATTACCAAGTTATGAATTGGTCAATGTACATGAGCCACTTGAACGTGTCCGTTCGCTGATTACCAATCAAACCAAAAAGAAAATCAAAATCATCCGGGACTATGATTTGTCTTTACCCGATGTCATGGCAGACCGCGATCAAATGATTCAGGTCATGCTCAACATTAGCGTAAATGCAGTACAAGCCATGATGGAAAATAAAGAATTCTTTGTTGACCATCAACCTGAACTTATCTTGCGAACACGGATTCAACGCCTCGTTACTATTAATGGTGTTTTAAAGCGTTCTGCTGTTCGTATTGACATTGAAGACAATGGTCCGGGTGTGCCGGAAGAAATTTTAGAATCGGTGTTTTATCCATTGGTCACAGGACGTGCCAAAGGCACAGGCCTTGGTTTGAGCATTGCACAAAATATTATGCACCAACATAGCGGAATGATTGAATGCCAGTCAGTTCCAGGAAAAACAGTTTTTAGCTTATATTTACCTTGGGAGTTTAACCATGTCGCGAAATAAAATATGGGTAATTGATGATGATCGCGCCATGCGCTGGGTACTGGAAAAAACATTTAAAGAAGAAGGTTTTGATGTTACCAGTTTTGAAGAAGCGCAATCTGCGCTCGATCAACTGAGTATAGACACACCTGATGTAATTTTGACCGATATCCGTATGCCGGGAATAGATGGTCTAACCTTTTTAGGCAAAGTCAAAACCAGCCACCCTGATCTACCTGTCATCATTATGACCGCACATTCAGATCTGGAATCTGCGGTTTCAAGCTATCAAACCGGTGCTTTTGAGTATTTGCCAAAACCTTTTGATATTGATGAAGCTTTGGCATTGGTCAATCGTGCAATTTTGCATATTGCCAAGTTGCAACAACAAGAATCTGCAAAAACAGCACCGCCTATTCAAACGACCGAGATCATTGGTGAATCACCTGCAATGCAGGAAGTTTTCCGCGCGATTGGCCGTTTGTCACAGTCGCACATTACTGTACTGATTAACGGTGAATCGGGAACGGGTAAAGAACTGGTTGCGCATGCCCTGCATCGCCATTCGCCACGTAGCAGCAAGCCTTTTATTGCCTTAAATATGGCCGCTATTCCTAAGGACCTGATTGAAACTGAACTTTTCGGTCATGAGAAAGGTGCTTTTACCGGTGCCAACTCGCAACGCCAAGGTCGTTTTGAACAGGCCAATGGCGGCACGCTCTTTCTAGACGAAATTGGTGATATGCCATTTGAAACCCAAACCCGTTTACTGCGTGTTTTGGCAGATGGTGAATTCTATCGTGTCGGTGGACATATCCCGGTTAAAGTAGATGTGCGGATTGTAGCAGCCACGCATCAAGACTTGGAGAAACTGGTACAAGATGGTCGTTTCCGTGAAGATTTATATCACCGCCTGAACGTGATTCGTATTCATATTCCAAAACTGGCGCATCGCAGTGAAGACATTCCAATGTTGGCGCAGCATTTCTTGGCACGTGCAGGTAAAGAATTAGGCGTAAATCCTAAAATCTTACGTCCAGAAACCCAAGAGTATATGCAGCAATTACCTTGGCAAGGCAACGTCCGTCAGCTAGAAAACACCTGTCGCTGGTTAACGGTGATGATCACAGGTCGTGAGGTTTATCCGGAAGACTTACCGTCTGAGTTAAAACAAATTCCAATTCAACGCTCTGGTGATGAAGCGCAACCCCATGGTTCTTTTGATCGTGTTTCGCTGCATCATTGGGATGAATTACTGGCGCAATGGGCGATCCAAAAACTTAAAAACGGCGAAATGAAGATTCTCGACATTGCTACACCCATGTTCGAGCGTACTTTAATTACTGCCGCTTTACAGCAAACCCGTGGTCGTAAACGTCATGCTGCTGAATTGCTCGGCTGGGGACGCAATACGCTAACTCGCAAGCTGAAAGAATTAGGAATGGACACCGCAGATGAGGATGTTGAAGAAGAAGTTATCGAAAACTAATTTTTCTACTCATCTAAAAATAAAGCTATTTCGGAATAATGTCAGTCAGTTAAAAAATTGATTGGCATTTTCTTTTTTATAATCCTGTATATTCATTCGATACACGGAAACGTCATTCGCAACCTGCGTGGTGTTTGTAAATTATTGTTTTTGCATTAAAGTAGTAAAATGCAGAAAGTAAACAGGTTTTGCGAATGACAAAATGTTTTTGGTTCTTTTGGCAAATGAGAAACACGGTTTCGCAAGGAACAAACGAGCTCCAAAAATTGGATTAAAAAAGATAAGACTCCGTCGTAAATAACCAAAAAGTTAAAGAATTTATTTTAAAATTTCTTAACTGTCTCGCATTACTCCTTCGGGAGCTTTTTATTCAGTTCTATTTATTTATGCAGTAAAACCTACATAGCGAGAATACCCCGCTATGCCCAAATCGGATTTAAAAATCAAATAATTGGGATAAGTTGATTGCGTGATTTCGGCAAACATATTCACCTGATCATCATGCGCATGCAGATCATCCACCGAACGCGGCATGCTTTGCTCAAATTCATCGGTCATATATTCAAAGCCGATATCCATGGCAATAAATAAGGTATGCTCACAAGGCTGCACATACTGCTCTTCAGCCCAATTAATGACATCTTGTTGACAATGTGGACACTGAATGTTGTCCGTTGCTTGAACAGATAAGGGAATAAGTTGATAAGCCATATATAAGACATCAAGTTGCTATACATACATTTTAGCAAAAAAACTAAAGTTCTTTATTTTTTCAATCAAGATTTGCAATAAAAAAGGGAATCATTAGATTCCCTTTTTAAAGTCATGTTTTTTTAAAGATCAGAAATCTATTTATGCGCAGATTTATAACGCGATAATGCAGTAACTGCCACAGCAGAAATTACAACTGCCGGCAAACTCGCCATTAAAATACCTGTGGTTCCTAAACCGAGTGCTAAGATTTTCCCTGTCAGTAGTGGTCCAGTCATGGCGCCTAACCGACCTAGTGAAATAGCACTGCCCACACCAGTTACTTTGCCCGTGCCCGAATAGAAGATGGGTGAAATGCCGTAAAGAATAGACTGCCCACCTGTTGAGAAGATCCCGCCCATTACACCTGCCATAACCAACATTGGAATAGAATTTGTAGTGAACAACAGACTCAGGGCAATAAATAAACCGCTATAGATAATCACGGCCATCTGCCAAAGTTTTAAGCGATCAAGCAAGTAACCCAAAGCCAAAGTCCCAATCACCGCGCCCACTTGGAATACCAACATCACCATGAATGCTTGTTGTTTTTGCAAACCTTGCTCCATGAGCAAGTTGGGTAACCAGCTAATCAAAATATAATTGATCATCAGGGTAAAAAAGAAACCTACCCAAAGTGGCAAGGTGTTTTTATATTGTTGGTCTTTAAACAATACTTGCGCCATTCCAGGAACCGCTTCTGTAGACACTTGCACTACAGCCACAGGTTTTGGCTTATCTTTAAGAATAATGGCCATAAATGGAATAAGCGCTAACGGTGTTAAACCACCAATCAAGAACAAGGTTTGCCATTGAATCTCGGGCAATAAAATTGCCAGACCCGCTACAAAAATTGCGCCAACGGGTAAACCACAATACATCAAGCTATTTAACTTGCCGCGATTGGCTTCCGTTGCTTCATCACCCACCACTGAAATCATGGTCGGCATTGCCGCACCCAAGCCAAGTCCGGTAAAGAAGCGCGCTGCATATAAGATTTCGATGCTTGGTGCAATTGCAGTCAACGACATGAACACACCAAAAATACCAATAGATAACATTAGGACTTTCTTTTGTCCCAAATAATCCGCAATACGCCCACCAAAGAATGCCCCAAACAGCATTCCAAATACGCCTAAACTAAAGACATACCCCATCTGAACCTGATCTAAACCGAAGGTTGCTGCAATTCCTTTCGCTGCAATACCCGGTGCTTGAAGATCGAAACCTTCAAAAAATGCGACCCAAAAACACAAAAATATCGTTAAGATTTTTTGTAGTTTCCCTGTGTGTGTTTGTGCCATGATTGATCTCCATCAATAGTATACAAATCGTTTTTACAATAACGATTCATCTCACTATTCTCTGTGCAATCGCTCGCTAGAAATAGCACTACAATAGTCGGATTTCATGGCATAAAAATATGAAAGACCAATCAAATTAGACTTAAAAGATTAAACAAATAGACAATTTAAATCTTAGTTTTATTTATTGTTATTTATTTTCAATGCTTTATATTTATAGTAGTTATTTATGATTAAACTATACTCAAAATTGATTCATGAAAATTAAGCATTAAAAAACCCGCATAATGCGGGTTTTTTAAATCGGCAAATTATGCAGATTTTTTAGCTTGTACATTCTTACGAATCGTAATCATGACGAGCTGTACTGCAGCAGGTGTAACACCTGGAATACGGCTGGCTTGTGCCAAAGTCTCAGGACGCACATCTTTCAATTTCAATGTGATTTCACGAGACAAACCAGAAACGATATCATAGTCAAAATCAGCAGGAATACGCGTTTCTTCCAGACGTTTCATCTGAGCAACATCTTCATACTGACGGTTGATATAACCGGCATATTTCACCGCAATTTCAATTTGCTCACCCACAAATGGAGTAACTTCAGAATTTGTTAATTCTGCAATTTGAGCAAAACTGATATTTGGACGTTTAAGTAAATCAATTGCACTACACTCTTTACTTAAATCCGCACCTGTCATCTCAACGAATTTTTTACCCATTGGATTATTTGGTGCAGCCCATAAGTGCTGTAAACGACCTGTTTCTTTCTCAACGGCTTCCATTTTTTCACAGTAAGCTGCCCAACGCGTATCATCAACCAAGCCCATTTCGCGACCGATTGCAGTTAGACGCTGATCTGCATTGTCTTCACGCAACATCAAACGATATTCGGCACGTGAGGTAAACATACGATACGGTTCTTTAGTCCCGAGTGTAATCAAGTCATCTACAAGCACCCCCATATACGCTTCATCACGTTTTGGTGTCCATTGTTCTTGATCCCAAGCACGGCGTGCTGCGTTTAAGCCTGCAAGCAAACCTTGCGCACCGGCTTCTTCATAACCAGTGGTCCCGTTAATTTGGCCAGCAAAGTACAAATTATTGATTGCTTTGGTTTCAAGTGAGAATTTCAATGCTTGTGGATTGAAATAATCGTATTCGATTGCATAACCCGGACGAAGAATGTGCGCATTCTCCATACCACGAATTGAACGTACCAATTCAAACTGTACGTCAAAGGGTAAAGATGTTGAAATACCATTTGGATAAAGCTCATGCGTATCCAGACCTTCTGGTTCCAGGAATATTTGGTGAGAATTTTTATCGGCAAATTTATGGATTTTATCTTCAATGGATGGGCAATAACGCGGACCTACACCTTCAATTTTACCGGTGTACATCGGTGAACGGTCGAGTCCGCCACGGATGATTTCGTGCGTACGTTCGTTGGTATGCGTGATATAGCAGTTCACCTGTTCCGGGTGCATAGATGCATCGCCCATGAATGACATGGTTGGAGACGGAAAATCACCCGGTTGTGGCGTCATCACAGAGAAATCCACTGAACGCGCATCAATACGTGGCGGTGTACCTGTTTTTAAGCGACCGACTGGTAAATTCAATTCACGTAAACGTGCAGCCAATGAAATTGATGGTGGATCACCCGCGCGACCACCGCTAGACTTTTCAAGACCAACATGGATGACACCACCCAGGAAGGTTCCCGTAGTCAACACAACAGTTTTCGCATCAAAGCGAATCCCCATTTGAGTCACTACACCTTTAACTGTATCGCCTTCAACAATTAAATCATCAGCTGATTGCTGGAAAATATCTAAGTTAGCCTGATTTTCCAGAGTTTCACGAATCGCTGCTTTAAAACGAACACGGTCTGCTTGCGCACGTGTTGCACGTACTGCAGCACCTTTACGTGAATTTAAGATACGGAATTGAATACCACCTTTGTCGGCAGCCAATGCCATTGCGCCGCCCAAGGCATCAATTTCACGAACTAAATGCGACTTACCAATACCACCGATGGCAGGATTACAGCTCATCTGCCCTAAAGTCTCAATGTTATGAGTTAAGAGCAAAGTCTGGCGACCCATACGCGCTGCAGCAAGTGCTGCTTCGGTACCTGCGTGACCGCCACCGATAACAATGACATCGTAAACTTTAGGATAATGCATAATGGTTTGAGAGATAAAAAAGAATGACGGAGTATTATATCAAAACTTGGAAAGATAAGTTGACAAAATGAGTCGATTTTATCAATGAAGACTTGACTGGACATACATTCGCAAAAAAGTTGAAATGTAATCATGCTTTGCAGAGTTACTATAGAAATAAAACACTTAGTGGGCAAAAATTTACGTGATTGGCATTGTTTTATTTTGGTTATTTTTTAAGCTTGATGTTGGATACATTACAAACAAAGGTATAAAAGATGAATAAGAATTTCCTCCTCTCATCCATTCTATGTGGTTTATGTCTTGCACCGTTTGCAGCCTCGGCCAATGATAAAGTTGAAAAGGTTTATAATGCGCAGAAATATCAACAGGTTTGTAAAGGTAAAACTCAAGGCGCTCAAGTCAGCTTTGCTTATCGAGGTGTGATCTGGAATGGTACCTGTGAACCTCAATTCTTCCCTTCTGCAAAAAATGCTTCTGTTAATGGAGATGAAGCAGAATTAACCACTGCTTGTAGTGGAGATATGAATGCTAAAATGGCAATGGTGAATGGTACAGAAATCAAAGGAAAATGCGCTTTAGGTTTTGTACCACCTCGACCTTCAATGCAGTCTCAACCTAATATGCAACGTCAAATGCAGTCCTCACCTGAAATGCAACGTCAAATGTATTCTCAGCCTGGAATGCAACCACAAATGCATTCTCAACCTGAAATGCAAACTCAACCACAAATGCAACCTTAACCTAAACTTCTGTCTCAATAATTTATATAAGACACTAATTTTATTAAAATTATCAACGGGTAAAAGAATTACTTTTACCCGTTTTGCATATTGATTATTTAAAAAACTCGTTTAAACTCCAAGTATATTAAGGATAAAAAATAGAAAAAAGGATATTGCATGGATTCGGGGTTATTTGCTTTTTTTTTACCCGTAGCGCTTGCCATTATGATGACAGGATTAGGGCTAGAACTTACAGTTAAAGATTTTCTTCGTATACAACGCCACCCTAAAGTTATTTTTTTAGCTTTATTTACACAACTGATTATTCTGGTTCTTGTGGCGTTTTTAATCTGTATCTTATTAAAACTTCCCCCATTGTTAGCTGTAGGCTTGATGCTACTGGCTGCTTCACCAGGTGGACCAACTGCAAACTTAATCAGCTATCTTTTTAAAGGGAATGTCGCACTCAATATCACTCTCACCGCAATCAACTCTCTGATTTGTACTTTCACCTTGCCGTTTATCGTCAATCTGTCGATTCATTATTTTCTAGGTGATCATCCAAAAATTGGTATGCCAACGGAAAAAATCACACAGGTATTTTTAATTGTTTTTATTCCTGTCTGTTTGGGAATGTTTATTCGCTCAACCCTACCGCATATTGCATTACGGCTCAACAAGCCCATGCGCTTATTTTCCGTGCTGTTTTTACTCTCTATTTTCTTTTTTGCACTTTATAGAGAACGCTTCAATCTGGGTGAGTATTTTGTTGATATCGGCTTGGCAACTGCACTTTTTTGTTTTATCAGTCTATTAATGGGTTATCTATTGCCCCATCTTGCCGGAATCTCTGACAAACAGGCACGCGCCTGTACCTTTGAAATAGGTATTCACAATACTTCTTTTGCCATGACGATTGCCCTGTCCGTTTTATCCAATACCACGATTGCGCTTCCTGCAGGAATCTATTCTATTTTCATGTACATTTTTGCATTTTCTTTTGGCTACATTTTAACAAGACGCCCACTTCTGCTTAAAGAGGGAAATTCAAAAGCACTCAATGATTAGCAAGTACCTGATTCATAGCTGCCAGATGAATCAGGTATAAAAAATAATGATTCTAGCGCTTAACTGCTTTCATTCTACTTAGAAAGACGAAAATAAATTAAGGCCACTCTAGCTATACTGATCGAAAGTTAATTCCGACTTATTCCAAATATTGGGTTGATCAGCTATACCATTATCATTCAATGTATAAAAATCAATACAACAACACGTAGCCTAAATCAAAAAAGCATCACTTAAAGAAAGGAAATTTCGAATGGATTCAGGAATTATCACCATTTTATTACCTCTAGCACTTGCCATCATTATGATTGGTTTAGGACTGGAGCTCACCCCGAAAGATTTCTCTCGCGTAACCAAGGAGCCTAAGGCTGTCTTAATTGCCCTGTTTTGCCAATTGGTTATTTTAGTCAGCATTGCCTTTATTATTTGCAAAGTCTTAGCGCTGCCTCCTCTTCTTGCTGTCGGCTTAATGCTACTTGCAGCCTCACCCGGAGGAAGTACAGCCAATTTATTTAGCTATCTTTTTAAAGGTGATATAGCATTAAATATTACTTTAACTGCGATCAATTCAGTCATTGCTGCTTTCACTCTACCTTTTATTGTTAACTTTTCAATTCAGCATTTTATGAATGATGGACAACAAATCAGCTTGCAGTTCAGTAAAATATTGCAAGTATTTGCCATTATCATTATCCCTGTCTGTATCGGCATGCTGATTCGGCACTATGCCCCAAACTTCACTGAAAAACTGAATAAACCCCTGCGTATTTTTGCGGTGAGTTTTTTGATCCTGATTATTATTGGTGCAGTCGCAAAAGAACGTCATCAAATTTTAGAATATTTGGCACAAGTGGGTCTGGCAACTGTTTTATTCTGTCTATGTAGTTTGATTATTGGTTATTTTGTACCGCGCTTGCTGGGTATTAATAGTGCTCAAGCACGTGCTTGCGCTTTTGAGATTGGTATTCATAACAGTACCCTTGCCATGACCATTGCACTTACTGTCATGGCAAGTTCCACCATTGCTATGCCTGCGGCCGTGTATTCAATTTTCATGTATGTTTTTGCCGCTGTGTTTGGCATGTTACTTAATAAGTTTGCACCCCAGCCACAACAAGTAGTTACAAGTTAATAAATATGCTGAAGATAAAGGGATTTCAACCTACGTTCTTTTATTTTCAGCATAGTTTTTATCAATATGTAGTTGTTCAAGCCCGAGTTCCGTTACAATACTATTTTTAAAAACACAAATTTAGGTTATCTCCGTGAAGTGGTTACAAATTCATATTACCGTTGATCAAGCTCAAGTCGATTTTACTGAAACCCTGCTCAACTCTTTAGGCGCTGTAAGCGTAACTTTGGATGATGCTGAAAATCAGGACTTACTTGAACCACTTCCAGGTGAAACTCCACTTTGGAATAAAGTCATTGTAACCGGTATATATGCCCAAGAAGAAGGCGAAGAAATTGACGTTAATGCTTTAACGACATTTATTACTGCACAAATGCCTGAAGCGCCATTACGCCATGAATTTCTTGAAGACCAAGAATGGGAACGTACTTGGATGGATGCCTATGAGCCCATTCAAATTGGTGAGAAATACTGGATTGTTCCAGAATGGATGGAAGCACCAGAAGCAGACGCTGTAAACATTAAGCTTGACCCAGGTCTAGCCTTCGGCACGGGCAACCATGCAAGTACATTCTTGTGCTTGCAATGGCTCGGTAAAACGGATCTAAAAGATAAAGTTGTCATCGACTATGGTTGTGGTTCAGGTATTTTAGGGGTTGCTGCACTGTTATTAGGTGCCAAAAAAGTATATGCCACAGATATTGATCCTCAGGCAGTGCTTGCAACCCAACAAAATGCTGAATTGAATGGGGTATTAGAGAATTTATTTGTGGGTCTACCCGATGAATTTAATGAAGAGTTTAAAGATCAAAAAGCGGATGTATTTGTCGCAAATATTCTTGCCGGCCCGCTTATGACACTTGCGCCTGAATTCGCAACTTTAATTAAATCTGAGGGAGAGTTCGCACTTGCTGGCATATTAGAAGAGCAAGTTGCTGATGTTTCTAGTGTTTATTCTGAGTTTTTTGCTATACTCCAAATCGAAAAACGTGATGAACATTGGTGCCGAATTTCGGGAAAACGCCAAAATATCCATTAAAATTTTGAATAGACCATGAGCGAAAAACAAACCTACTGCCCCAACTGTTTTACCAAGTACAAGGTCTCCGTGGCTCAACTGACAGTTGCTCGAGGCATGGTTTGTTGTGCAAAATGCTCGACAAATTTTAATGCGTTAACACATCTTGTAGTAGAAAAAGATCAACCTTCTACTACAACAGCCTCTGCTTTCAATCTTGATAATAAAAATTCTCAATCACATCAAATCACGGCTGAGACTTTCATGGCAAGTCAGCACACAGAACCGCATTTATTAGATATTTTTGATCGCAAAGTAGAAAACTCCAATATTGATTTAAAAACCTATCTCAACAATTTAAATTATTTCAGCACAGATCCGATTGGCACGTACCCCGCACTTAATTGGTCTGAAAAATCAGAACCAGAACAAAAAAGAAGTAGCTGGAACTACATGTTATGGGGCGCTGTAAATTTATGCCTGCTGGGTTTACTTATTTTTCAATTTTTTTGGTTTAACCCGAAAATTTTAAATAACAGCCCTGTCTTTAGTGCTTTGTTAAATACTGCATGTCAGGCATTTAATTGTTCACTCATGGAACAAAATTATCGACTCATATCAACCAATAAAGTTAAAGTAAAACAAATTTCCAATCAAAAGACGCAATTTACCGGTGAGCTCATCAATTACCATTCTAAAAGTTTGGCTCTACCGATCATCAAGGTAAATTTAAAAGATAAGGGAGAAATTATTTCTTCTTATTCTTTACAACCTTCTGAATATTTAATTGCTAGTCTTAAAGGATTACAACGAATTCCACAAAATAGTCCTTTTAAATTTAAGTTTAGCCTTCCTATTGAACGTAAAAGCTTTGATACCTATAGTTTAGAAATAATTAGACCTTAATATTGAAAAAAACTATTAAAAAAAACAAAAAAATGTAAAAAAAATGCAGTTTTCTTGCTCACTTTTTCTTAGACAATGCTATCATACGCGCCACGAAAGCTTTGTGCTGCAAACTCCTCAGTATTTTCACAACAATTAAAGTTTAGCTTATATGCGCTTTATTCTAATAATGCGTATTGAGTAGATTTTTTGTTTTGATTTTGGCCGGTAACAAATATTAAACTATTGTTACGCTTATTTTTTAACCAAAAACTGTCGAGTTGTGGCAAGCTAAATGTACAAGTTTTAGAACTTCCGTTTTAGGATCTAAAACGGTGTTCATTTAATTTTATATACCACTTTTATATATCTCTTTACCCAAGTGATATTTGATTTTTCGGATTAATTCGCATGAATAGCAAATCTCCTATTTTTACTGCACAATCTGATGTCGCTCTTCGTATTCACGTAGATCGCGCAGTTCGCCACTATTTTGCACAATTACAAGGCGAGCAACCTTCTCAGGTATATGACATGGTGCTGGCAGAAATGGAGAAACCTCTTCTATCTGTAGTTCTAGAATATACACGTGGAAATCAGACACGTGCTGCCGAGATTCTCGGACTCAACCGTGGTACTTTACGTAAAAAGTTAAAAGCTCACGGTTTAATGAGTGAATAAATGATAAAATGCTCACGGTTACCGTGGGCATTTTTTTTATCTTATGTTTTGCCCGCTGTTTTAATCTAGACCTTTAATATTGTTGACGAAAATCATGACTATTAAACGCGCATTAATCTCTGTATCTGATAAATCAGGGATCGTTGAATTTGCTAAAAACCTTGTAGCTCTTGGGGTGGAAATTTTATCTACTGGCGGTACATATAAGTTGCTTAAAGACAACAATATTGCTGTAGTAGAAGTTTCAGAGCACACTGGGTTCCCGGAAATGATGGATGGTCGTGTTAAAACACTACATCCTAAAATTCATGGGGGTATCTTAGCTCGCCGTGGTCTAGATGAAGCTGTGATGGCTGAACACAACATTGATGCTATTGATTTAGTGGTTGTGAACCTTTATCCATTTGCTGCAACTGTTGCAAAACCTAACTGTTCACTTGCTGATGCAATCGAAAATATCGACATCGGTGGCCCTACCATGGTTCGTGCTGCTGCGAAAAACCATGCCTCTGTAGGTATTGTGGTCAATGCTTCTGATTACGACACTGTGATTGCTGAAATGAAAGCAAACGGTGCGTTATCTCTTGAAACTCGTTTCGACTTAGCCGTTAAAGCATTTGAACATACCGCACAATACGATGGCATGATCGCTTCTTATCTCGGGGCTCGCGTAGGTAAGGAAGAAGGTCAAGCAGACAAATTTGCACGTACCTTCAATACACAATTGAATAAAGCACAAGATTTACGTTACGGTGAAAACCCGCATCAATCTGCTGCATTCTATGTAGAAGACACAGCAACTGAAGCCTCTGTTTCAACCGCAAAACAGTTACAAGGTAAAGAACTTTCTTATAACAACATCGCAGATACAGATGCAGCGCTTGAATGTGTGAAATCTTTCGCTAAACCTGCTTGTGTAATCGTTAAACATGCGAACCCATGTGGTGTTGCTGTTTCTCTTGACGGTATTCAAGCGGCTTATGATCTTGCTTATGCAACAGATCCTGAATCTGCTTTCGGTGGCATCATTGCATTCAACCGTGAGTTAGACGTAGTAACTGCACAAGCCATTGTTGATCGTCAATTCGTTGAAGTGATCATTGCACCAAGTATTGCTGATGGCGTACTTGAAGTGACTGGCGCGAAGAAAAACGTCCGTGTACTTGTATGTGGTGAGCTTCCAGCTATTGATGCACGTCAATCGCAACTTGATTACAAACGTGTGAATGGCGGTTTATTGGTTCAAGACCAAGACTTGGGTATGATCACTAAAGATGATCTTAAAGTTGTAACCAAAGTTGCGCCGACTGAAGCTGAAATCGACGATATGATTTTTGCCTGGAAAGTTGCGAAATACGTCAAATCGAATGCAATTGTTTATGCCAAAGGTCGTCAAACTATTGGTGTAGGCGCAGGTCAAATGAGCCGCGTAAACTCTGCTCGTATTGCTGCAATCAAAGCTGAACATGCTGGTTTGGTCGTTGAAGGTGCAGTTATGGCATCGGATGCATTCTTCCCATTCCGTGATGGTATTGATAACGCTGCGAAAGCAGGTATCAAATGCATCATTCAACCGGGCGGTTCTATGCGTGATGAAGAAACCATTGCAGCGGCTGATGAAGCTGGTATTGCGATGGTATTCACGGGCATGCGTCATTTCCGTCACTAAGTTGGCGAATTGATCATGACTTATTTACAGTCATACGTGCTACATAAAATAGATTCTTAAATCTTTCATAGAGTCCTCCTCCCCTTTGGGTTGAGGACTTTATGTTATTTCGATTCATGGAGTATGAACCGATGAATATTTTAGTTTTGGGTAATGGTGGTCGTGAACACGCACTTGCATGGAAAATCGCGCAAGACGATAAAGTAGCGAAAGTCTTTGTTGCTCCGGGCAATGCCGGCACAGCAACAGAAAACAAATGCGAAAATGTTGCACTCAACATTTTAGACAATGCTGCAATCATTGCTTTTGCAAAAGAAAATGCAGTTGATTTAGTGATTGTTGGTCCTGAAGCACCACTTGTAAATGGTGTAGTAGATGCTTGCCGCGCAGCTGATGTGAAAGTTTGGGGTCCAACTCAATTTGCGGCACAGCTTGAAGGCTCTAAAGCTTTCGCAAAACACTTCCTGAAACGCCATAACATTCCAACCGCATTTTATGATGTGTTCACAGAAGTCGATGCTGCTAAAGCATTTGTTGAAAAAAATGGTGCACCAATCGTCATCAAGGCAGATGGTCTTGCTGCAGGTAAGGGCGTCATCGTGGCCATGACCAATCAAGAAGCATTTGATGCGATTGATGACATGCTTGCTGGCAACAAATTTGGCGATGCAGGCTCTCGTGTTGTAATCGAAGAATTCCTTGCCGGTGAAGAAGCATCATTCATTTGTATGATTTATGGCGACAACATCCTGCCAATGGCGACCTCACAAGATCACAAACGTATCTTTGAAGGCGACCAAGGTCCAAACACTGGCGGTATGGGTGCCTACTCTCCTGCTCCTGTTGTGACTGCTGACGTTTTCGAAAAAGCAATGAATGAAGTAATGCGTCCGACTGTTGAAGGTATGAAAAAAGACGGTCACGTATACACAGGTTTCTTATACGCTGGCTTGATGATTGATGAACAAGGTCAACCGAAAGTGATCGAGTTCAACTGCCGTTTTGGTGACCCTGAAACTCAACCGATCATGATGCGTCTAAAATCATCCCTAGTAGATTTGGTTCAAGCAGGTCTCGAAGGTAATCTTCCTGCGGCAGCAGAATGGGATGAACGTAAAACTGTCGGTATCGTACTTGCATCGAAAGGCTACCCTGAAACTTCAAGCAATGGTGATGTAATTTCAGGCCTCGACACTGAAATGACAGATGCGAAAGTATTCCACGCAGGTACGAAAGCCAATGAAAATGGCGACATTGTGACTGCTGGCGGTCGTGTTCTATGTGTAACTGCACTCGGTAACACAATTGGCGAAGCACAAGCAAAAGCATTAGAGCTTTGTGAAAAAGTGACTTTTAACGGTGTTCAATATCGTAAAGATATTGGTTACCGTGCGATTGCGCGCGAAAATGCTTAATCTTAATTTGAATTAAGTAAAAACCCCGCTGCGTGCGGGGTTTTTCTTACTTTGCAATAAGATAATTATTAGCTATTTGCTCAAATTTTTCTTTGTGTTTAAGAAGTTCATGGTAATAGTCATACAAAATAGGAATTTATCGTTATATGTTTGAACATCTACTTCAATTTTTTTATTTTTTTAATCTAAGGCATATATGATTTTGTCATGCAACTTATTCAAAGTTTTATATAGATCATTAAACTCATTAGATTCACCTTTATCTAAAACCCTCAATGCAACTTTGTGAAATTTCCCTAAATTTTTAACAAAAATTGTATACTCATCCATAATAAATTTATGTAAGTCTAAAGGTATGTTTTTTTCATTGTAAGGATAAAAATAACTCTTGGTTTCATTTATATAAATTAATCAATATATTTGACCTATTGACCTAGATACTTCATCTAAATATTCCAATGTATTAATCATTAAATCCCTTTTAACCATGAAATTGTTTTGCTCTTTCCATGCATTTAACAAAACAAAAGCAGATAATGGTGCAAAAAGTCCCGCTGACCAACCAAACATGGTTGCTATTGCTGTCCCCTTATCAACTGCTAATGGATAGATTAAAAAATAGGTTATAATTAACATGATAAAAATAATAGCTAGATAACTTATTATTAAGTCTTTTATGATCTTTTCCTTCATTTTTGCACTTATTATGATTTGAACTAAATTGATGATATCTTTAATCAAATTTAAATCAATCATTTAGACAATCTAGGATATATAGAATTTAAAAAAGATGATCAAAATATCAACCCCTCGGCTCATCCTCCGCCAATGGCAAGACTCATACACTGCTCCATTTATCAAAATGTGTGCACACGATAAAGTCATGCGCTATTTCCCAAATGAAGTTATCTCCAATGCAACCCGCTTCCATCAATGAATCACATATATCCATTTTTATGATTTAGATTGGATAAAATCTTATAAAGCTCACTATTTAAACATATTCATTAAAATCATAATTTCAATAAAATTAATCTATTGTTTTATGGATTAATTTATAAAAAATTTAAACTTTCTTATGCAAAATAAAGCTAAGTATAAGATTTATAATCACTATTACGCATATAGATTTATTGCTATGATGAGGCAAATTTTGATTGGATAAAAACGCAATCTTATTAATGAATACAATGATTTAAAAAACTATCATCATTTTAAATTATTATTCGACAGATTGCTGATTGCATAGCGTAATTTGTAAATTATATAGTGCTGCACCTCTATCAGAGAAAAGTTTGGACATGATGACTGTCATCATGCCTTCGTTCTATACTGATTTCGATTCGACTTAGTCTCTTTAATAAATGATTCGTAAATTTAAAGCCAAAATTAAATTTACTTGGGATGAATACATGAAAAAGCTCCTTGGACTTGTTTTAGGCCTAACCGTTGGCTTGACAGGCTGCTCTAAACCAGAAGCACCTGCAACTGACGCGGCAAAAAATGATACCGCAAAAGAACAAACTGTAGTTATGGCATCGACGGGTTCAGATGCAGATATCTGGCGTTTTATTGCTACATTACCTGAAACCAAGCAAGCAGGTATTAAGCTTGAAGTGAAAAACTTCACTGATTATGTTGCCATGAATACTGCGGTAGCCAATAAAGAAGTCGATATCAATGCATTCCAGTCATATGCTTATTTGGTAGCATTCAATGCATCGAATAAAGACAAGATTGCACCCGTGTCTACCACTTACCTTGAGCCAATGGGTATTTACTCGAGCAAAGTAAAAAAAGTTGAAGAATTTGCCAATGGTGCAATCATTGCCATTCCAAACGATGCAGCAAATGAAGCACGTGCCCTGCTACTTCTTCAATCTGCAGATCTGTTAAAACTTAAAGCTGACTTTAATCCTGCAACAGGCACTCCAAACGACATTACTGAAAATGCTAAAAAAATCGTGATTAAACCGATTCAAATGGCAACCGCTGTTCGCGTGAAAGATGAAGTAGATGCAATTGTTTTAGGCAATACGCTAGCGCTTGAAGGTGGCTTGAACGTACTGAAAGATTCGATCTACTATGAGCCAGTAGACCAAAGCACCAAGTTAAATGTAAATATTTTAGCGACTGCTGAATCACGTAAAGATGATCCTTTACTACAGAAAGTAGGTGGGTTGTATCATACCGAAGCTGTGAAAAAATATGTTCAAGAACACTTTGGTGGCACTAAGGTTGATGTAAATAAACCAATTAGTTATTTAACTGAAACGAAATAGTAATATAATCATCTAAACCAAACAGGCAAAGACATTTTGCCTGTTTTTTTATTTACTGCCTAGTTTCTGACGATATGATTGAATTTAAAAACATTTCAAAGCACTATCAGCTCAAAGGTCAAACTATACGTGCCTTGGACCAAATTAATTTGGAAATTCCAGCAGGCAGTATTTTTGGCATTATTGGTTATAGTGGCGCAGGTAAAAGCACCTTAATTCGTTTGATTAATTTATTGGAACGACCGAATGAAGGTCAGGTAATTATTAATCAAAAAGATTTTACTGCTTTGGATGCACGCTCATTACGTCAAGAACGTGCAAATATCGGTATGATCTTTCAGCACTTCAATTTATTGCAAACCAAAACTGTCGCGGCAAATATTGAAATGCCACTGAAACTTTTGGGTGTAAGTAAGGTTGAACGTGAAAAGCGCTTAAACGAATTACTTGAGTTTATTGATCTCAAACATAAAAAAGATGCTTTCCCCGATGAGCTTTCGGGTGGGCAGAAACAACGGGTCGGTATTGCCCGCGCGCTTGCCAATCATCCCAAAATTTTACTCTGCGATGAAGCGACTTCTGCACTTGATCCACAAACCACCAAATCTGTTTTGGCTTTGCTCAAGAAGATTAATCAAGAACAGAACATCACCATTGTCATGGTGACCCATGAAATGGATGTGATTGAAACGGTGTGTGATTATGTCGCGGTGATGGAACAAGGTAAAGTGATTGAAACCGGTTCTACTCTGGAAATTTTTAGTCAGCCGCAGCATCCAACCACTAAAAACTTTATTCAAACGGTGCTTCAGCAACAGTTACCGGTCAATATTTTAAACAATCTCGAAAATCAGAATCATAACAGTATTTATTGCCTGCAATTTTTAGGCAAATCTGCTCAAGAAACTGTGGTACAAGCGGTAATTAAGAAATTTGATATTAGCTTAAATATCTTATTCGCCAATATGACTGAAATTAATGGCACCGTGATTGGACAGATGTTTATCCAATTGTTGGGTAATCCGGAAATCATTCAGCAAGCAATTGAATTTTTAGAACAAAATGGCGTGAAAGTTGAACATTCAGGAGCTCAAGTATGAGAGAATTAATCGTACAATGGCTCACTGAACTGACTGCACCGTTTTGGCAAAGTTCCCTGTCGATTGACCAGTTCGTTACGGCATTGCAAGAAACCTTTCACATGGTGTTCTTCGCCATGCTGTTCGGCGGAATTTGGGGCTTTATTCAGGGAATTGTATTATTGGTCACCCGACCTGAAGGGATCCTTCCCAATCGTGCGGTTTATCATATTTTAAACCCGATTGTAAATGCCCTCCGCTCGCTACCTTTCATCATCCTACTGATTGCGGTTATTCCATTAACTAAATTTTTAGTCGGTACTTCAATCGGCACCTGGGCAGCGATTGTTCCACTGACCATCTATATTGGTCCATATATGGGTCGCCTGATTGAAACCTCATTGCTTGAAGTGAATGAAGGGATCGTGGAATCTGCTCAAGCGATGGGTGCCACCCCATTACAGATTATTTTTAAGTTTATTTTGCCTGAATCACGCAGTTCACTGATTTTGAATTTAACCACTGCGACCATCAGTTTAATTGGCGCAACCGCAATGGCGGGTGCAGTCGGTGCCGGTGGTATTGGTGATTTGGCGATTTCATATGGCTATCAACGCTTTGATACCAGTGTGGTCATTTTAACCGTGATTGTGCTTCTACTCTTGGTGCAAATTGTTCAGACTGTGGGTGAATGGCTCGCCAAACTCAGATAAGTTAAGATAAATATTGATCAGGTCAAATCTTCAAAACCCTCAGTTAGAGGGTTTTTATTTGGCAAAAATATTCTGATTAAAAATAATGCAATTTTATATTTCATCAATAAAAACATCGGCTATAACCAATATTATGAGCAAAAACCTACTTGAAATTTGGTAAATATTAAGCCATTCCCACATTCAGAGCATGCTAAAATAGCCGTCAGTTTTTGCAGGGACTCATTTATGCACTTTGTTCATCTTGGTATACATACAGAATTTTCAATTACGGAATCGATCGTACGTATACCTGATCTTATTAAAGCTGCAGTGAATGATGAAATGCCAGCTTTGGCATTAACAGATCTGTCCAACTTGCATGCCGCAGTTAAATTTTATAAAAAATGCCTGGATAAGGGCATCAAACCGATTATGGGGAGTGTCATTCGCCTGAATGATGCAGACCACAAAGTAACGCTGCTTTCCATGACCAATAAAGGTTGGCGTAGTCTGACCGAAATCGTTTCGCGTGGTTTTATTGAAGGTCAGCAGCTTGATATTCCGTGCGTAAAAAAAGAATGGGTACTTGAGCAGAGTCAAGACATCATTGTGCTGTTAGGCATGCACAGTGATGTCGGCAAGATGCTTAACTCATCGAATCCGCAAAAAGCTGAAGCATTATTGGAAGAATGGATTGAAAAATTTGGCAATCGAGTTTATTTAGCCCTCACCCGTACCGACCGTCCCGATGAAGAAAGTTTTATTGCAGGTGCGGTTAAGCTGGCTCAAAAATACAATATTGGGGTTGTGGCCCATAATGATGTGCATTTTATTGCAGCAACCGACTTCGAAGCACATGAAGCACGTGTCTGTATTGCCGATGGCTATGTGCTGGGTGATAACCGCCGTCCACGTTCTTACACACCTGAACAATATTTTAAAACTGCCGAGGAAATGACTGAACTGTTTTCAGACATTCCTACAGCGATTGAAAACACCTATCACATTGCCAAACGCTGTAATGTCAGCTTGCGTTTAGGCTTCAATGATCTTCCCGACTTTCCAATTCCCGAAGGTCATACCATTGATACCTTCTTTGAGCATATTTCTAAAGAAGGCTTGGAAGAACGCTTAAACTTTCTTTATCCAGTTGAAAAACGTAATAAAGACTGGCCTGAAATTCGCAAGGTTTATGATGAACGTCTAGCCTACGAAATTGGGACGATCCTGAACATGGGATTCCCTGGCTACTTCCTGATCGTGATGGACTTCATTCAGTGGTCGAAAAATAATGGCGTACCGGTAGGTCCGGGACGTGGTTCAGGTGCGGGCTCACTGGTGGCCTACAGTCTGAAAATTACCGATCTAGATCCCCTGCGCTATGACCTGCTGTTCGAACGCTTCTTGAACCCCGAACGTGTCTCAATGCCCGACTTTGACATCGACTTCTGTATTGCAGGTCGTGACCGGGTGATTGACTATGTAGCGCGTCATTACGGACGAGATGCAGTATCACAGATTGCCACTTTCGGCACCATGGCGGCAAAAGGTGCCATCCGAGATGTTGCGCGTGTACTGGGTAAATCTTATGGACTTGCAGACCGTATCTCCAAGTTAATCCCGACCAAGCCCTTAGGTGTAGACCTTCGTGCTGCCATTGACATGGAACCGCAGCTTAAAGATATCGTCACCAATCCATCCAATCCAGACAATGATGATGCGGCTGAAATCTGGGAAATGGCGCTGAAACTTGAAGGTATTACCCGTAATACCGGTAAACATGCCGGTGGTGTGGTGATTGCACCGGGTAAAATTACCGACTATTCAGCCGTCATGTGCGATGCGGATGGCACCAACCGCGTCGCCCAATTCGACAAAGACGATGTTGAATCAGCCGGTTTGGTCAAATTCGACTTCTTGGGTCTGCGTAACCTGACCGTAATTGAAGATGCGATTCAAAATATTAATAAACGCGTTGGACCGGAAAAAACCGTGGATATTGCGCATATTCCGCTAGACGATGCCAAAGCCTATTCGATATTCGCAAATGCCAATACCACGGCGATCTTCCAGTTTGAATCCGTCGGCATGAAAAAAATGCTGAAAGAAGCGCGTCCAAGCAAGTTCGAAGAAATTATCGCTTTCGTATCCTTGTACCGTCCGGGTCCAATGGATCTTATTCCTGACTTTATCCACCGTATGCATGGCGGTGAGTTTGAATATCTGCATCCCCTATTGGAAGGCGTGCTTGAGCCGACTTACGGGATCATGGTGTATCAGGAACAGGTGATGCAAGCTGCACAGTACTGTGCCGGTTATACCCTCGGTGGCGCGGATATGTTGCGTCGCGCCATGGGTAAAAAGAAACCTGAAGAAATGGTTAAGCAGCGTCAAATCTTTATTGAAGGTGCTGCAAAAAAAGACATTGATGAAGCCACAGCCAACCATATTTTTGACTATATGGAGAAGTTTGCAGGTTACGGTTTTAACAAATCACATGCGGCAGCTTACGCCTTAATTGCTTACCAAACAGCATGGTTAAAAGCCTATTATCCGTCTGAATTTATGGCAGCAGTACTCACTTCGGAAATGCAGAATACCGACAGTATTGTATTTTTGATTGATGACTGCCGAATTAATGGCTTAGAAGTGTTTCCACCTTCTATTAATATGTCTTTTTACCAGTTCCATGCCAGTGATGAAAAAACCATTGTTTATGGTCTAGGTGCCATTAAAGGCGTGGGTGAAGCAGCTATGCAATCGGTGATTGACTCACGTTTGCAGGATGGTCCTTACAAAGATTTATTCGATTTTTGCCACCGTATTGATTTGAAAAAAATTAATAAACGGACTTTGGAAGCCCTCATCCGTTCAGGTGCTCTAGACTGTTTGGGCATTGATCGTGCCAGCATTATGGCGCAGTTGCCTGAAGCGGTTCAAGCGGCTGAACAGGCACGCTCTAATCGCGAAACCGGAATTATGGATTTATTTGGTGAAGTTGAAGAAGTTCAACGCAAACCGTCTAAACCAGTAAAACCATGGTCAGATGAAGTTCGCCTTAAAGGCGAAAAAGACACGCTTGGCTTGTATCTCACCGGACATCCGATTGATGTTTATCGTCCAGAGTTAAAATCCTTTATTCCTGTACGAATTAATGAATTAACCCCGACACGTCGCGGTGTCACCACGGTATTTGCCGGATTGGTGGTGGATGTTGCCAACTTCCCGAACCGGATGATGGTGACTCTAGACGATGGTACGGCACGTATAGAAGTTTCTGCCAATCATGAACGCTTCCAGCGTTTTAAAGATGTCATTCAGGCCGACCGTGTGGTGGTGATTGAAGGCGAAATCTATGAACGTGAAGGTTATGACCGTCCAATGGGACGCTTGACCAAAGCCTTTAGCCTGAATGAAATTCGCCAGAAACGTGCCAATAGCATCCAGATTAAACTCAATCATGAACATCTGAGCAAAACATTGAGTCAGGATTTACAAAAGATTCTGCTTCCGTTTTGTAATGTCGATATGTGCAATCATATTCCAATGCAATTACAAATTGATTACCCCTACGCTTCAGCGCAAGTTCACTTGGGTCTGAATTGGAAAGTTGCACCGCAGGATGAACTGCTGTCAAAATTGCGCGATTATTTTGGTAAAGATGTCATCCATATTGAATACCAGGTGAAATCCAAAGCCGCGAAGGCTGCGCATCATCAGGGCAAGCCAGTCCAGATCGCACCGCCGCCGGCCAATGTCAGCATGGATGATGCGATGGATCTATATCAGGCAGAAGCCAAACAATATTCTTAATTTTTAAATATTTAAATTCAAATCGGACACATTATGAGTCAAGTTGACAATGCTGTTGTTTCAGCACATCTCTCCCATGTGCGTATTGTCATGGTCAATACCACATTACCGGCGAATATCGGTAGTGCTTTACGTGCAATGAAAACCATGGGCTTATCCAAGCTGGTACTGGTTGAGCCTAAGACCTATCCGCACCCGGACATCAATGCTTTGGCAGCAGGTGCGGCAGATTTAATCGAACAGATTGAAATTGTGCCCACTTTAGAAGACGCGATTAAAGACTGTCATCTGGTTTTTGGCACCAGTGCGCGTAGCCGTACCATTCCATGGCCTTTGCTGGATGCTCGTCCTGCTGCGGAAAAATCACTGAATGCTGTGGTAAATGACCAACAGGAAATTGCCATTATATTTGGTCGTGAAGACCGTGGTTTGACCAATGAAGAATTGGCGATGGCCAATTATCACGTTACTATTCCGGTCAATAATGATTACGGCGTACTCAATGTTGCCCAAGCCATTCAGGTAATTTGCTATGAAATGCGTATGGCGGCAATGGCATTGACTGAGCAGAAAGAAGATCCAGAAGCCACCATGCATGTGACCGATGAAATTGACATGCACTGGGATGAGCCATTGGTTACGCATAAACAAATGGAACAGTTCTACCCGCATATTGAAAAAATGTTGGCAGAAATTGAATTTATGGATCCAAAAAATCCACGTTTATTGCCTTTACGCTTGCGTCGGCTCTTTGGACGTATACAATTAGACCGTATGGAATATCATTTACTTCGCGGCATATTCACGCGTGTACAAGCGATAAATAGCGGTAAATGGAAAAAATCTATGGATAAAACAACAGATTCTTCAGAGGATCAATCTAATGCTTAAACAGCTTAAAGAAGATATACAGGCTGTATTCGCGCGCGATCCTGCAGCTCGAAACACCCTAGAAGTTCTCACCACCTATCCCGGCATACATGCGCTGATTATGCACCGGATTGCCCATGAACTTTGGCAAAAAGAGTGTAAAGGCTCTGCGCGCCTGCTGTCTTCTTTTAGCCGTTTTGCCACTGGCATTGAAATTCACCCGGGTGCGAAAATTGGTCGTCGTTTTTTTATCGATCATGGCATGGGTGTGGTGATAGGTGAAACTGCCGAAATCGGGGATGATGTCACGCTTTATCACGGCGTAACACTTGGCGGAACCACCTGGAATAAAGGTAAACGTCATCCAACCCTTGAAGATGGTGTGGTGGTGGGTGCTGGTGCCAAGATTCTTGGACCATTTACTGTCGGTAAAAACTCCAAAGTCGGTTCCAATGCAGTTGTGACCAAAGAAGTTCCGCCAGATACTACGGCTGTTGGTAACCCCGCCCGCTTTATCACCAAAGACAAACCCAAAGATGCTGAAGAGGCACGTCGCCGAGATTATGCAGAGAGCATTGGTTTCCAACCCTATGCGGCAACACAAGATCAGTCAGATCCTATTTTAGATGGTATGCGTGTTCTACTGGATCGCATTCAGCATAATGAAAAACGCATGAACAGTTTATGCCAGCGTTTATCTTTACTCGATCCTTCATTTAAAAAACAGCAAGACGAACAGCCGTTCAGTGTTGAAGAACTTAAAATTATTGAAGATGTACGCCGTGAATGTGAAGCGCAAAGCAGTCAATCCAAAGCCTAAAGTACTTATCTAAAAGATTAACAAGCGCTAACTTGCATGTTGATGCCAGTTTTTTTAGACTGATGAGCATGCAAGTTCGGTTTGTTGGCACTTCATTTATGTTTGTGACGGCGCATACTTTTAGCTGATATGAGATGAAGCAGGAATTTAGTTATTTTATAAATGAGTGCTTCGTAACGATATAGCAGTAAACACTAATCAATTTTAAAATTAAATGAATGGATGACCTATATGACCCTTAAGCCTTTGGCATATACATTAATTGCTGTATCTTTATTATCCGCGTGTAGCACGACCCCTAAAAAAGATGAAAAGCCAAATAGTCCGATTATTTTCACTGAACCTGATTTGACTGCCCCATTCTATGCACTGAATCCATTTAACTATGATGCTCCGCCTCCTTTTGAAATCGCTTTAAAACAAGCTGCAGTACAGCCTGTAAATAAAGTGGAAGTGAATCTTCAAAGTGATCCTTCCAAGAAAGTAACGCTAGATGTAAACAAGCTGATTATTCCAACCGTGAACAGCAATGAGCGTAATTTAAAATTTGCCGTACTTGCAGGTGAAAATGAAATTGATGTCACTGAAATTGATGATTTTTTACAACTGGTTGAAGGTAAAGCACGTCATTACCCACCTCGTTTTACTGAGCGTCAAGAACGTAAAGGGTTTGAAGCAAAATTAAGAGAATTGACTCAACAGCTCGATACATTAGCATCTAGAGACAATGCATCGTTTGATGTTCTGATCCGCGCATTTAAAGCCAGCGTGATGGCGCGTAACCTGGACTTGGGTTCAGTCTACACCACTAAATCTTTAACCTATGCACAACGTATTTTAAAAATTAATAAAGAAGATGCGGAAGCAAACTTCTGGTTTGGTTTTGGTTTATCCGAAGGTGGTGGTCAGCGTGAAGCAATTCCTTATTTAGATAAGGCGATGAAAGCGGGTGTTCAAGAAGCCTATCTCTCTGCGGCAAATAACTACATTGCCATGGAACAAAAGAAAAATGCGATTCAAACTTTGAAAAATTACAAAGTAAAATATCCGCAAGAAGCTGAAGTGGCTGACCGTTTAATTGCTGAAATTGAAAAGCAAGGTCGCTGGAATGTATGGCAAATCCTTACTCCACCTAAAGCATCTTAATTTTAATTAATGATTTAAATAGGCCGTCCAGTACGGTCTATTTTTATTTGGGTGAATTGAAAATTAGAAGAATTGTCGTATGATGAATAAAAATTCAAACAAATCCTTATTGCAGACTTTTATTATGCCAAAACAGATATACAAAGTTTTATTTGCTGCGCTAGTCAGTAGTTATTTGCTGACAGGATGTCAAATCGTAAGTGTTAAAAGCCAAGCCATCAACGTCACCATCGCCAATGAACGAGAAAGCATACTCACCCGCAACAAATTGAGTGAAGCGAGTTTAAACGTGCTTTCCATGACAGGTCGTGAAGCAAAAATCTGCTCTGACGAACCTGAACAATGTGTGCAGGAACTGCAACAAATTCCCCAAATTCAAGATGAACAATTATTATCTACTGCCAGTGAAGTCTACTTAGCCAAAGCCTTAACCTTTGAAAATTCAAGTGATTGTAAGAGTGGAATATTAACTAGCACCAAATCACAAGAAAAACAGCAGCTCCAGCAACTGACTTATGATAAATGTTTGGACCAACAACTTTACATGCTGGATAAAAGTATTCGATACAGTTATGCCTATATGTTTAAAACAAAACGCGGTCCCCAAGACCGTATTTTTGATAACAGACAGGTTCAAATTCGTGACTTTTACAACTTAGCTTTGGCTAAACTGGTTTCCGCTTATGCGCTGCGTCACAAACCTACAGAAGTTGAACACCAGATTAAAGTTGGAAAAAGCATCTACAGCATTAACTTTGATTATTACCCACAGCTTAAAGAACAAAAAATTGAGCAATTGCTTTCAAGTTATAATTTGAATTTTTCAGGTTTACGCTCCATTAACCGCCGTGATGGTTTTGGTTCAGAATTTGTCGTCGTTTTACCCCAAGTTAAAGATGATATTGGCGAAGGTAAAAATAAATATATTATCGACCCGATGAATTTTAGCTACAAAAATGGCATCAATCCGAATATCCATCAGGCCCGTTATTTGGCAGCCACCATTACCGCGCAACCAAAATCTGCGACCAATATTGAGGACATTTTAACTAAGTCAGAGTTTGAACTAAAAGCCTTTGATCCTTACAAATATGAAAAAGTAACCATGGCCGGTAAGACCTACCCGCTTGCAGGTAACTTTTCGACTCCCTATGGTTTATGGCTGGCACAAAATAATCTAGGCAAAGCTGCCTACTTAACCCTGATTGATCGTGATAATCATCTCACTATGCCTCATTTATACATGCTCGAGCCTTACAACCCGAAGAAAAAAGTGATTGTATTAGTGCATGGTTTGGCCAGCAGTCCTGAAGCATGGATTCGACTGACCAATGATATTATGGGAGATGCAGTACTGCGAGAAAACTTTCAGGTTTGGCAAGTATTCTATTCAACCAATATGCCCATTATTGAAAGTCGCTTTCAAATCTATGCCCTTCTTAACCAGGCTTTTGCACAGGTTGATTCCACAGCACCAGCCAAAAAAGATGCCGTTCTGATTGGACATAGTATGGGCGGTATTATTGCCCGGTTATTGGTAAGTGATGCAGATGTGACCAAAAAAGCTTTAGCCATGATGAATAATCGCCAATTAAATAAATACCAAAAATTACCGATCATTTCTCAGCGCTTAGTAATTAAAGATATTCCTAATTTCAGTCGTGCGATATTTCTTGCCACCCCGCATAAAGGAACCGATTATGCAGATCGCTGGTTTACCAAGGCAGCACGTAAAATTATTCGTATACCGGGTGCATTCTTGTCTGCCATCACTGACAGCATACAAACCCAGGATCTTGACGTTAAAGAACTCTTAACCCAGATTGATCATGGTCTTATTCAAAATGGTCCAAGTGACTTAAGCCATCAGTCAAAATTTATGGAACTGACCAAAGACATTAACCCGCGTAAAGGCCTCATGTTCCATTCTATTATGGGCAACATCACCGACAGTGATGATCTGAATATCATTAGCGATGATGTCGTTACTTATCAAAGTGCTCACTTAGATGGAGCTGTTTCTGAAAAGATCATTAAAGGCGGACATTCTATTCAAGAAACACCAGAAGCCATTTTAGAATTACGTCGAATATTGCGCCTCCATCTCATCCAGTTAGGTTTACATAAACCTTAAGGACAAAGATTTACTAATCTCAGGCGATAATGTGGATAAAGCATTGTCGACTGATTTTCTATTAAATTTAATGTGAAGATATTTTCTTAGACTATTTCCAAGCATCATTAAAATAGTTCAGATGTAGCTTACTGATCTTCATTACAGCTATATTCATCCACCCTTAGTATGAATAGCCACCGATTTTGTAGACACTCTTTAGTTAGATAAAATGGCTAATTAACGAGGTGTTTATGAGCAGTAGCAAACGATATCCTGAAGAATTCAAAATTGAAGCA